>Ga0098037_1000312_pt1 | contig 26229 bp, 35 predicted proteins | sample 5_EtaG_FD_75050 | JGI IMG/M metagenome (GOLD analysis project Ga0098037, IMG submission 75050) | Marine viral communities from the Subarctic Pacific Ocean - 5_ETSP_OMZ_AT15132 metaG | ecosystem: Environmental > Aquatic > Marine > Oceanic | place: Pacific Ocean | collected 2015-01-08 | reverse complement strand
CTCTGAGGTAATACGTTCGTATGTTTCAAGGTCTATCTGTTCCTCCTTAATCTCACCGTTGAGTTGCCACATTGGGAGGGGTCGGTAGTCCTCGTTAAGTTCGTAAGTTGCATAAATTAAGTTAATCTTCATAATATAAAAATTTGTGAGCGGGGAAATGTTCCCCGCTCTGGTTAGTATTTAATTAATAGTTTATTAAAGTTCTTAGAAGTTTCCAGTCCGATAATCTCCAGTCAAACAAAAGGTTATTAGCTACCATGCGGACCGCTTTGAATTTCATATCTGGCTTTTTATCCTTGATACAGTCCAGAAGGATTTCATAATATATATTTGATACGTTCCATTCTGCCTCATCTTCCATCATAGATAATGAAGTTTTAAAGCCCGTTTTCGGCTGGTCTTTGTAGGTTAGTTTAATGCGTTCAAGTTCGTTATATACTTTGGTATTATACAAAAGAACGAAATCAGAAACAGACCCCGCAACGTAATTTTTTCGCTGCTTGTCTGTAATTGTGATAATAGGATTTTTAATCATGTGTTTATTTATTTAATTAATATTTGTACTTGCAATACTACAAAAAAATATTGGAATAACTACAATAAATAGTTAATAATTTATTAAAAATAAGCTCTTGTTGATAAATTAATTAATATTGTTAATAACTATTTAAAAATCAATTAATTACGGTGACTTTGTCGGTTGGTTTTGTTTGTGTTCGGTCGTGTTCGCTCTGGGGTAAAAGGGAAGGCTTGGACGTGTACAGCTCCCCAGACGGGGGAAGGAGAACGCGGAAGGGCGGGACGCGGTCCAGCATATGGACACCAAACAAGGACACCAACAGCAGCAGCCAGACGACCAGCAGCAGACCAGCAGCAGCCAGACAGGGCAAAAGTAAAAGCCAAAACAACCAGCCAAAAAAAAACAAATCACAACCCCCCACCCCAAAAAAAAAGCGTTTTTCTGGCGGCACGTGTGTGCGCATAACGTAGTAGTACCCTCAACCCCTAATTATCTAACAAAAATTTATTATCTTTACAAAAAAGAAAATAATATGAACTGCGGTTGCGGACAGAATCCTTGTAAGACATACGGTTCTCAAAAAAATAAAAACATGGCATACGATAAAAGAGTTTCACCAGGCAGTACAATGTCTGATATGGTAGACGGTCTATATGTAAAAGACGGTCGTTTAATTAATGCAAGGCCTGACGGTATGAGTGGTATACAACAAGCGTCTATGTATAGATCACAAATGAAAAAACAATACAAGATAGATTGTATAGCTGACGGTATTGAAAGAGCTAAGATGAGAATGGACGGTGATAAAAATATTTACGAACTATAAGACTTCCCCGTTGTTTTAGTTAGTGAAAGTAGGGCGATCAAAATGATTGTCCTATTTTTTTTTCTATATGTTACGTATATGTCGCGTATATGTCGCGTTTATGTCGCGTTTATGTCGCTTCTAAAACTTTAGGTAACTTGACTTAACTTATTGATTTACAATATATTATATAAAAACTATGTTATTATGTCGTACTTAATTAGTAAAAAGTAAATAAAAAAATATATATTATATAAATAAAAAAATATATAAAGAGCCATAGAAATTCAAGATAAACTGGAATTACGACATACGCTTCATTATATTTATTTTGTTATATTTGCCATAATATAATTAAATTAAATTCAAATGACTTACATTCCAAAGACCTTGAGTTTTGATGATGAAGGTAGATCAAAATTAATCACAGGCATAACATCAATATCTAAAACAGTAAAGAGTACATTAGGGCCATTAGGCAAAACAGTTTTGTTAGAATCTCCTGAGCATACATCAGGCATGACAATAACTAAAGATGGGGTTACAGTAGCTCGTTCTATATTTCTAAATGATCCTATTGAAAACCTTGCTGTTCAAATGATGAAGGGTGCAGCAGATAGAACTGCTAATTCTGCTGGTGATGGTACAACAACTGCTATAGTATTGACGGAAGCAATTGTTATGGCAGGTCAAGAGTTTATTAAACCTGAGCATAATACCACAGAGATTATTAGACATATAAATAAATTAACTCAAGATGTTATAGGTGGAGTAAAAAAGAAATCAAGAAAGATTACTAAAGATCGTTTATTAGATGTTGCTTGTATTTCAGCAAACAATGATAAGTCTATTGGTAATATAATAGCTGATGCATATGACAAAGTTGGTATAAACGGAATAGTCACTGTTGAAAGATCTAAAAGTTCTTCAACATATGCAGAGGTCACAAACGGATTAAAAATAGAAAGAGGTTATTCTTCTAACTTATTTATCAATAATCAAAAGAAAGACGAGTGTATACTTGAAGATGTAAAGATATTAGTGTGTGATGCATCTATAGAAAGTATATTACAAATAGAAAATGTTTTGAAGCCAGTAATAAATAATGGTGACAAGTTATTAATCATTGCTCCATGTTCAACTAATGTTATAAATACGTTAGCGGCTAACGTAGTTCGTAATGGATTAAAGTTTTGCAATATAGCCCCACCATCATTTGGATATAAAACCCATGAACTAATGCAAGATATAGCATTAGCAGTGGGAGCTAAATACTTTAGTGAAAAAACTGGAGACGACTTAAGTCTTATTATGCCAAAAGATTTAGGTCATGCAGAAAAAATAATATGTAACAATGAAAGCACTATAGTTATTAAAGAACATAATAAAACTGAAGAACTACAAATTAGAATTGATGAATTAAAAGAAGCCAGAGATTCAGTAGAAAAAAATGTAGACAGAAAGTTTATCAATGAAAGAATAGCAAGTTTAGCAGGATCTATTGGCTGTATATATGTTGGAGGTAATAGTGATATAGAGCAAAAAGAAAAGTATGATAGAGTTGATGACTCTGTATGTGCAGTAAGATCTGCATTAGAAGAAGGGATAGTAGCTGGTGGAGGTATCTCATTATTTCGCGCATCTTTACTTTTAGACAAACACAAAAGTAAAGATGAAAATGCTGAGGTAGCTTCATTAATTTTAAAGACAGCATTAAGGGCACCTATAAAACAAATTATAGATAATGGCGGAAAAGATTATGATAAAATAATAAATCATATATTTGATAAGCCATACAATACTGGGTATGATCTGAAGAATGATTGTTTTGGTGATATGTTTAAGATGGGTGTAATAGATCCATTAAAAGTAACAAAGAACGCATTAATAAATGCAGTTAGTGTTGCAACAACAATATTAAGCACTAATGCTATTGTAACGAACGTAAGAGCAGAGTAATATGATTAAGCTGCTATTGTGGTTATTTAGGGTAAGGGATATTAATAAAATAGAATCAAATTTAAAAAAATATGAAAGTAAACAGCAGAACAAAGCAGTTTAGCAAAAACAGCCTACTTAGAGGTGTAGATAAAGATGGGAATGAATGGTTAGATCAGGATTTATACGTAGATTTATATGCAGATAAATTAGCTTCTGATCTTTTTGAAGAACAAATGATAACTGTAAGAGAGGCTTATTCTTTGGAGAAAGCTTTTAAAAGGTTTTTACACGACCAATTAAATGATAAGCTAAAAAGATAATATGATAGCAATAGGAAAGAATGTTATAATACAACCAATAGAAGAAGAGTTAAAAACACAGTCTGGGCTTTTACTAACTGCGGCTGATGTAGGAGAGTTCAGATATAAAAAAGGTAAAGTAATAAAACAAGGAACAGATGTTCAAGCGATCAAAGCAAACGACATTATCTATTATGACAAGTCTGCTGGTTTCAGCCTTCTTATCCATAATACTTCTTACACTATTATTACTGAGAGAGATATCGTTGTTGTTTTATAAACTCATTAAGTTTCTTTATAGAATTTCTGTAAAGCTTGTCAGTATAAGAAGCGTCTTTTCTAAATAGAGGATTTAGATGAGCTGTTTCAGATATTTCTTCTCCATTTAATTTACGATATATTGTTCTGGCTATAGTCTTACCTTTGTGAGATAACTCATATAAAGTAGTATGCTTACCATATCCTTTTCTCCATACTTGAATATATCCATTTGACAGCATACTGTTAAATCTTTTTTCGTCCCATGACATTAGCTCTTCAAATTCTTTAAATTTTGTTTTATTGAAGTAGTCTTCGCTGTATAAAAACAATAGCATATCAATATCAGGGGTTCCAATACCATATTTAGCCTTGACCCAATACCTAATAACTCTCCAATACTTTAGATAGTCGTGGGAATATTTCATTTAATTTAATTATTATCTTTGTAAAAATACAAAAATGGAAATAATAAAAGGATCTCAAGAATATTATGATTTTGTCACTCAGTATATGATACCTAATGGCGAAGAGCTTTATGAAATATATACTCTTGATGTAGATTTATTTGTAGATATGGTAGATGATGATGGATCTTATACATTTACTGATGAAGAAGTAGCTTTAAGCATGAAAGAACATGGTGATACTCTAATAATACCATAGAAAATATGAAATCACCAATAGATTTTAAAGATTTTGCAGCAAATCCTGTTACAGGTTTGTTGTTTTTTTGTTTAATTGCCATAGGTTATTTGTATATTGATAACAAAACTACTTTAACCAATCAAATAAAAGCATTACAAGAAGAAGTTATAACATTAAGAAGTGACTATAAAAAGCTGAATGATAAATTTATAGAAACACTGCAAGAAATAAATGAATAAGTTTGTTTATATATTATTAATTACAGTATTATCTTGTTCTCAACCAGAAACATTACCAGAACAAGAAGATTTAAATCTTATTAATGTAGATAGTTTAGCAGATGTTACAATAAATAAGGTTAATAATCAAAAAAAACAAAAAATCTTGCTGGAGCAAGATTTATGGAGGAAAAAAAGAGATATAAAAAAAATTGAAAAGAAATATACAGACAGTATATACGAATTAAACAATTTAAAATTAATTACCTCAGACAGTATAGTTGTTGATTATAAAATAGTTGTAACTCAAGTAGTAGACTCAGTAAGAATTAGTGTATCAGACTCATTATGTAAAGTTTGTTTGGCAAGACAAGAAAAAAAAGAAAACAGTTTGGTAAACAAAGCATTTAGATGGCTACAAAAAAATATTGAAATTTAATTATCTTTGTTCAAATAAATAAATACGATGGCAAAAAAAGGTAGAACTAAAAGTAAGGGCAATAAAATTTGTGCAGCAGGTATAGCTTGGGCAAAAAGAACTTTTGATACTTATCCAAGTGCATATGCTAACATGGCCGCAAGTAAATATTGTAAAGACCCTAATTACGCAAAAAAATCAAAATGATAGATAAGAATAAATTAAAAAAAATAGCTTCTGAACTTAAAAAAGCGTCAGCTATGCACAAAGGACAGGCAGCTAAAATAGATAAGATGTTAATGTCAATGAAATCAAAGCCAAAGAAGAAGAAGTAATGGGGGCTTTAAAGAACTGGGTAAAACAAAAATGGGTTCGCATAGGTACAGACGGTAAAATAAAAGGACCATGCGGTACATCAAAAAATAAAAAAAAGCCAGACAGATGTCTGCCTTTGGCTAAAGCTCGTTCTTTGTCAAAAAGACAATTAGCTGCAACAGCAAGGAAAAAAAAGAAGTCAAACAAAACAGTAGTTAGTAATACTAAAGACGCAAAAGTTAGATCGTAATGGCAACCAGAGGAAGAACTAAAAAGGGACAAATAAGAAGGACTACTGGTAAAGGTGGTAACTATAGATCTACAAAGTCAGGAGCTGGAATGACTGAAAAGGGAGTAAAGGCATATAGAAGAGCAAATCCTGGTAGTAAATTAAAAACAGCGGTAACAGAAAAAGACCCAAAAGGAAAAAGAGCAGCGAGAAGAAAATCTTTTTGTGCAAGAATGAAAGGAATGAAGGGTCCACTAAAAGATAAAAAGGGAAGACCAACAAGAAAAGCTATGGCTTTAAGACGTTGGAGATGCTAATAAATTAATTATTATATTTGCACTATGGGAAAAATGAATAAAAAAGACTACAACAATATTAATTTTAAAAATAAAGATATTGATAAGTTGTCAGCAGGACAGAAAAAAATAGCTGGAATGACACCACCGTTTAATAAAATTACTGGTAGTGATTTTGCAGCATTAAGAAATAGAAATAAAAAAAATAAAAAAGCTTAACTATGCCTACAGTAACTCACAAATGCCCAATGACGGGTAAGAAAATGAAAAGAACTTTTCCTTACAATGCAGTTGGAAAAGCTCAAGCAGTAGAATTTGCCAAAACTATGAATGGTTCTATTAAGAACAATCCTAATTATGGCATGGAGAAGAAAACTAATTCAGGTTATTAATTTTAAAAATAAAAAAATGAAACAAGGATACAACGATAGATTAGACGAATCTTTAGGAATGAGAAATGGAAAGAAGTCTCAATCAATGAAAGACAGAAGAGATGAATCAAAAGCTATGTCAAAGAAGATGTATGGTCATTCATATGGCGCAGACAAGTCTATGTCATACAGACATACTTCATCTTGGAAGACTCACGATCATTTAAAGTAATGCCAGGTCGTACAAAGAAGAAAGGAGCTTTTCCAGAAATAAAAAAAAGCAACCAAGGTAAATTTACATCTTGGGCAAAACGTAATGGTTTTAGTGACGCTTGCAGCGCAGCTAACGCTGTAATGAAAAACACTAAAAAATATTCTGAGCCCGTTGTAAAGATGGCTAATTATGCTAAAAACTTTGGTTGTAAAACAAAAGCGTAATTAACTAAAATTAAATTCAATGGCAAAAAAATCAAAAGGCAAAAGAAAAGACTTGCTTAAAAAAGACCCTAAGCAAAAAGAAAATTTAACTTACGAAAATAAAATTAAGGCAGATAAAACTGTCACAGGTAGAACAGTTGCTCCACCTCCTGAAATTATTGAAGAGTTAAAAAAGACTATTAAGGTTTTAAGCGAAAAAGAAAAAGAAAAAGTGCCTACAAAAACATATACTACAAGCAGACCAAGAACTGCTTTTAATATGAGAGAAAGGCAAGATCAAACAAACTAAAAATATGAAAGAAAAATTAATATCTTTGTATTGTTATTTACAATGCAGCTGGAATGACTTAATGAGATTTTTAACTATGGACGTAGAGTGTTGTCCAAAAGACAAATGTTCATGCAAAATCTAAACAAGTCAAGAGGTTTGGGAGATACTATTGCAAAAGTTACAAAAGCAACAGGGCTTGATAGAGTAGCAAAAACAATGGCAAAAGCAGCAGGTAAATCTGACTGCGGTTGTAATGACAGAAGAGATACTTTAAATAGAGTATTTCCTTATAATAGATAAAGAGATTTTTAACCTCAAAATTTAAAAAATGGCATACCCAAAAATTACGGTCAATACAGGATTAGTATTAGACCTTTTAGTAAAAAGCGATACAGTAGATATACCTTGGCCTGGAGCTCAAATAACAGGAACAGGAACTTTCTTAGACAACGGAGCTAACACCTCAACAAATCAAGATCAATTAATAGATGGCGGAGCAACCTTTACTTCAACCACAGCCCCTTTTCCAGTAGTTGTTGGTGATAAAGTATTTAATACAACAACACCAGCTAATGCATTGGTAACTGGAGTGGCTGCAACAACATTAGACTTTGCTTCTGATATATTTCAAAATACACCAGAAAATTATTTAATAACAAGACCAAATCATTTAATAGATACCACAGCTACATTTATAACTTCTGGAGTTAAGGCGGGAGATATTATATGGAACACACAAACTTTTGAAGCGGCATATGTAATAACAGTAAATAATGAAGTTGATCTAACATTAAGCGCTGATCTTTTTGGAACTAATGTAACAGCTAATGATACTTATACTGTTTTTACTGGACAAGAAGGAGGGTTAAAATCATCTGAAGGTTGCTTGTTGTATGTAGGAGATAATACTGGATCAGCAGAAAATACAAGTGTTTTACCTGTAGGAAATTCAACTGGAGTTTTATTTAAAAAGTTTCCAACAGGAAATTATTTACCTGTTCAAGTAAAAAAATTATTTTCTACGGGATCTGAAGCTGACGGTTATTTAGCTATTTGGTAATATGACTATTATTTCTGAAGATACAAAAGTTAGTTTAAGTCCTAAAAACTTTATTACTATTATTGTATTAATTGTAAGTTTTGTAGGTATGTATTACACATTACAAGCAGACATTCAAGAAGCAAGAGAATTACCAGAGCCAACACAGGTTCCTACTGAACAAATGATACAAATTCAAAAAGAGCTAACTTTTATTAAAACAGAAATGTTAGAGATGAAAGAAACTCTCAACAGATTAGACGATAGAATTTATAGTTTAAAAAAGTAAACCATGAGAACAATAAGAAAAATTATTGTTCACTGTTCTGCTACACCAAGAAACAAAGACTTTTCGGCTGAAGATATTAGAGACTGGCACGTAAAAGGAAATGGTTGGGACGATATAGGATACCACTATGTTATTAGGCTTGATGGATCTATGGAGTATGGAAGAATGGTGGATAAGTATGGGGCTCATGTTAGTGGGCATAATTATGATAGTTTAGGTATTTGTTACATTGGTGGAATGGACAAAGAAATGACAGAATGGGAAGATACCAGAACAGAAGAACAAAAAGAATCTTTAATTATGCTGCTTAAGACTTTAAAAAAGTTTCACCCAGAAGCAGTTGTATATGGACACAGAGATTTTTCAACTAAAGCTTGTCCAAGCTTTGATGCAAAAAAAGAATATAAAGACATATGAGTATTTGGAACAAAATATTTGGAGCCGCAGGAATGGAAGTGGCAGACAAAGTTAGTCAGGTCGTTGATAAATTTGTTGAAACCCCTGATGAGAAGAAAGAGTTTAAAAAACAGATGATGCAGGTTTTTTCTGATAGCGTTGCTGATGAGCAAAAAAACATTACTGAGAGGTGGAAAAGTGACATGACATCAGATAACAAGCTGTCAAAATCAGTACGACCAGCTGTTTTAATTTTCTTAATTTTTAGCACAATATTGCTTATTTTTATTGACTCAGGATTTATTACCTTTGTAGTTGATGACGAGTGGAAAGATTTATTAAAAGTTTTACTTGTTACAGTGGTTGCTGCATACTTTGGTGGTAGATCATACGAAAAAGGAACAAAAATAAAAAATAAGTAAAAATGTCAAGAATTGTTAGTTATCCATTACAAAATGTAGTAGTAGGATCAGATAAGTGGATAGGTTCTGACATGGTAAATGACGGTCAAACAAAAAACTTTAGTGCTGATGCTGTTGCAATATTTTTAAACACCTTTAATAAAATAGAGGTTAATGCATTAAAGTATAGATTTCAAAACTGGTTAGCAGGTCAAACAAGAGATCCAGGAACTATTTCTTTTTCAACATCTAATATAGGAAGCCCAGCTTTTAATTCTATAAGTAGTTTTATGATAAGTAAATTTCAGTTAGCATCAACCATAGACGTATCATCTTATTATTCAGTACCATTAGTTGGATCAAGCGTAGTAATATCACAAGCTGATGATCCATCAAAGTTTGGTATATACACATGGAATAGTGTAACACAAGACGCGCAAGAGCCAAATTTTTATGATATTTCTGTAACCCTACAGGCCAGCACAGGAAGCTTAATTAACAATAAAGATTATTTCATATCTTTGCTCCAGTATGCGTCAAGCAGTACAGGAGACAAAAATTTTGTTTTTTCACAAGACGTAGCTTCAGCTACTTGGGTGGTAACACATAATTTAAATAAGTATCCTTCTGTTAGTGTAGTTAACAGTTCAACAGAAATAGTATACGGAGATGTAGTGTATGATAGTTTGAATGAGGTAACAATAACTTTTAATGGCGCGCACACAGGAAAAGCATTTTTTAACTAAAAAAAACAAAATGAAAAAAATATTTTTAACATCAGTATTAAGTTTAATGACAATTTTTGCTTCGGCACAATTTATGGTAACAAGCATGATAAGCGAGCCAGCAGACGGAGAAGAAATGAGTTTAGACAACTTAACTGATAACATTGGAGTAATGTACTCTTTTGACAAGATTAGTGTAGGGATAATGATGAACGGAGAAGAGTATGATTTAGCAGCAAGATACTCTTTAGGAGAAAAGCTATTTGCATATGGCTTAATTACAACAGAAGAAGAAAATGTATCTTTGGGAGTAGGTTATTCTCTTAATGTATGGAATGAATTATACATAGAACCATCTTACCTAATGGACTTAGAAAACGAAGATTATGAAGGAGAGCTAAAATTAAGCTTAACTTATAAATTATAAATTAAAATAAAAAAAGAAAAGAACAATGCCTATTAATTTTTTACAAAATGTATCGCTCAATAATACCGAGCTACAAAATTTTAAAGTAGAGAACTCATTAACATTACCTTCGGGCTTATCTGGTGAGGGACAATTAATCTACAAATCTAATGATAATACTTTACATTATCATACAGGATCTAATAGCTGGAAAACAGTTGGGTCGGTTACATCAGTAGGTATATCAAGTAATTATTTTACAGTAGGAAGCACGCCTGTAACTACAAGTGGTACCATATCTGTAGATATGCCAGCTTCTGGGGTTACCGCAGCGCAATACACTAATGCAACAGTAACAGTAAATGCACAGGGTGTTATAACAGCTGCTTCAAGTGGTACAGATAATGTTGGTGTTGCTACATTTACAAACACTAACGGAACCTTTGTTTCGGCAGGTACTCAAAACTCGGCTGCAACTGGTGCTGTTACAATGGGAACTATTGACTTATCAGCTTCAGGATCACCAAGTGCAACCACATTCCTTAGAGGGGATAATGTTTGGGCTACACCAGCAGGAGCATATACTTCATGGAGTTTAGAAGGAGACAATGCAACAACTGTAGATATAACAGATGGACTTAGAGTAGACTTTACAGGTGGTACTGGAATTAGCACCGCAGTAGCATCAGGCACTCCAAACACATTAACTATTACAAACACTGGGGTTACTTCTTTATCTGGGTCTTCTCCTATTGCAGTTAGTGCTTCATCAGGAGCGGTAACAATTTCTTATACAGGAGGTACGGGATCAATGAACAGCTGGACAATTCAAGGAGATAGTGGAAGCTCAAGTGTTGGAAATGGTGAAACCGTAGATATTGCTGGTGGAACATATTTAACAAGTGTTGAATCATCAAGAACTGTAACTGTAAATCATGATAGTACATCAAGAAGTGATACTACAAGCACAGACACAGTAGGTTCTGGAGGAACATTTACAAAGGTTGACTCAATAACTACTAACGCAACAGGTCACGTTACAGCAATCAATGTAGAAACCATAACAATGGGGTCTTTTGATAATTATGGTTCTTGGTCATTAGCTGGAGATGGAGGAGGAACAACTCAAACAATATCATCAGGACAAACCGCTTCTTTCCTTGGAGGAACTGGTATTACAACAGCAGCAGGAGCAACTGATGACTTAACAATTACTAACTCACTACCATTTAATAGTATAACATTAGCAGGTTCTTCAGGAGGAAGTAATTCTACTATAGCAAATAATGGTACTATTACAATTACAGCAGGATCAAACATATCTGCAACTGGTGATGGCGCTGGAGGTGTAACTGTAGCATATACTGGAGGGACAGGATCAATGTCTTCTTGGACTTTAGCAGGGGACAGTGGTACTTCTACAATTTCAAACGGAAGCACAGCGACAGTTGCTGGTTCAACTGGTATAGACACAGCAGAGTCTGGAGGTACAGTAACAGTAAGTCTTGATTTGAACGAATTAACTACAATTACTTCGGCAGCAGCAACAGATGAATTAATCATTAATAGTTCTGGTAATAAAAAGATTGATATAGATGATATTCATTTAAATCAGTTTGGAGATGCTGAAGCAGATGTAGACCTTGGTGGAAACAAACTATTAGATGTTGCAACAGGTACAAGTGGAACAGATGGTGTTAACTTAGGACAAGTTCAGTCATTAGTAGCTGGAGTTGGTGTATTCCAAGGAGGTTATAACGCATCTACAAACTCTCCAGCAATAGCAGGATCAAGTAACATTGCGGCTGATACAGGTGACTATTACGTTGTAACAACTGACGGAAATATTTCTTTTAATGGTTCTGTTGTTACAGTAGAGGTAGGAGATTTAATTTTTGCTAATGAATCAATTACAGCATCTTCTAATCCAGCAGCTACAAAATATACTATTGTAATACAAGACGCAAATATTGCAGGTGCAGGATCAACAGATGGAGGTACCGAAAAAGGTGTGGCTGGATTTGATAGTGCAAACTTCCAAGTTACTGCTAATGGTTGGACACAATTAAAAAACACTGGTGTAAGTGCAGGCTCAGTAGGAGGTGTAACAAAATCTTTAAGCGCAACAGTTACTGCAAAAGGTTTACTTACTTCTTTATCAGAACAAGCAATTGCAATACCAGCGTCACAAATTACAGATTTCTGTTCAGCTGTAGCTTCTTGTATTAGTACAAACTATAACTTTAAAACTACAATTACAGGAGCAGGACCATTTACAATAAATCATAACCTTAACACAAGAGACGTTATGGTGTATGTTTATGATAATGCAAGTCCATATGAACAACAATTTGTAGAGGTAATTCATACTGATGTTGATAATGTTACTCTTAAAACAGCAGCAACTTTAGGAACAGGGGTTCTTAAAGTATTGGTGACTGAGGTACTTTAATCACGATTACATATACGAGTTATATTAAAAGAAATATCTTTTAATATAATTCGTATATTTGTAAAAATCTATTTTTCATGCCTATAAATTTTATTCAAACTTCTAATTTTTCTGATAACGCAAAGTTACAGTTTGGAAATGGTCAAGATTTACAAATATATCATGATGGTAGCCATAGTTATATTGAAGATTCAGGAAGCGGTGGGTTAAGACTTTGTACAAATCAATTTAGAGTATATAATGCAGCGATAAATGAGTTAATGGTTAACGCTACTGAAAATGGCTCTGTAGAACTTTATTTTGATAACTCTAAAAAGCTTGAAACAACAAATAATGGAGTAACAATAACTTCTGCATTAACTGTTGGAACTTCTATTTATGATAGTGATATTCAATTAGGTGGTGAGTTAAACATGGAAAATGGCTCGGATATTCTTATGTCAGCTACTGGAAATATTCAAATAGACGGTGACTCAGGAACTGGTAAGTTTTTAAAAAGTGTTGCTTCAGGAATGGAGTGGACAACAATAACTCAAAATGTTGGAACAGTTACATCAGTAGCGACATCATCACCAATTACTGGTGGAACAATTACAGGTTCAGGAACAATAGGTTTTGATTCAACAGCAGTAACTTCATTATCTAATTTAGCAACTACAGGAACTGTAACCACAGGAACGTGGAATAGTAATACAACATTAACTAAAACTTCTTCAACATCTGTAGATTTTCAGGGTGAAAGAGTATTTTTTGGAGCTGGAACTGTAGTAAAAGGCAAGGTATATGTTTACTCAGGAGGAGATTGGATAGCGTCTGATGCAGACGCCGTATCAACCGCATCAGGTACTTTAGCGGTTGCTTTAGGTAATGGATCGGCCTCTACGGTAGGTATGTTAACAAGAGGTATAGTTACTTTAACAGATTTAGGTAACGATGGTGATATTCTTTATCTTTCTACAAATGCGGGTAATTTGCACCCAGAACCACCAAGTGGTACAGGTGATGTGGTAAGGATAGTGGGTCAATTACTTGATTCTACCAATGGGCAAGTATTTTTTAACCCAGACTATACATTTATAACGCTATCTTAATATGTCATTAGCAGGAATCAATGGCGTAGAACTAAATGTAATTAGTGGTGTTAATGGTAAAGAAAAGACTGCAATAGCAAGTATAAACTCAATAACTATACCCTCAGGATTTGCAGTTGATTATTCAATAGATCTTAACGGATCAAGTCAGTATGCTGCGTTAGGAACACAAACAAGCTCTCTTTTAAACCCAACAACTACTCAATTTAACAGTACAGGATATACATATGCTGGCTGGATATATATAGATTCCTTTGATAATCATTCTCATCAGATTTTCTCTCTTGGGGTTAGCAACACGCTAAACTATTATGGAATACAAATTATTATTGGTAAATTTGGTCATATGGTAATTCATGTAATGGGTTTAAATCAAGGTTTTGCAGGATCAGGATCAAACAATCGGAATACTGGGCGTACACCAAATAGCACAATAGCAACAGGACAATGGTATCACGTTGCTTTTGTTATGCCAAGTTTAACAAGAAGCACTTGGAAGTTTTATAAAAATGGTGTAGCTGTTTCTGGTATTACTTACTCAGGTAATCAAAACGTAACCTTAACTTATAGCGGAACATCTCAAATAGGCTGGTGGAATAGAGCAAATGGCCTAAGTGGAAACTACTGGCATGGAGAATTAAATAATTGCGCTATATGGAATACTGATTTAGACCAATCAAATATAACAGCGGTATATAACTCAGGATCTCCTTTTGATATAAGTTCAAATAACGGAAACTATGACGAGTCTTCAAGTCTTTTAGGTTGGTGGAGATTTAATGAAGGAACAGGAACATCATACACTGATAGTTCGGGTAATGGATTTACAGGTACAGGAGTTAACAGCCCAACTTGGAGCACTAATGTTCCAACATAATTATATAAATAAATATTTATTATCTTTGTGTTTTATTAACCTTTAAATATAATTAAATGAAAAAATTAACTAAAGACGAGTTAGCAAATTTACAGAACTTACAAAAAGATTTTAACACAGCTAAATTAGAGCTGGGAAACACTGTTTTACAGCAAAGTAAAATAATGGAATCAATAGAGATGATAAAATCTCAATTTGGTGAGAAAGAAAAAGAGCTAATGGATAAATACGGAAAAGACGTAACAATCAATTTAGAAACAGGAGAAATTTCCGAAAAGGAAGAAGAAAGCAAAGAGGCTCCTGAATTAAAAAAAGTAGAAACCAAGTAAATTAAAAATGTCGCAATATGGCTAAAATAAAAAATACGACTGCTTATCCAACGGTCACTCCTAATGCAAGTGATTTACTAATAGCAACGGACGTAAGTGATAACAATAAGACAGTAACTTTTTTAGTCAGCGACCTCCTTGCCGCAGGAACTGTATTGCAAGATTTGCAATCTGTACTTACAACAGGAGATACTGCCATTGAGGATATAAACCTCACTGGTACAATTGATTTAACTGGAACATTAGAACTGGACGCAAGTACCCAAATAACCGTTAATGGTTCATTTGGTACTGCGGGTCAGGTTTTAGTTGTTAATGCAACAGCTACAGGTTTGGAATATTCTTCAGCATCTGGTCTTCAAACATGGGACGAGACTGTAGCGCAAGGAAACACAGTAACGGGTAGAGTCTTAAATGCGGACGATAGTAGTATGAACTTTACTAATACTGCTCTAACATTAGGATCTTTAACTGGTAGTGAATATACTTCATTTTTATGGGCTGGTCCTGCCGCTATAAATAACAATTTAGATTTAGGAGATCCAACTGGAACTAATGCTTATGCGGTTAACTTTTATTCTAAACAGCAATTAACCGTAGACGGAACCTTTGGATTAGCTGGAGAATTTTTAGCTGTAAATGCTGCTGCTGATGGGTTAGAATGGTCAGCCGCACCAACAAATACAACACCTACATTTCAAGAAGTTTTAACAGCAGGAAACGTAGCTCTTATGCAAGGGTTTAGCATGACGGGAGACGGAACGGGAACGGGAGGCTCAAATATAAATCTTGATGTTGAGTCAAGAATAATATCACAAGGAAATAACTCTTTTAATGGAAACAATCAATTTGCTGGATTAGGCACAGGACAAACAGATGCAGCAATAACTATAGACACAGGTAGTAGAATATATCTTGGTAATAACGTAACTGGTTCTTCAGGAACAGCGGGTCAAGTATTAGCTATAAATGCAGCGGGTAATGCAATGGAATGGAGTTCTACTGCTGCTGGTACTCAAGACTTACAGTCAGTTTTAAATAACGGAGGGACAGCAGATGCAGTAGGTACAAACCTTGCAAATATATATTTAACTGGTAACGGTGATGCTACTGCAAGCGCAACTAATGGTTTACTAACTGTAGAATCTGGATCTTTATCTTTAGAAGATACAGAACTCTTTTTAGATGGAGACGTAGGTACAGCAGGACAAGTTTTAATTTCTGGAGGGGCTAACGCTGGACCATCATGGTCAAATGCAGGAACAGGAACAGGAACAGTTGAATCAGTTAGCGTTACAGACAGCACATATTTAGACTTAAGCGTTTCAAACCCAACAGATTTTCCAGACGTTACAGCGTCTTTAATAACAAATGGATTAGCAGGGGGGTTAGCAACTGAATACTATGACGGGTCAGGAGCGTTTTCTGTTCCAGTTGGATCAGACTGGAATTTAAGTTTTTCAAAAACAGGAACACCAGCATCAGCAAGTAATTTATCAAGTACAGGGTCAACAGGATACGTAACAGCTACTGGGGTTGGAACACAATCTTCATCAGGATCAGGCTTACTTGTTAATATAACTGCTGTAGCAGGAGAGGTTACAGTAATAGACGCATTAGGAGGTTCTCCTACAGGATACTCAGTGGGAGATGTAATAACAGTAATACAAGGTGGTTCTTCAGATGATGCTACTTTTGAAATAGCATCAGTAACAACAAACACAGTAGGACTAACAAACACAGACGGAACAAGATCAAGTACAGTAAATATAGACGCGGGTAGTAACATTGCTATGACTGTAGACGCTTCCAATGATTTAACACTATCATCATCAGCAGGAGGCGGAAGTGTATCAAGCGTAGCTCTTACAAGCACAAATTTAACCGTAACTGGTTCTCCAATAACAACAAGCGGAACCTTAACAGTTGAAATACCTACATCTGGGGTAGTAGCTGGATCATACACATCAGCTAATGTTACTGTATCGGACAGAGGTATTGTAACAGCTATAAGTAATGGCTCTACTGATTATCAGTTAGGAGCTGGACCAGGTATAACAAATTCAATAATATCACAAGGAAACACTGGAACTAATTATACTCCTGGAATATACCAAACTACATCAAGCGGAAACGGAAGAGGATTTACAGTAAACGTAGTGAGTGTTGGGGGTAATGGTGATATCACTGCATTTAGCACAGTACAAAGTGGGTCAGGATATGTAGATTCAGAAGTTATAACAGTAACAGGAGGAGATGGTAATGCTACTTTTGCAGTTGGAACAGTTCCTGTTGCAAATCAAATTGTATTATCTGGAAATGGAACAGATGATGTTGTAACACTAACAGGAACAGGGGGTACTACTATAACAACAACAGCAAACGGAATTACTATAGATTCTGCTACAGCATCAGGATTAACCTCATTTGGAATAGCTACTGACCCAACAAGTAATACTGGAACAATAGACGTAACAAACAACACTCTAACATTTACTGAACAAATAAATACTATAGATACTGTTGATTATAGATACATTGGGTTAGATATTAGCGGAACAAATATATTAACTGCTGGATTAACAGCTTCAACAGCAGGCTTAGATGGGACAACTGTATCTCAGTCTTATTTAAGAGCAGATAACACGTGGGCTATACCACCGAATACAGAATATAGCGTATTTTCGGGTGCAGCAAGCACACCACTACCAAACGGAACAAATGGAACAGTAGGATTAGTTCCTCAACCTTTGGCAGCAAGTAATGATTACAATAAGTTTTTAAAAGGAGATGGAACATGGGGTACACCTTCAGGATCAGGAACACTAACAGGGGTTTCTGTAACCGCTCCATTAACTGTAGATTCAACAACAGATCCAGCAATACCAGCATTAAACATAAATGACTTTACAGGGCCAGACGTTTCAACAAGTACGAATGGATCAAAAGGGACAGTTCCAACACCATTAGTAGCAGATGATGGTAAATTTTTAAGCACAGCAGGTTGGACAACAGCACCAGGGCAGGTGTATACATCAACAGATCCTATTGATATAAATGCTACTACTAATGTAGTTTCATTAAACTATAATGATAGCCCTAACAACTTAATAATGACAGCGGCTGATGCTCTAATAACAGGTTGGTCTGATGAAGGTTATATGCTTATTTCTAAAAATTCAAGCCAGTTTCCAAATGATGATGTTACAAGACTTACTTTAAACTCAGTTGCAAAATCTGTTATATATAACTCTGGTATAGAAGTAACTGATAATACCACTACAGCAAATGTACAGATAGGTAAAAATTTTCCAAATTATTTAGGTAATACTCCTAAGGGTAAAATTAAATTTGTAGATTCGGCAGGTATAGACGTAACAGTAACATCTCCAACTTCTCCATCAATAGATCCAATTATTAACTTTGGATTAAGTGCTTTTACAGGTCCTACTGCTACAGCGGCTGGAACAATAGGGGCGGTTCCTGCACCATTATCTTCATACTTTGGTACAGGAAGGTTTTTAAAAGTAGATGGTACTTGGGAAGTAAATAATTCTTATTTTGCCTGGAAGTTTGGTAGTGATGGCACACAGAGTTTAGGAGTATTAGATGGCGTAGCTGTAAATTGGGTAGGAGGAACTGGGGTAACAACATCTGCGACAGCTCCAGCAGGTTTTAACCCAGGTAAGGTAACTATTAATTTAGATGATTTTACAGCGCCAGATGTTCCAGGAGGTAATCCAGGATTAAAAGGAGCTGTACCAGCTCCTCAGGTAGCTGATGACGGAAAGTTCTTGAGCACAGCAGGTTGGACAACAATGGCTGGGGGTGGTACAGTAACATCAGTATCTGGTACCCTACCTATACAAGTTGATAACACAACAAACCCAGCAATACCAGCGGTATCTGTAAATACTTTTACAGGAGCAACAAGTGCCCCTGCTGATGGTACAAAAGGTGCTGTACCAGCACCACTGGCAGCATCTCAAGATTATGATAAGTTTTTAAAGGGTGACGGTACATGGTCAACAGTAACTACATCATTTAGTTTTGATATATCTGATAATGTTCCAGCAACACAAACTATAACAGACGGAAATACAATAACATTTAGCGGGGGAACTGATATAACATCTGCTGTTTCAGCAACTGACACTGTAACATTTAGTCATGATACTATTACAAGAACTGATACAGCAAGCACTGCAACACCTGGACAAGGAGGTTCTTTTAGTGTAATAAAAGACATAACATCTTCTGCACAAGGACATATAACAGCAGCTGATGTTGTTACTGTTACACTGCCTAATTCTGACGATTACCAAGACTGGACACTTGCGGGAGATCAGGGTAACAATCATACTATAAGCTCAAATGATACGGTAACAATGAACGGTTTTGGAGGTATTACTGTTGCGTTAACCTCTAATCCAACACCAGATGCTGTAAACATATCATTACAAGCATTTTCAGGAGCGTCAAGCGGAACAAATGGAGTTGCTGGGGGTGTACCAATACCATTGGGTCAGGGTTTAAATACAGATTATGATAAATTCTTAAAAGGTGATGGAACGTGGGCTACGCCAGCAACAAGTTATTCTTGGAGTGCAGATGCAGATAATTCGGCAGGAGTAAGTATTAATGACGCAGGTCAAGTTAAATGGGTAGGAGGAGTAGGAGTAAATACAACCATAGCTACTGGATCGCCAAACACTATAACAACTGACTTAGATGTAAGTAAGCTTACACAAAGTACAGTAACAGGAAATGATTTTATAGCAGGTGAAGAAACAACAACTAATACAACAGTTAAATTTAAAATTAGTGACTTACCATTTACAAATAATTCAGGAACAGTATCATCAGTAGGAATAACAGCAGATAATGCAGCTGGAACAGGAATTACAACTACTGGGTCATTTACTTTCTCTGGAGGAACTCTTATTACTACTTCTGTTACAGGTAATACAGTAACATTTAATCAGAGTACAGTAACAAGAACTAACAGCACAAGCTCTTCTTCTATTGTGGTAGGAGGGAACTTTACCGCTATAGATTCAATAACATCAAACGGAACGGGACACATTACTGCTGTAAACACAAAAACTGTTACTTTACCAAGTGCATATCAGGGAGCCACTAATTCAGCAGATGGTGTATCTGGATTTGTACCGCAACCAATTTCTTCTACTGACGATCAAACAAAATATTTAAAAGGAGACGGAACTTGGAGTTTAGATGGATTAGTGACAAGCATTGTGGCAGGTACAGGAATAACTGTTTCAGGAGCTACAGGAAATGTAACTGTAAACGCAGCTAATAATGGAACTGTTACTTCGGTTAATTTAACAGGGAACACAGGTACAGGTAGCGCAATTACTTCCAGTGGAACTTTTGATATAGACGGTATAACATCAGCCTCTGCTGGAGCTACTACAGATCATTTTAACGGAATTTCTACAACCGCAAGCGGATTTAATTTAGACATAAAAGGTTTTGCTATACCAGATGAAAATGAGTATTGGGTGTATAGAGCTAACGATCAGACTGGTAGTTCGGCTATGGGATTAGAAAAGAGTATTCTTTATGGATATGATGATACTTACAAGAGTTTAGCTATAGCAAACAATGAAGTTGCAAAAGAAGGATATACTTTAGTTTTAGGAGCTTCTAAAAATTCAAGAGCATATATATTTAATGCAGGAAACACAACATACAGATGGAGCAATGTAGATGCGGCAGGAACAACTGACTCATCAACAAACTCAATATTTATTGGTGCTAATGCGGGTGCTGCTGCTGCAAGCAATACAGATAATATAGGTATAGGTTCAAATGCCTTATTAGCATCTACTAATGGAGCAAGTAATATAGCATTAGGAACAGACTCAGGGAAAGCATTACTTGCGGGAGCAAGAAATATATTAATAGGAAAAAGCGCAGGACAATCGCTTGCAGCTGCTGATGACAATATAGCAATAGGAGAACTTTCTTTATCAACAGCAAATAGTGCAGATGCAGACCAAAATATTGCATTAGGTAAAAACACATTATCTACATTAACATCAGGAGCAAGAAACATAGCTATAGGACATCAGGCTCTTGCAGATGGGGTACTGGTTCAAACAGATAATATATTCATGGGGTATCAAGCAGGTATGGAATCCTTTGGTGGAGCAGATATTGGTATTGGTTATCAAGCTCTTCTTTATGGATCAAACTCAACTCCAAATGTAAATACTAACGAAGAAACAGGAAGAGTAGCTATCGGATACAAAGCGTTAGCAGGAGGCTCAGGAACTGCGGTACAAGGGGTCGGAAACGTAGCGTTAGGAGGTCATGCAGGAGAGTTTAATGCGACATCAGTGGTTGGTGGTGCTGTTTACGTTGGTTATTATGCTGGTAATAATACTAATGGTATAACAACAGCAGGATTTGGACAAGTAGCAATAGGTTATAATGCAATGAAGTTTACCGTACCAAGTCAATCTATTGCAATAGGATACCTTGCAATGGAAGATGCTGCTTCACCAACAATAGGAGGTGAGTCGCATGTTGCTATTGGTAAAGGTGCAATGCGTACTGCAACAGTAACTGGTAACAATAATATAGCTATTGGAACAGACGCAAATACCAATACAGTAAATGTTGTTTCTGCTGTTATTTCATTAGGATATCAATCAAAAGCCAAAGGTTCTTGTACTATAGCTATAGGTTGTCAAGCTTCAGCTGGAGATGGTGCTGCAAGCACAGACAGTATAGCTATTGGTAATGACGCTAACACAGCAGGAACTAAATCAATTTCCATAGGACGTAATGCATCAACAACAGGAGCACAGTCTATATCTTTAGGTGATAACGCACAAGTTATTGACGATTACAGTGTGGCAATTGGAGCGGGTGCATCAACTAATGCGGCAAATCAACTTGCTTTTGGTACAGCAGCTCAAAACTTAGGATCTATTGTAACACAAACTATAACTCCAAATAAAACTTGGGAGGTAAGAATAAATGGTGTTAACTACTTAATACCAATAGTAGCAGCACCATAAATTAAATTAAATTGAATGAGAGTAGAATTAAATGAAGAGTCTATTAAACATATAAACCGCTTATTACAATCACTACCAATTAGTGCACTATCTATAGTGGAAGAAATTACAGCGGAGATTAATAAAGGCTTAGTAGAAGATAAAAAATAAAATAAAATGGATATAAGAAAGATTTCCATTGGATCTGACTATAAGTCAGGGTCAATGCACTATATTGTAAATCAACCTGTTCTGGGTGGTGAGTATAAAATACACTTAATACAAGCAAACGAAAAATCGCAATCTTATAAATTGTGGGTAGAAAAAAATCAAGAAATATTTATTTGGAAAGAATTTTTATATACCTTGCCAATAACTTTAGAATATAATATAAATTTTTAATGCAATCAATTGATTCCTTTATTGTAAAACCTTATAATGAAAGAAGATATGATAACATTAAGAAGCTTAAAGATATAGATTTTATAACAAGCGTTTCTGAAGAAGATCATAAATCATCTAACCGTTTTGCTACTGTAATTTCTCTTCCTTTAAATTATAAAGGAGAAGTAAAGCCAGGAGACACACTAATAGTTCATCACAATGTTTTTAAATTTTATAATGACATGTATGGTCGTAGAAAAAGCGGAAAAAGTTATTTTAAAGAAAATTTATTTTTTGTTGAAAACGATCAGTTTTTTTTATATAAAAGAAACAATAACTGGAAAGCACATGGTAAATATTGTTTTGTAAAACCAATACCTGTTGAAGATTCAGTATTGTTAAAAAACACAAAGCACGAGCCATTACAAGGTATACTTAAATATTCTAATTTACAACTGGATAAGTTAGGAGTAAAAGAAGGAGACAAAATAATATTTAAACCAGAAAGTGAATATGAGTTTAATATTGATGGAGAATTATTATACAGAATGTTTACTAACAATATAACAACTATATTAGATGGAAAGTAAAGAGCTGAAAATAAAAATAATAGAAGCTGGCAAAAAGGCGGTTGCACAATTAATAAAAGTTGCAAAGGAGGATATAATTAAATATGATGCTGATGATGAGCTTGCGGCTGATAGATTAAAAAATGCAGCTGCAACTAAAAAACTTTGTATAATGGACGCTTTTGAAATATTAAGAAAAATAGAAGAAGAAAAAAATTTATTAGAAGGAAATATTGTAAGCTCAAATAATAACACACCAAAGGGATTTGCTGAATCAAGATCAAAATAATTTATATAGAATATTAAATAATTATATTCCTAAATCTGTTGTAACCAACAAAAATAAAGCACGTTCTTGGAAATACGGATACAATGAAAAATATAAAGTAGTAGTAATATCAAGAGACGGAACAATAGGTGAAATATATAATATTAGTAATGTAATTATTGCACTGCCAAAAAAACCTTTAAAATTTGTAAACTCTAAAGAAAAAAAAGAAGATCAGTTTTGGTCGCCTACTATTTTACCAAAACAATTAAAAAGAATACAGTCAATATTTCAGTGGCACGCTACCCCTCCAAATTTTAAATCAGAATGGGTTGATTATATAGAAAAAGAGTTTGACAGAAGAGAGCAAGGACATTGGTTTATGAATAATGGATCGCCAACATATATAACTGGCACTCATTATATGTATTTACAGTGGACAAAAATAGATGTAGGAAACCCTGATTTTAGAGAAGCTAATAGAATTTTTTATATTTTTTGGGAGGCTTGTAAAGCAGACAAAAGAAGTTTTGGAATGTGTTATTTAAAAATAAGACGTTCGGGTTTTTCTTTTATGAGTTCTTGTGAAGGTGTAAATCAAGCAACAATAACCAGAGACGCTCGTATTGGTATATTGTCAAAAACAGGAGCTGATGCTAAAAAAATGTTTACTGACAAAGTTGTGCCTATATCTAATAACTATCCTTTCTTCTTTAAACCTATTCAAGATGGTATGGATAAGCCAAAAACAGAATTAGCATACAGAGTACCAGCATCAAAAATTACTAAGAAAAATATGTATGACACTGGAGATGAGGAACTTGACGGTCTTGATACTACTATTGATTGGAAGAATACGTCTGATAACTCTTATGATGGTGAAAAGCTACAATACTTATTACATGATGAAAGTGGTAAGTGGGAAAGACCAGAAAATATATTAAATAATTGGCGAGTTACTAAGACCTGTTTAAGGCTTGGTAGTAAAATAATAGGTAAATGTATGATGGGCTCAACATCTAATGCGTTAGATAAAGGAGGGGCTAATTTTAAAAAATTATATGAAGATTCAGACGCATCAAAAAGAAATCAAAACGGTCAAACAAAATCAGGTCTATATAATTTATTTATACCTATGGAATGGAATTTTGAAGGGTATATAGATAAATACGGTATGCCTGTTTTACATCTTCCAAAAAAACCTGTCATTGGTATTGACGGAGAAGACATTACTATAGGAGCAATAGATTATTGGGAAAACGAAGTAAGCTCTTTAAGTAATGATGCTGATGCATTAAACGAATTTTATAGACAATTTCCAAGAACTGAGTCTCATGCATTTAGAGATGAAAGCAAGCAGTCGTTATTTAATTTAACTAAAATATATCAACAAATTGATTATAATGATTCATGCATATTAGATCATCATGTTACTCGTGGGTCTTTTCATTGGAAAGACGGGGTTAAAGATACTGAAGTAATATTTAGCCCAAATAAAAGTGGTAGATTTTTAGTAACTTGGACGCCAGAGAAAAGATTGCAAAACAGGCATATACTTAAATTAGGAAAAAAATATCCTGGTAATGACCATATTGGATCTTTTGGTTGTGATAGTTATGATATTTCTGGGGTAGTAGTCGGAAAGGGGTCTAACGGTGCGTTGCATGGTCTAACTAAATTTAACATGGATCACGCGCCATCAAATGAATTTTTTTTAGAATACATTGCAAGACCTCAAACAGCAGAAATATTTTTTGAAGAAGTATTGATGGCCTGCGTATTTTATGGTATGCCTATATTGTGTGAAAATAACAAACCAAGATTATTGTATCATTTTAAAAATAGAGGTTACAGGGGTTACTGTATGAATAGACCAGATAAAAGATTTAATAAATTATCAAAAACAGAAAAAGAATTAGGAGGAATACCAAACTCTTCTGAAGACGTAAAACAGTCTCATGCTGCCGCTATAGAGTCGTATATAGAAAAGCATATAGGTTTTGATTTTGAAGGAAGTTATAGAGATGCAGAAGTAATAGGAACCATGTATTTTCAAAGAACTTTAGAAGACTGGGCAAAGTTTGATATTAATAATAGAACAAGGTTTGATGCCAGTATAAGTTCTGGCTTGGCCATTATGGCTAATCAAAAGCACCTGTATACACCCACTAAACAAAAATCAAAAATAAGTGTTAACTTTGCAAGATATAACAATAAGAGTTCCATAAGTCAAATAATAAGATAAATGAAAGGAGTAACTATAGATATAAAATCTACTGCTTTTCCTGACCAATTTGTTTCTGATTCAAAAAAGAAAACAAAAGAGTATGGATTACAAATCGGACAGGCGATTCAATACGAGTGGTTTAGAAAAGGAGGTTCGTATAATTCATGTAGGTTTTACGATCAATGGGCTGAGTTCAACAGGCTTAGACTTTATGCAAGAGGAGAGCAATCAATAGCAAAATATAAAAATGAATTAGCTGTAGACGGTGACTTAAGCTATTTAAATTTAGACTGGACACCTGTACCTGTAATACCTAAGTTTGTAGACATAGTTGTTAATGGCATGAGCGATCGTCTTTTTCATGTTAAGACTTATGCTCAAGACGCAATGTCATCAGAAAAAAGAGGCGAGTTTCAGCAAATGATAGAAACAAATGTGATAGCTAAACCTTTATTTCAACAAATAGAAGAAGATTTTGGATTAGATGTGTTTCAGGTTGATCCACAAGAATTACCAGAAACTGATTTAGAGATGGAGCTGTATATGCAAATGAATTATAAACCAGCTGTAGAAATTGCAAATGAATGTGCTATCAATACTATATTAGCAGAAAATCATTATGAACAAACAAGAAAAAGATGTGACTTAGATTTAATGACATTAGGTATAGGGGTTTGTAAACATAATTTTTTAAAAGGAGATGGAGTAAAAGTAGATT
>Ga0098037_1000309_pt1 | contig 26389 bp, 46 predicted proteins | sample 5_EtaG_FD_75050 | JGI IMG/M metagenome (GOLD analysis project Ga0098037, IMG submission 75050) | Marine viral communities from the Subarctic Pacific Ocean - 5_ETSP_OMZ_AT15132 metaG | ecosystem: Environmental > Aquatic > Marine > Oceanic | place: Pacific Ocean | collected 2015-01-08 | reverse complement strand
TATCCGGTCAAGCGCTGGTACGGAAACTGTAAAAACAAAAGATACGCATTACATAGTGACCGGTGCTGGTGTGTCTACCGGTGGTACTGTTTTATTTAAGTATAATACCGGAACATCAAGTGATGCTCATTATTCCTCCACAGATTATAGACCAGCCTCCGGTGAAACTGTTGTTATAAGATCTGAATTATCAAATACGCAATCAATGAACCTGGTGGCTAACGATCCATTTCCAGCGGAAACGCTTGAAACAAACATGGATAAGATCGTCAGAATGGTGCAGCAGCACGACGAGGAACTAGGTCGATCAATAAAACTAAGTCGTACTAACACGATCACATCAAGTGAATTTACGGAAAACGCATCAACTAGAGCAAGCAAAACGCTGGGATTTGATAGTAGTGGTGATTTAGCTACTGTTGCTGATTATCTGCCAGCTGGAGGGGATTCTGCCTTATTCAAGTTTGCAACCTCTACAACAGACAGCGATCCTGGATCTGGAGTTATACGATTAAATCACGCAACAATCGCCAGCGCTACTATTCTTTATGTTGATGATCTGGAATATAACGGCACAGATGTTAGCGCATGGGTTCAATCATGGGATGATGTATCAGCAAATCCGACAAACAGAGGACGTATTCGATTAAGTAAAGCCGGTGTTCTTGATACCTGGCATGTATTTAAAATCAGTAGTGCATTGGTTGATGCAAGTGGTTACACAAAAGTTAATCTAACTTATGTTGACGGATCCGGCACGTTTGCAGCGGATGACAAGATCTGGATCTCGTTTGCAGCCTCTGGTGAGGACGGAGTATCAGCTGGTTATTTCTACAAGTTTGATACTGGTACAAGCGATACTGATCCAGGAGCCGGTGAGATCGCATTCAATCACGGCACATATTCAAGCGTTACGGCTATATATATAGACGATGCGGATCAACATGGAGTTTCGACACAAGCCGATACGATAACGTGGGATGACTCAACGGCGCTCGATCGAGGTGTTCTGCATATTGTTGATATCAACGACAAAACGACGTATGCGAAATTCAAGATTAACGGATCAGCTACGGATGCAAGCGGATATAACAAGCTGGCTGTTAGTCACATTGTTTCAAATAATACCTTTAGTGCGGCAGACGAATTATCAATACAGTTTACAAGGACCGGTAATGATGGTGCTGCACCTGGTTATCTCTATTCGTTTGATAACTCGACGAGTGATGCGGATCCTGGCGCTGGAGAATTAAGGTTAAACAATGGAACCTATGCCTCTGCTACAGCAATATATATAGATGACTCAGATGCTAATGGTGTTGATATTTCTACAGATTTGCTGGCATGGGATGATAGCACAAGTACCATAAGAGGATTTGTTCACATTGTGGATCGTGATGATCCTACGACGTATGCACGATTTAAGATAACCGGCGCGAGTACGGATGCTTCGGGATATGTAAAATTAGCGGTGGCGCATTTATCCTCAAGCAATACATTTAGTGCAGCGGATAGATTATCTGTTCATTTTACGATGACAGGCTTGAAAGGTGACACAGGAGCCACAGGCGCGACAGGATCTACAGCTGGAACGTCTGGTCTTGGAATGACCTGGAACAGTTCGACGAGTGATGCGGATCCAGGAGCCGGAAAGATCGCGTTTAATCATGGAACTCTTTCAAGTGTTTCGGTTTTGTACGTCGATGATGCTGATGATGCTGGTGCGGATATATCAACATTTGTTCAAAGCTGGGATGATGTAACAAACACAGTTGCTAAAGGATATGTTCAAATAACGAAAGAGGGAACAACCGGAACCTATGCTTTATTTAAGGTAAGCGGTGCGGTTACTGATGCTTCTGGATATAATAAAGTTGCCGTAACACACGTTGTTAGTAACGGATCATTTTCTAATGAAGATGGTGTTGGTGTTCAGTTTGTCCAATCTGGTGCTGACTCCGATATGACCAGCTTTACTTTGGCTGGAACGTCTGGATCGAACCAGACAATTACGAATGGTAACACAGTTACGATAGCAGCTGGAACCAACATTACAACAACCGGTGGATCAACAGATACAGTAACGATTGCTTGTACGCTCGACGATCCAATAGCTATGTCCATTGCATTAGGAGGATAAAATATGGCAAATACTTTCAAGGTCGTATCGCATGATGTCATGCCGGCATCAGCTGGTACACCAGAGGATCTCTACACTACACCAGGGAGTACGACGACAATCGTATTAGGTCTGGTATTGTGTAACGTACACACGGCACAAGTAACTGCTGACGTTAAACTTGTAAGTGATACAAGTGGAGGTGGTCGAACAGCTACCAACACAACGACATTCTTAGCTAATGATATTCCCATCGCAGTTGGTCAAAGCACAAGTGTCCTAATGGGAGCAAAGATTGTTTTGGAGACTACAGATAAGATACAGATTGATTGCTCTGTAGCTGACAAGCTCTCCGTCACAATGTCTATTATGGAGATAACAGCATGAGCCAACATTCAATAGGGAAAGATGCAACTGCTACTTCGTATGAGCCAGTTATAAGGCAAGTAGAAAACACAGTAGCTACTTCACTAACAATAGATGCAACGAATACAGCCGTAAATGCTGGACCAATTACGATTGGAGCTAGTGCTACTGTAACTGTATCTGGGATATGGGTGATAGTATGAGTAAGCTACAAGTAGAAACAATATCGCATACCAATAACACTACTGGAATGACTATAGATAGTAGTGGTAGAGTATTAACTCCAGCTAGACCAGCGTTTAGAGCAAGATTAGATGGTCCATCAAGTAATTCTACAGGTACTCAAGGAACTTTAGTATTTAACAATGAGGACTTTGATATAGGTGGAAATTACAATACCTCAGACGGACTATTTACTGCTCCAGTAGCAGGTATTTATCAATTTATGTTTAGAATGTTAGGTGCAACAAATGATACTGGGGGAAAAAATAATGCGGGTGATACTGTATATGCTGACTTTTATAAGAACGGAACGGCTAATGCAAACATAGTCCCAGGAACAAGGGAATTACATGAACAAGCAGGGGGTAACTTTTATATAAGTTTAAGCATGACCTCCCTTATTCAATTATCTGCTAGTGACAATGTTAGAGTTATCATAGGAAGTGAGTTTGCTTACGCTGATGCAACTGATGCTTATGACCCATGCTTTGAGGGATTTTTAATAGGATAAATAATATGACAACAGAGATGCAAAAGCTTAGAGAAACAAGAAATAAAATGTTAGAAGATAGTGATTGGACAGTTATGCCAGATAGTCCTTTTTCTGATAGCAAACAAGCTGATTGGAAAACATACAGACAATCATTGAGAGATTTGACAAAAACGGCAAAACCTAAAGTTATAAATACTGGACCTGCAATGTTGCTTGATATGTCCTCAGTAACTTTCCCAACAAAACCGAGTTAGGAGTAAGACATGGTTAGCAAAATAGAAGTTGATACAGTAGTCAATCAAAGTGGTGACCAAGATAGCGGATTAGATTTATCTACTAATGATGTAGTTAAGGTAAAGACTGCTAACACAGAACGAATGAGAGTTGATGCAAGTGGTAATGTGGGGATTGGCACAGCATCTCCTACAGCAACATTTCATGTGTCTGGTGACAATCCTAGAGCAAGATTTACAGATACACCTAATTCTGTAAACTTTGACATATTCATGGGAGATGACAATGCGACTGTTGGTATGCAGACAAATCATGCTTTAAAGTTTATGACCAATGATGCACAACGCATGAGCATTGATAGTGGTGGAAATACTATTTTTGGAGGGTCTGCATCAGCATCTATTAGTAGCACAAATAGTGATGAAAAATGTGTTATTGAAGGAGATGGAGAGTTTATACTACAAGGTGCTGCAAAAGTTTTAATGTACTTAAACAGAAATCAAACTGCTGGAGAAATTGTATCTATACGACAGGGTAATACTGCTGTTGGTGGGATAGATGCTAACTCTAGTAGTGTGGACTTTAATACTTCTTCTGACTACAGACTCAAAGAAAATGTAACGACATCATGGGATGCAACAACAAGACTAAAACAGTTAAAGCCTGTGAGATTTAGTTGGAAAGTTGATAGTAAGTCTGAAGCAGATACTGATGGCTTTCTTGCACATGAAGTAAATGCTGTTGTGCCACAAGCAACAAAGGGTACAAAAGACGAGGTTGTGACTCAAAAGGGCATAGACGAGGGTACATATCCAAAAGATGCAAAAGTAGGTGATGCTTATATGCAGTCCATAGACCACAGTAAACTTGTACCATTACTCGTTAAAACCATACAAGAATTAGAAGCGAGAATAGTAGCATTGGAGAGTAAATAATGACCTCAACATTAAAAGTAAGAAACATAGAGATGGGCGAGGGTGCTGCATCAGACAGTAAGATATTGTTTGATGGCAATGCTCAAGACTTTCACATAGGACTAGACGATAGTTCTGATAGCTTAACAATAGGTCTAGGCTCTGCGTTAGGTACTACATCACACATGATTATGGATGCTAGTGGTCACATTACTAAGCCATTGCAATCAGCTTTTAGTGCAGAGTGTGGCACAACTCACACCAATATAAGTACAGGTTCAACTACTATAATAATTGACACGGAAAGATTTGACCAAAATGGAGATTTTAATACGTCAAACTATACGTTTACAGCACCTGTAACTGGCAAATATCAGTTTACTTGGGCTGTAAATTTTAGTGATATAGGAGGGGAAAGTGCATCAGGTTTTTCTTACATGGCTGCTATATTAGACACATCAAATATAGACTATGAAGTATATTTTGATTTTGCTATAGGTGACAAAACGGCAGACAACACTACACTAACAGGTTCAGCTTTAGCAGATATGGATGCAAACGATACAGCTATTTTAAAAATATATAATAATATGGGGTCTACAACAGGAGATATAGCAGGAGATTCTAGCCAAATGTCAACTTATTTTACAGGCTATCTAGTCTGTTAATATGCCAATGCGAAATAACATATCTTAAAGGAGATAATAATGGCAAAAATTACACTAACAATAGAAGTAGATGATACTCAACAGACTATTCTAAAGAATGATTTGTTGGATATTAATACATGGGTTCAAGAAGCAATGACAGGTAAAATAAACAACTGTTGGAAGAGGATGCAACGAGAGTGGACAATTAAGTTAATGAACGACAGTTCTTTTACTGACTCAATCCCAAGCAACCAAGCTGACTTTGTAAAGTTGGTGGTAGCAAGGAGTGATTACAAGACCAGAGTTCAAAGAGATGCAGCTAATAAGCTATGACCAAAGCATTAGACGGAAGAGTTACAAAACTTGAAACTGAAAATCATATACAGTTCAAGGAAATATTCTACAGATTAAAACGACTAGAGATGGTGTTGATTGCTGGAATGGGTGCAGTAATTACCATGCTTGTTGGGATCTTATTTCAAATTAATTAAATTACCTGGGGGGAACCGTTATGGTTTTTGGGGTTGGGGAAGCTATTGCAGCAGCAGCAGCTTTCAAAAGTGCTGTCGATGCAATAAAAAGTACAGTCAATAGTTGCCGTGATGTTTCGGAATTAGCATCAAGTATTGACCAGCTGCTAGATGGCAAGGCGAGAATAGATAGAGCCAAGAAGCATAAGGCTGCGCCAGGTCAATTCAGTATCAAGTCAATCGCATCAGATACGATAAGTGCAAGGCTTGCAGAGGAAGAGCTTTATAACATCTCCGTACTTATAGACCAGAGGTTCGGACATGGCACGTTCAAGGGCATCCAAGACGAAAGAAAGAAACGGATCAAAGACTATAACGAAGCAGAACAAAAACGATTAGCTGCCAAAGCAAAACGTCGTAGGGAATTAATGAATGATCTCAAAATACTTTTATGGGTTGTTGGCGGCGCTGGTGCTTTGTGTGTGGCTGGGGTCATCTATCTTACCATTGCAAATTAAATCGGAGATTAAAAATGATACACAGAATTTTAGCCTGGTTAAACGCGTTCGTAAGACCGCAGCCGGTAGAAGTCTTAACGAATACTATTGCATCTACCTCAACCAAGAGGGGTCGACCAAAGCAATCAAAGTCAGCAGTTACGAAAACTGTCCGGAAGAAAAAAACTAAATGAATCCGGAGAACTTGGATCGCTGGAAAATTATTCCCAGGATAATGATGGTTATTATGACCGGTGTTTATATTCGCTGCATAGAGTGGGCATTGAGTCAGCCGGATCTAACAACACAACAAGCTAGCTTAATATCAGTTGTCACCGGAGCAATGACAGGATCGCTAGCGGTTTTTCTTAACAAAGAATCAAAAGGTAAGGACGAATGATAGGCAGTATCGTTACCGCTGTATCCGGTCTAGCATCTAGCTGGATCGAGGGAAAGACAGCTGTTCAAAAAGCTAACGCGCAGATTAAAATGAAAGAGGCTACCGGCGAGATCGATTGGGATCTCCAGGCTATGCGTGCCAGCCAATCTTCCTGGAAAGACGAGTATTTAGTAATCATCTTTTCTATACCTTTGATCCTCTCATTTTGTGGTGAGTGGGGTAGAGGTGTGGCAGCTGCTGGGTTCCAGGCTTTGAGTGAAATGCCGGAGTGGTATCAGCTGACAATCGGAGTAATTGTTAGCGCGAGTTTTGCTACCAGATCAGCTGCTAAATTTATCAATATGAGGAAGAAAAAATGAAAGAGAATTTTGAACAATGTATGGTCATGTTATTGGAGAACGAGGGAGGCTATCAAGAGGACAATCGGGATAGTGGAAATTCCTCTGATGGATACGGAAATCCAGGCTCAACAAATTGGGGAGTCACGGCAAAAGTATTCGCTGAGTTTACCGGTCAACCAGCCACAAGAGAGATAATGAAAGCGCTCAAAAAGGAGGAAGTTTATCCGGTCTATAAAGAGTTGTATTGGGATAAAATAAAAGGTGACGATTTGCCAGCTGGAGTCGATTGGACGACGTTTGATTACTGCGTAAATTCCGGAGTGTCCAGGGCAGCGAAGGCTCTGCAAGGAATTGTGTCAGTTACAAGAGATGGCGCAATCGGGAAGCTGACGTTAGCAGCTGTCGAGAAAAAAGATGCGAAAGAAATCATCGATCAGATGCACACCACCAGGCAAAATTTCCTGGAGGGTCTATCAACATTCGGTGTCTATGGTCGAGGCTGGACCAGGCGAAATGAGCATGTAAAAGATACCGCTCTTGATATGCTTTAGTAAGCACAAATTGAGCACAAAATAGACGTTAGTAGATGTTATTATATGTTATTAAGAATCAATTTTAATAACGTAAACTAACATTAAATAACGGCAAATAACGGCAAATAACACCTAGCATGGGGTTTCAAGTCCTATCACCCGCACCAAAATTTCCCTTTATATTACAATAACTTAACCAATTTTATTGGATTTCAAGCACAGATTTAAGCACAAAGATGTTTGACAATCTTGATTCTATTCTCCATTATCATTGAAAATATTAACAATGTTCCTTAACAGATGTGGAGGTCTAAATGGAAAAAGTTATTGAGAAGTCAGAGCAGTTACAGCAGCTACACGATCTAACAGATACGGAAACAAATTGGGTCGTTCATACCAAACAGAATCAGAAAATTGTTTTATCAGCTGACCAGCTGCATTTGATCCGGCAAGGATTAAACCAGGCTGTTGATGCAGATCCCTCTATTTATTTCTAGGAGGGGTCAATGCTTACAAAAGAAGAAACAATTAACCTGGTTAGATATTATCCTAGTCGCAAAAGAAGTCCTCATTATGTTGATGGTCGAAAGCATGGCATGTTGCCTAAATCTTTTCCCACAAAAGAGGAGGCTCTAAAGTACGCAGAGAAGATAGCAGAAAATATTTTATTGCATTCAAAAGGGCGCGCTGAAGTTAGGATGGGAACAGTTTTTAATTGCGGTGAATGTGAGCCGACTAATAAGAAGTGTTGCTACACGAAAACGAGAAGAATGGATATCGAACATGGTGTGATCCGAGAGCATAGTTTTGAGAACTCAATGCGTGATATTAACTTCCTCCTCGACATTAAAATTGAGGGTACTCCGGTTCGTGAAATGTCAGCAAAAAATTTCTTTGATGATCCCACAATAGTATTCAGAATTATTGATCCGGAAACGATCAAAGGTCGCGTACTGAAAACTGTAAAAAACTATTGGGCAAGCTACACGGATTTCGGATCGTTCTGTGTTAGCGCTGGTTTCTCAAAGCAAAATATTTTTCGTGAAACTCGACCAAAGAGCGGCGGAAAAAAATCCACCAGGAAAGCAAAGATCGATCGGGTCCAGCGCTCGACTATCGAGGGGATCCTGGAGCACTTACCAACCGGCAACACTAATCAGCTGGGCGGATACAAAAGATGTAATTGGAGGCTAGCAGCTTTCGTTGCAGCACAAACCGGAATGCGCCAGGGTGAGCAAAGAGCACTAACCTGGAACGATGTAAATTTTGATGTTCGCGTTATCGAGGTCAACAAAGGTATCGATAGATATAGAAATGTTGCGGAAACAAAAACAGAGAAATCAAATAGGCGATTGCGGTTTCCACCGGTCGTCGTTAAGGCGCTGCAAGAAGAATATATGCGCCAGGGAAAACCACCAAAAGAAGATTTAATTTGGATGGATACGCGAGGTCTATCAGTAAATCCCTCGATGTTCATCAAGAAGATAACCAGAGCAGCCGCAGCAGCCGGTGTTCCGCGTATTACATGGCATGAACTACGTCATTACTTTGCATCCGCTCAGTTGGCTTTAAAAGGCGGTACAAAGGATGGTATCTGGAAAGTATCTAACCAGCTGGGTCACTCGGATACAACAATCACAACCAAGACTTATGGTCATTGGCTGGATGATTACTCTGAGGATCCGGAGGAAACAGCAAGAGAAGATCAAGCAGCGCTGCGCTACTAAAAAAAAAGAGCGCCGGAGCGCTCTTGAGTTTCGCATTATAAATGCGGTTACATTATCCAATCTCCCCATAATTTTCTCGCTGCGCCTTTCTGAGCGTAGCTTAACATCTTTACTATCTGATCGATCTGAGCAGCGCTCATACCGCTTATATCTTTGTAGATGTTATTCTCTCCGCTATTGTCCTGGCTGAGATATTGTTTCATGTAATCCCTGGTCATTTCAAGGGATTGTTTTATTTCGTCACTTATAGATCTTAGATCGTTATTCATTTGGTTCCTTTCTTTTAAGGATTGATATCTATGAGATGTTAAATTGTGTCTAACGGAGCATAAGGAATAGATTCCGGAACAATGCGTGTTCCCTTATCAAAAAGATTATCTTGGGCTTTCTCATACTCTTTACCAATCAACTCTTTAATTTTCTTCATCTCAGTTTCGTTATATTTACCCATGAGATTTTTGCCTAAGACTTCAAGTTCAACATTCCCACCATAATAATCAATGTTGAGTCGCATTTCCTTGTAAGCCATTTCCATTGCTCTCATTTTAATAAATCTAACAATGTCAGTAGGCGATATTTTAAGACTATTATAGTCCTCTTTAATTTCTTTTTTATGTTTCATATTAAAATTCTCCTTTCTTTTACATTAAGTTCGAGGCGATAATGCCGGTTAAGATCGCTGGATTTTTGTGTGATCTTTCAAAATCAAAACCATCTTCGTAATAATATTCACCATCTATTTCTATGAACGTGTATTCCAGGCTGCCATCCACAAATACATCGACATAGTTGGTGATCCAGCTTTCTTCTTTTGTGGCTCTCTCTTTCAACTCAAATTGATATCCGTAATATTCGAACTTGTTATCTTTCACCTTAATGGTCGCGGTTTCTCCGGACCAATTTTGTTTTTCAAAAGTAAGTGTTTCGTTTTTCACTAAGAGGCTCCTTTCTTTTGGTTGAAATTTACGTTGGGAATACCAAACATTTCTTGCAGTTGGTGCTTTGTGTAATTTAGAGTTTTGTACCAGCTAAAACACTTTGCACATATTCCGAAACCTTTGTCTTGGTTGAACCATTGTTCCCACACTCCGGCATCTTTACCGCAGCAAGAACAAATTTTTTTACCTTTAAGCATTTAAGATCCTTTCTTGTTTTTGATGTTGAAACTTAGGTTGTCGTATATGCAATCGGCGATGTGCTTGCTGGCAATCTTGATGTCTGCGTGTGCAGCAGCTGGAAACAAATCCGGTTGTCGTTTTGCCAGGGTAATGAGATCTAAGATCCCAGGATCATGTCCGGTCTTGTCCTTAAAAACTTTTCGGATCATCATGAGTGAGGCTGGTATCCCAGCCTCCATTTTTTTAAAATCTAATGGTCTATTCAATTAAGAAACTCCTTTCTTTGTTGCCAAGTAAAACGCACCACAGCTGTTGAAGATTTCGTAGCCGGTGAAGTCGTCGTTATCAAAACTGTTAAAGTAATCTCTGCTTTGACCTACAAACCAAGCACCCTCAATACCAAGTGTGTATTGTTCGTTTCTGTCACTAGCTAATGCCTTGTGAAAGCCGTTGTTGACCTCCATGCAGCAATCGTACATTCCATCAAATTTTGATCTGACCTTGATGTAAAGTTTGTCTTTGTTTTTTCTGATAAAACTTTTAATTGTTGATTTTGTAATCTTAGCCATTAAGCGGTTCCTTTCATCACGTTATCAAACAAAGGCAATCCAAAAACCAAGCTGTCGATCTTGTTGTCTTTGTTTGCGTGTATTACATACATGTTTCTGATTTTTTTTCGTTTTCCCCAATAGTGAGTAATCGGCTTAACTCCGCTTTGATCGACGACGTTGCCATTGTAAAGAACCTGGGCATGACCGGTGGTGCTGATTAAGTAAGCAGTATCTTTTTCTGCCGCAGTTCTGGCGAAATTAATTAAGGTTTTGTCGAACCAACCTTTTCTATGAAGTAGTACGTCGTAAAGGTAATCATACTTAACACCGGCATGATCTAAGTAATGTTTGTACCATCTGTTGTGAGTGCCACCTCTCCAGCTTGCCGCACCGCAGTAAGTGTATTTGCCTTTGAACCAGGTCCAGACATCTTTGAAGTTCTTTTGAGCAACTATCGCACAAGCAAGAACACCGCAGCAAGGACCGCTGGCATCATTCCAATCGTGACCGCTCAAAACAAAATCACTCATTCTGGCTCCTTTCTCGTTGTTTCTCTTGGGGGGGTTTTTCGAATCAATTGACCCGTTCTTCACTATTATTGACTCAACTCGTCAAGGATTGCAAGTAAAATAACAGAATGTGTTACAAATAACTTAAAAAGAACAGCGCCGGAGCGCTGTTAGTTGGTGATATATGTTAGTTTAAATTGGCTCCCAATCGTTTTAATTCATGTCGAGCCAGGTAGGTTGTTCGTCCGCTCTTGTGAATTTCATAGTCACCGCTTGCCAGGATCCGGCGCAGTTTCATGTAAGCAGCTGGTTTGCTCAGATCCGGAAACAGCAGCGCTCCAGCCTCGGTCACAGTATAGAGCGATTTACCAATTTGGTTTGTCGTCATTTCCACTATTGTCATTTTCTTTATCCCATTCTGGAGGTGTATCAGCAAAACTCTGGTTTCTCATATCCTCTGGCACATCGAGGAATAGGAGAGGGCGCTCGATAACTGTCCAGGGATCCCCAGGTCCAGCTTTCTCCTTAATGCTCATACCTAACTGCATCTGGCAGTTGTCGCCATGCGTTACAGCTGCCTCTCGTAAAGCATCAACCAGGTTGGCTATCGCTTTTCTCTGTTCAGCTGATTGCGGCAGCGGTTTTCCTTCTGGATCTCTAGCTGTCTTAAATTGCAGCCATGCAGCTGCTTGATATTCCACGTCCGATTTTAATCCGGAAAGCATCTTAAACTTTCCATTTCCGAAATGTGGTCGTTGTCCTGGCATTTTAATCTTATCCATATCTTAATTGCTCCTCTCTAATTTCATAATAAGCCTTTACCTTTGCAGCAGCTGACTCATCCAGCTTCTTCAAAGCGATGTAGCTTTTTTGGTTTTCCTTAAAAATAATGTTCATGCGTTCCACACTTTTTGCTTTATCAAAACTGTCGATAAACCATTGTGCGTTTCTTTCGACAGCGCTATCTCTGCTAAAATCACTATCATCACGCAAGGTTTCCAGGATATCTGCCTCCTCTGGATCTTCTTTCGGTGGATCCTTGGGTTTTTTCTCAGCTGCTTTTTTCTCAGCTGTATTCAATTCAATCTTTGCATCCTTTAATTGAGCCACCTCGATCTCAAAATCGCTGGCAAATTCACCGCCATGCAAGCCAAGATTGGCAAGAGCTCGACCTATTGCAGAGGTTTCGCCGTTCTCGATCGCTGACGTTTTGTTTACATTACTGCTACCGCGTATTTCTTCAGCTATGCCGGTCGCTACCGGTCGATCTGAGTTAGGCGGATATATTTCAGCTACGACAATTACGCGCTTTGCATCGTCTACTGTTACTCTGGTGTTTACGGAATAGTCCGGAAAATGCTTTCTAAATACTTCAATGCGTACTGCAACAGTTGTGTATTTTTTATTTCCTCGTACAACAACTCCCTCTTTATTTAGTTTGCTAATATCCTCCATTGCTGCGTGCAGCTGATCTTTCATTTGAAACTCCTCTTAGCTAATTCGATTAATTCTGGTTGTAGGTTCCAGGCAAACATGTGATCCCACTCTGGATCCAGCGATCGAAAGAGATCCTCCTGGTTGTCTGCCTTTTTTAATAAATGCTCGGTAGTTTGATGATGCCTAGACATCTGCTGCACAATTCGATCAAGGTTCTCGTCACTTAATTCCGGAGAGTTGTCCTGGTCGAAAATTCTATATTCTTTATGATTGGCGCAAACAAGGAACGGCGGCTGCTGTCCATTAAGCGCCCAAAAGCCAGCAATCTGATAGAGCCAGCTTTTCTCAAACATGCCGGATAAATTTTTCGGAACGTAAGAAGATTTTTTTAAGCTGCTCCATTTAGTTTTCAGATCTCCACGTCTTGCATAGTCCGGTCTGGTCTGATGCGGCAATTCACAACCTGGCAACTTATCTTCGAGTGTAATTTCTCCGATATATTTGTTCTCTCTTGCCATCGCTTTCTCTAATCCCTCGACCGAGTTCTTAATTACGTCGCCAATTATCGTTTTGTAGACCTCGACAAGCATTTCGTCTTGTTCACCGACGTTTTCCCCTAAAAAATAGCGACTTTGGAAAAATAGACCCTCAGATTTCGCCCAGGACACCGCTTCGTCGAGTTTCATGGGTTCTGATCCATCAATATTTAACACACTATCTACAGCCTTTTGAACGGCAACTCCGGCGATAGCGCTTGGACCGGTTGCTCGATTGGGGTTTAATAACTCCCATTGCTCTTTATCGCTTAAAAAGAGGTCAGATAACAGCGGTCGGAGCACAATTTTCTCCCACAGCTTTCTCCCTCTCGGTCCTGTCATTGGATTACTATGGTGATAGTAATTAAATCGTAGTGCGTACTCTGGTGTCAGCTGCGGCAGCGGCATTTTTATCTCCCTGGTACGCGCCGCAGTATTTTGGAGTCAGATTAAAAACTATAGGATATGCGGCGCGTTCTGAAAGATAACAATAATTGTTACAATCGGTCAATAACAAAAATCAATATATTGATCGAAATCTCAATCTAATGATCTTTTACTATTTCAAAACCCCAGGATTCGGGATCATAGAGCATGATGCCAGCTGGTGTTGCCCATTCGAGCTCGACTTTGTTGTAATTCTTTTGCAATGAATCGCTATCGTCGAGAGTTTTGGGATAGGTCACACTTTTATTTCCCTGGTAACTGCTCACTATAGCGGTCATGCGCCTAATGGTATAGGTTTCAAAGTCTGAGTTCTCAAACGGATATCCTACGATTATTGGACTACCCTCTAAATTGAGTCTTTTGGTGTTCTTAACTTTGCAGATACTAGGTTGACCGATACATTGCTCGTGGACATAACTTTTTTCTAGCGGTTTTTTGTTAAAAATGCAGATCGCATTTTTCTTCTTTGCAAACCACTTAGGCACGAAATAAGCGCCATGGTTCTCCGTAAAGTTAAAAGGACCAGCCAAATATAATCGCTTTGATTCGTCCTCCCCAAACAGCTTTAGCACTCCGTCTGTATCCATTTCGCCCATGATAGGACACATGCTGCGCTTAAAGAGTATTTCTTCAGCTGTGCAGTTTAAGATTTTTGCGTATTTAATCGCATCGTCAATACTTATATTCTGTCGTCCATTTAAATGCCTAGATACTGTTTCCGGTCTAAACCCCATTGATTTTGCGATCTCTACTCCGGACAAGTTTGCTTTTCTAGCCAGGCTCTTTAAATTTGAAACGCTTTGTACTTCCGACATGCTATCGAGATCCAACATTGTTTATTCCTTTCTACTTAAAACATAATCAAAGTCAAACATATAGGTAACAAAAAGTGTTACATGACTTACCAAAGTATAGACTTTATTGGTCGTGTCAAATTAAATTGCATATATAAACAAAATATATTGCAATCTGTATATTATAACTTAATCTGTTAAATCAATAAACTTGATCGAAATATTGATTACTAAATTGATCATGTATTGATTGGTATTAAATTGGTTTAGAGGTTGTTGAGGACATGAAATTAGAAGATTGGCGCTTAGAAAGAGGCTTAACGTATAAGCAATTAGCTGAAAAACTTGATGCTCCCGGCGCCGGTGTTGTTCATAGATGGTGTTTGCATCCACGTCATCCAGGATATGCGAGGCACGTTAGACCTAGCCAGGAATATATGCGCCGGATCAAGATTGCTACTGATGGCGCTGTACAGCCTAACGATTTCTTTATGGACGACGTATGATCCCATTTCCTAACAAGAAATATAATATTATTTATGCTGATCCTCCTTGGTCTTATAAAGAAGATTGGGGTAATGGTGCTGTACATCATCATTATAAAACAATGAATATAAAAGATATTAAATCTTTGCCAGTACAAGAAATATCAGATGATAATTGTCATTTATATTTATGGTACACAAATTCTCATGTAAGAGAAGCACATAAAATATGTGATGCTTGGGGATTTAATTATAAACAAACATTAAGTTGGGTCAAACAATATTCTAATTTACAATTAGAAATGGGTCTTGGTTATTATTTTCGAGGTTGTACAGAACATATTTTGTTTGCAGTTAAAGGAAAATTACCTCGAATTAGAAAAGATTTAAAAAATTTAATAGCCACAGATGGACAAGCTATATTTGAAGTTAACTCAAGAAAACATAGCGAAAAACCACAAACTTTCAGAAATTTAATTGTTGATCATAGTGGTAATCTACCACGCATTGAATTGTTTGCACGACAAAAAACAGATGGTTGGGATGCTTGGGGGAATGAAGTATGACAGAGGCGCAGCTGCAAAACCTGGTAGCTGATTATCTGCGTGTGGCATTGCCGGACGGATCTCTTTTTCATCACTCTCCGAATGAGGGGAAATCGCATGTTTCCTGGAGAATGAAACAAAAGAAAGCTGGGATGCGTGCTGGTATGCCGGATCTTGAGATCTTTTGTCCAGGGGTCCAGCCAATATTTATTGAATTAAAGGTGGGTCGAAACACGTTATCGGTTCATCAAAACGAAACGCTGCAAATCTTATCGAACCTGGGATACACGACAGCTGTATGCAAATCGCTCGATGAGGTTATCCAGGTATTAGGAACAGTAGTGCAGCTGAAAAATCATTCACAGACGGATGCTTATCTTACACAAATGAGGAGGAATATTTATGGAGAATAATTTAGAAATTGCCAGGGAGTATTTTCACTACCGAATAAACCAGGGGTGGGGATTGCTGCGGATCGCGCAGTTCCACCGGATCCCAGCTGTATATGAAAGCTGCTATACGGAACCACAAATCATTGATTGGCTAGCGAGGTATTATGAACAATTCAGAGATCGATAAGTATTTTACCGGTAGATTTGGACAGCTGCTTGCCTGGAGAAATGCCAATATTGTGCAGCGCTTTTTTATTTCTATTAAAAAGGTGTTTACAAAATGAAAAAATCGATTACCCTCGGTAGCTACACCGGTACGCGGAGCTACACGTTATACTACTTATTTCTACTACATGTAGCTACACGTTATGCTGTATAGAGAAATTCCGTATGATGTGACGTTTTTAGAGAATCTTTTTCTGGAGGCTGCATGTACGGAACGGCGACTTCCACCAGCGATTGTTAAAAGAAAGTTAGCCAGCTGGGTTGAGTATGAACAATCCTGGCACGCATATAATGCCACAGCATTCACACCAAAGGCTCCCAAAGCATCACCGCGAGAGATCGACCGGTATTTTCTGGCGCTCGATCTCGGTCTTTGCTATGCGGAGGTCGAGGATCGGAAGTTGATTTGGGCGGTTAATTATTCAGCTGTTCTCAAGAATGGTTATCCCAGGGAACGCGGACCATCCTGGGAAAAGGTCAGTAAAGCGAGTAACAAGCGGATCTCAGCTAAGAGTGTTAAGCGAGATTATATTGATGCGATTGTTCGCATGGCTTACCGGATTAAGATTCAACCGGAAAGATTGATGCAAAAATTAGTTATAAAGTGATTGCACGAATGCACGAAATGTAGTACCGTTTCCGGTAAGATTGCCAAGATCTTGCGATATTACTGCTTATATTGATGCTATGCTCTGCCAGAGTACAAGATTTTTGGAACTCTTAATTTCATATCTTTCTGAAATAAAGCTGAACGCAATGCGCTCCACCGCGTTGCGTTCGGTCAATAAGGTAGATCAATGTCAAGAATAATGAATTTAAAATTAATGAAGGATATCTGCGGTAAGCTGATCGAGGGGAACTCGATGCGACAGATCGCAAAGCTGCCAGGATATCCGAGTGATGATACTGTGTATCGGTATGTGCAGAAGAACGACCAGGCACATGAGATGTATATCAGAGCCAAAGCAATCCAGGGTGAACGCATCCAGGACGAGATCGATGAAGTGCTTGGAGCTCCGATGCCGGACGATCCGAAACAAATGATGGCTGACGTGCAAATGAGGCGACTCAAGGTTGATACATTGCAGAAGAGGCACACACAGCTACAGCCGAAAGGCATACGGAATAAGGCGGAAGATGTAACGGCGCCAGGTGTATCGGGAACGATTACGTTATCCTGGGAGAAAGGCGATGTTGACGTTAAGGCTGGTTGATTTCGGTTCGGCAATGCTTTAACTGCGAGCAATCGCACGCGCGAGTCCTGGGCATTTCGCTGTGTTTGTGCTTGATCTGTGCTTGACCGCTCTGATCCAGCTTATTTTATTGAAAAGCATGGGGGATGGTCGCTCTTATGCCGGTCTTTTTGCCTGGATATGCCGCGACCCTACCCCCGAACGATCGGGCGCGCGCAACTTACATATATATAACCCAATCCGGACACAGACATTCACAATGAGGACCACATGGGAAAACGTAGTGAGTTTGACCGGATACCGAGAGATTTCTATCCAACACCACCGGAGGCGGTAAAGCCTTTGCTGTATCACTTGGATATGCCGTCTATAAAGCTGTTTTGCGAGCCGTGTGCTGGCAATGGGCAGCTTATTGATCTGATGGAGCTAGCTGGTGTTATGTGCTGCTATGCGAGCGATATAGAGCCGCGTAGGTCTGGTATTATTCAGCATGATGCGTTAGAGCTCGATGAGATGAAGATATTGGATGCTGATGCGATTATTACTAATCCTCCCTGGCGACGTGATCTGCTGCATCCTATGATTGAGTATTTTATATCTTTAAAACCTACATGGCTGCTATTTGATGCCGATTGGATGCACACCAGGCAAGCTACGGATTTGATTAAGTATTGCCAAAAGATTGTGTCTGTGGGTCGTGTGAAGTGGATCCCCGATAGTAAGCATACCGGTAAGGATAATTGCTGCTGGTATTTCTTTAACAAATATTCGCAGACGAACAGCACAAGGTTTATAGGTCGAGTATGAAAACAATCATTTTTATCCTTGTGATTATGGAGGGAACTGAGGTTGTTGATGAGGTAGAGATTGGCAGTTATCAGAATTGCTCCTGGAACATGGAACAGATTAACCGAGCGAACACCGGAAGAGATTATTCTGCCTTTTGTAGACCTTGGATTAGGGGAAGAGATGAAAAATGACACCAACTATTGTTATTACCTTTCATTTGTTTCTTATTCTTATGCCCGATGTGGAGAAAGAGGAGTTTGTGGTTCACAAGCTACAATTTGAAACTAAGGAAAGTTGTTTGTATTTTGCTGAGAGATTGGATCAAGTACGAGATCCAATAGTTCGGAAGAAGCAATGCAGACCAATTATGAATTATATTTATCCGGATGAATTATGAAAAATGATCCGGTGAACAACCCCTGGCATTATACCCAGGCGAAAATTGAGTGCATTGATTTTATAAAAGAGAATTTGGGCGATGGTTTCGGGTTTTACTGCCGAGGTCAAGTGCTCAAGTATATGTGGCGCTATAAGGATAAGAATGGTGTCCAGGATTTAAAAAAGGCTGAGTGGTATTTGAAAGCATTAATTGAATTTGAAGATTCTAGGAAAGACCGCTGAATGGTTCCGCAAGCAACAAGAGAACAAGAAGCTGCATAGGGATTTTATGCTGCGTTACTTTAGGCGAGAATTAGAGAAATATGGACATAAAAATACCATACGCGCCGAGAAAGGTGCAGAAGGAATTACACGATCAGCTGGACAAACACCGGTGGGGAGTGGTGGTAATGCACCGACGAGCCGGAAAAACAGTAATGGCGATCAATCATCTTCTTAGAGAGGCAGTATTGTGTGATAAACCAAACCCACGATATGCCTATATTGCGCCGACATACCGCCAGGCAAAGCAAGTAGCCTGGGATTATCTAAAACAATTCGCGGTAAATATACCGATGGCGCGCTTTCACGAAACGGAATTGCGCTGCGATCTGCCCAATGGTGCAAGAATACAACTGTTAGGATCTGAAAATCCGGCGAGTTTAAGAGGTATTTATCTTGATTTTGCTGTTTTGGACGAGATGGCGGATATGCCGGAGAACTTATTTCCGGAAGTTATCAGACCAGCTTTATCGGATCGCCAGGGAAAAGCCTTATTTATAGGTACACCAAGAGGACACAATGCCTTTTTCGAATTATACGAGGCTGCAACGGCAGCAGATGATTGGTATGCAGCGACCTATAAGGCGAGTGAAACCGGGATATTACCTAAATCCGAACTTGATTCCGCGCGGATCGGCATGTCGGAGGATCAGTATAACCAGGAATATGAGTGCTCCTGGGTGGCGAATGTTCCAGGGTCTGTCTTTGGTAAGGAACTTCAGAAAGCCTTTCAAGATGGTAGGATTTCTAAGGTTCCTTATGATCCCTCTGTCCGTGTTGACACATTTTTTGACCTCGGTGTGGGCGACAGTACAGCGATTTGGTGGGTCCAGGTCGTAGGGAGAGCGGTACATTTTATAGATTATTATGAGGCGAGAGGTGAGGGATTACCCCATTATGCCAGGGTGCTGCAAGAACGTGAGTATCTATACGATAGTCATTACGCACCGCATGATATTGAGGTTAGAGAATTAGGATCCGGAAAGAGTAGGCGCGAGGTTGCCTGGGATCTAGGGATAAATTTTCGTGTTGTTCCCAAACTACCTATTGATGATGGGATCCACGCAGCGCAGCTTTTGCTAGCACGATCCTGGTTTGATCGAGATAACTGTAAGAATGGATTAGAGGCATTAAGACAATATCATCGTGTCTATAACGAGCGAACACGATCATTTTCTAAAACAATAAAACACGATTGGAGCTCACATAGCGCCGATGCGTTTCGTTATGCGGCGGTAGGATTAAGAGAAAACAAGCGACAGTTTCAAGCACCACAGCAAACAGCGGTGAATGAATACCGCGTATTCTAGGAGAAGAACATGGGATTTTTTTCAGCATTTATGGATATGATGTCTGGAGGTGCTCAAAGATTAGGGTCTAGTATTCAGAGCGCCAGCGACAGAATGAAATTCAAAGAGCCTACCAGGTTAGATAGATTTTTAGCCGGACCAGGACAAACAGTAGATACAAGTCCAGAGGGTCGTAAGGCAGCATTTGAGTCTGGTAAAGCTGCCAATGAAAAAGCTATGGCAGATTTGGCGGATATGGTGGATCCAGGCGGAGAGCGTACCGATCCGGATACCGGTCGATCTGTCAGAGAAACCAGGGGATATGAGCAGAAATCGGGCAGTACAGCTGCACCAAAAACAATGATGAGCTCATCTTCTACACCAGCGGCGGCTACTAAAACAGAGCCGACACCACCGGCAGCGCCTAAACCGGTTGGAGAAGATGCTACCAGCAGCGGTGAAATAGAGGATGAAGTGGATGCAAATAAAGGAAAAGGCAAGAAATCTACAATTTTAACCAGCGCACAAGGGTTATTGAGTGAGGCTCCGACCAGGGGAAAGCGTAAATTAAAAGGTTTAATCGCGTGAAAGTACGAAAACCAAAGAATGTTGCTGGCTTAATGGGTCGAATTGCTAATCAACCTATTACCGGAATGTCCTCATCGATGGATATTGATCCTATGGAGCGGATGATGCAGCGCTTTGAGGGTCGAATGAAAGGCGGAAGTCCGCGAAAAAAGAAAAGAAAAACGATGATGCAAGGAGGCTATTGATGGCAAAACCAGGTTTGTATTCGAATATGAATAAAAGAAAGGCTGCTGGCACGTCCAGATCTAAGGCTAAATCAACAATTAAACCTAAAGTTTACACAATGATGAGCCAGAAAAAGGGCGGTTTTGCGCCAAAGAAAAAGTAAGGACGTTAATTAATGGATAAAATTTCACCATTAGTCGCCACATTGCACAAAAGATTTGAGTCTTTACAGACCCAAAGGAGCAATATTGAGCAGCGCTGGCAAGAGGTAGCTGACTATTTCTTACCCAGGAAAGCCGATATTGTACGAAAACGTGCAGCTGGTGAGCGAAAAGATCAAAAAATATTCGACTCCACGGCGCAACATGCTGTCGAATTGCTAGCTGCGAACCTACACGGCACACTTACCTCCCCTTCGGTGCCGTGGTTCGCTATGCGATTTAGAGATAAAGCGCTGCAAAACGAGGATGCAGCGAATGAATGGCTGGAGATCTGCACGCAGCAGATGTACCAGGCGCTTGAGAGATCCAATTTTCAGCAAGAAATCCACGAATTATACTATGATTTAGTGGTTTTTGGCACAGCTGCCCTGGCGATCGAGAAAGAAATTGGTCAAGATCTACGCTTTTCCACCAGGCATATTGCTGAGATTTACATAGCAGAAAACCATGAGGGAAGAGTCGATACAGTATTTCGTAAGTATGAGTTAACCGCACGACAAGCAGAGCAAAAGTTTGGGAAGAATAATCTATCGAATAGAATAAAAAAATCATTGGAGAACACTCCTTTAGATAAACATTCGATAATTAATGTTATATATCCCAGAGGCGATACTGGCAAGACCACAGCAAAAGACAAACCTTTTGCCTCTATTCACTACTGTTATGACAGTAAATATCTGATGCAAGAGAGCGGTTATGACTCAATGGTCCTGGCAACTCCCAGATTTACTAAGGATAGCTCCAGCGTTTATGGACACTCACCGGCACATACATGTCTAGCGGATGCCATGATGGTATCAAAGATGGCAGAAATTGGGATCAGAGCCGCACAAAAGCAGCTGGATCCGCCGTTAATGGTTCCGGATGATGGTTATGTCCTACCGGTAAGAACGACACCAGGAGCGCTTAATTTCTACAGATCTGGTTCCAGGGATAGAATAGAGCCGCTAAAAACAGATGCGAATAATTTATTGCAGCTTAACCAGGAGGAGCGACGACAAGAGCAGATCCGCCGGATCTTTTATGTTGACCAGCTATTAGCCTCTACAGATAAGACAATGACAGCAACACAAACGCTGCAAATGCAAGAAGAACGATTACGAATGTTAGGACCGGTGTTAGGGCGCTTGCAATCAGAGTTACTACAACCCTTAATTTCTAGAACCTTTGAATTACTGCTTTCCCAGGGTGTTCTACCGCCGGCTCCCGACGAACTGCAAGGACAAGATATAGATATCGAGTACGTTTCACCGCTTGCTAAAGCACAAAAGATAGGTGATCTACAAAATCTAGTGCGCGGAGTAGAGATAATGACCAGCTTGGCAGAGGTTATTCCAGGGATCACGGACTACATCGACAATGATGGATTGGTTCAGTACCTGGTTGAGATCACCGGAATGCCGGCAAGAGTGATTAGATCCGATCAAGAAGTGGCAGCGATGAGAAAAGAGCAGCAAGAGGCAGCCGCAGCGCAGCAATCACAAGAGCAAGATATGCAAAATTCAGAGCAAGCGCGTAATGTTGCGCCTTTATTGCAAGCCTTACAAGCTAACCAGGGCGCGGCTGAATGATGGATATTGAAGATCTACAGCGCATTTATCGAGAAGTCTTTTCCTCTGACGAGGGCAAGAGAGTTTTAGACGATTTGAAAGCCAGGTTTGGTTTTCAGCAAACCACGCATGTTCCAGGGGATCCCTATGAAAGTGCGTTTTTCGAGGGTCAGCGCAATGCTGTCCTATTAATTTTAAGAATGATGGAAGAAAAAAGAAAGGATCTAACAAGTGAATGAAACAGCAGAGGTAATTGAGCAAACTCAATCTCAAGAAACACAACCACAAGAAACTCCGGTAGCTTTTGCGGATTCGCTAGGCGAGGAGTTTAAGGGCAACCCTATATTTAAGAATTTTCAAGACGTAAATGGTTTAGCAAAATCATATATGCACGCGCAGCGCATGATCGGTGCTGATAAAGTAGCGATCCCAGGTAAGCACGCGACAGATGCAGAGAGGCTAGAAGTCTATCAAAAGCTAGGTGCGCCGGTAAATATCGATGGTTATGAGGTAAAATTTCCCGAAACCTTTACAGCTGACGAGCAAAAAGCCTTTAAGGAAACGGCATTATCCGTTGGTTTAAATGGTAATCAAGCCTCTAAAGTTGTCGATTTTCTAAGTGAAACCTTTAACCAGGCAAGCGCGCAATCACAATTAAACGCTGACCAGGTAGTCGCGGATAATCGTGCAGAATTGCAGAAAGAATGGGGAAATGCGTTAGATCAAAAGCTGGAGAGAGCACGCGGTGCTGCTGTTCATCTATTAGGATCCGACGATATTTTCGGTGATATACAACTAAAGGACGGAACCCATTTGGGTGATAATCCACAGATAATAAGAATGTTTGCTGCTTTAGCTGACCAGATAAGTGAAGATACCCTGGGCGGTCCTACAAGTGAGCAGATCAGCACACCAGAGGAACTTGAGCGCGAAAAGCGAGAACTCATGCAATCTGGTAGTCCATATTGGAGCAATACTCATCCCGATCACGATAAATACATTCAACGTGTTTTGAAGATCAATGAGGATTTGTATCCAGAACCAGAGGGGTAATCTTCGGATCCCTCCAGGTAAAAAATATTTTGGGTCTTTTGCGAGATAACCCACCTAAATTTTAACTTTTTTAACGGAGGTACTTACAATGAGTACACAAATTACGACTGCTTTCGTTAATCAGTATTCTCAGAACGTATCATTATTATCGCAGCAAATGGGTTCATTACTGCGTAATTCTGTGAGAACTGAGTCGGTTAACGGAGAAAAAGGGTTTTTCGAGCAGATTGGTTCCGGTGTAGCGCAAGCTAGATCTAGCCGTCACTCTGATACCCCATTAATGGATACACCCCATGCGAGAAGAATGGTGAGTCTTGTGGATTATGAATATGCAGACCTTGTAGACGACCAGGACAAAATCCGCATGTTGATCTCTCCAGAGTCAACTTACGCAAAGGCAGCGGCAGCGGCTATCGGTAGAGCTATGGATGATGAAATCATCGCAGCTTTAGGCGGTACAGCTAAAACCGGTGTATCGGGTGGAACTTCAACAGCTTTACCAGCAGGGCAGAAAATCGCTCATGGTAGTGCTGGACTAACGATTGCAAAATTGGTTAGTGCAAAGAAGATCATGGACCAAAACAGCGTAGATCCCTCAATAGAGAGATTTATCGTTGTTTCACCAGAGCAGATAGAAGATCTATTAAACTCTACAACAGTAACAAGCGCAGATTTCAATTCTGTAAAAGCGCTCGTTCAAGGAGAGATGGATACTTTTCTCGGCTTTAAATTTATAACATCTAATCGTTTAACAGATAACGGAACCTCAAGGCTATGCTATGCGTATGCACGCGAGGGGATGGTTTTGGGAATGGGTAAGGAACCCACCGCCAGGATAGATGAACGAGCAGATAAATCATACAGCACGCAGATCTATTACTGTTCTTCTTTCGGGTCCACAAGGCTTGAAGAAGAAATGGTTGTTGAAATTGCGTGTAATGAGTAAGGAGGATTGAACAATGGCAAATGTTAATACTACATTAGTAACCAATTTTGAAGCCTCACCTCAAGTGATGAATCCGGCATATCAACAGCATGGAGTTGTGCGAATTATTCAAGGCACAATCGCTCTAGCTGCTGGTGATTTGAGTGCTAGTGACACAGTTATGTTGGCTCCTATTCCGACTAACGCGAGTGTAACAAGTATCAAGCTATTCAATGACGACCTGGATAGTGGAAGTACAAACACTTGTGATGTTGGTCTATGGACAGCTGATGGTAACGTCACAGCGGTTGATGATGATTGCTACGCAAGTGCGATCACCGATCTTCGTGCTGCTGTCACTACCGGAACTGAGGTAGCTTTTGAAGCGCGTAACGTCAATTTGATGGGTCAACGTGTGTGGGAAGATGCTGGTCAATCATCTGATCCAGGCGGATATTACAATATCGGCTTGATCTTTGATGCGGCTGGCGACACAGCTGGCGATCTATCATTTATGATCGAATACGTCGTAAATTAAAATTAACCAGGGGTGAGCAATGCCGAGTGTTGTGGAAATTTCTAATAATGCGCTTAATGCGATTGGAGCAACAAACATTACTAGTATGGATGAAAACTCTAAAGCTGCGCGTGTTATTAACCAGGTGTACGCTAATGTCCGCAACGAGGTGTTTCGTGCTCACCCCTGGAACTGTTTAATTAAAAGGGCAACTTTAGCGCAAGATGCTTCTGCTCCGGCTTATGGATATACATATTCCTATACCTTGCCGGCGGATCCTTATTGCCTAAGAGTCCTGGAATATTCAAATGGATCGCAAACATATCCCTTTGATAACCTCACAAACAATTCCGGCGGTAGTGTATTTGTGATCGAGGGTCGTAAGTTGCTAACAGACGAGTCAACGGCAAAGATTAAATATGTAGCACGATCTGAGGATCCAAATGAATATGATGCTGGTTTAGTTGGAACTTTGTCAGCTAAATTAGCCTATACTATTTCGTATGCGCTAACCGGATCGACAACAGTAGTGCAGCTGCAAAAAGCGCTATTCGATGAAAGATTGCGTGAGGCTAGATTTATTGATGCAACAGAGGGTGCGCCGCAGCGCATCGAGGCTAGTGATCTAATTGAATCGAGGTTGTAATGGCACGATCAGCACCAGCTATACAATCCTTTGTAGCCGGAGAAATATCGCCACGATTAGAGGGCAGAGTTTCTATAGAGAAATACAAGGAAGGGTTATCTGACCTAACAAACATGGTTTCTATGCCGCACGGCGGTGTAGCGCGTAGACCAGGAACAGAGTTTTTAGGAGAAGTTAAAACAAGCAGCGTTAAATGTAGGCTTATTCCGTTTCAATTTAAAACGACAGATACTTATATTTTGGAGTTTGGCGAGCAAATCATGCGGATTTACCGCAATGGTGAGCAAGTTTTATCGGGTACAACAAAGACTATATCGGGCGCAACCCAGGCAAGTCCTGGTGTAATAACAGCAACATCACACGGATATTCTAATGGTGACGAGGTTTATATTGCCTCAGTTGCCGGTATGACCGAGTTGAACGGACGAAATTATAAAGTTGCTAACTCGACCACGCATACGTTTACGCTGACGGATCTATGGGGAACAGCGATTAATACTACCGATTTCACAGCCTATTCAAGTGGCGGTACAGCTAATGAAATCCTGGAGGTGGCGACACCATATCCGGAGTCGGTATTACCAGATATCAGATTTGCTCAGAGTGCAGACACAATGTATATCGTCCATCCTAGTTATGCGATTAGGACGTTATCGAGATCCAGCCATACCAGCTGGAGTTTTGCAACACCATCGATCTCCGGAACACCGAGTCCAAACTTAAATAATGCCACCGATAATTATCCAAGTGTGGTTACGTTCTTTGAGCAGCGGCTGGTATTTGCTAAC
>Ga0098037_1000297_pt1 | contig 27178 bp, 39 predicted proteins | sample 5_EtaG_FD_75050 | JGI IMG/M metagenome (GOLD analysis project Ga0098037, IMG submission 75050) | Marine viral communities from the Subarctic Pacific Ocean - 5_ETSP_OMZ_AT15132 metaG | ecosystem: Environmental > Aquatic > Marine > Oceanic | place: Pacific Ocean | collected 2015-01-08 | reverse complement strand
TTTCTTAGACCTATGATGAAAGTGTCCTGACCATACACGATCAAATCTATGAAAGTCTTTGATAGCACGTCCACCTTGGAACTTCATACCAGGTGTTACTTCAAATCCATCCACCTCTAAATGACCACAACATATATCAGCATTGCTATTGTTTATGAACCACTCAGAGTTCTCTTGGTTAGCACCATTGATCCAAGGTAATAGTAAAAAGTTCTTACCACCAAACGAACACTCGTGTGGATCAGAGTACACTTTAATATTCTCGTACTGTTCCAACAACAACTCAGGGGAATTGATATGACTACTATTCTTATAGTATGTCGTATGATTCCCTAGAATCATGTGTACATCATACTTTCTAAGTCTGTCGAAATAGTCTGTCTTAATCCTTGCAAGAGTATTATAATCCAGAGACTTTCGATTATCAAATGTGTCGCCAAGATCAAAAACGGTAGTGATACCCTCTCTTTCAAGAGTAGGGAAAAAGATTTCATCATAAAATTTCTTAAAGAATGCCCAGAATGCAGCAGAACCTTTACGACCATCTAGATGTTGATCTGTAATGATAGCAAGTTTCATGACATAGGATGGAATAAAAGATCAGGGAAGAAGTAGTTAAACATAATAAGAATAACTGCCGTAACAGTCAACCATATAGTTGCTACAACTGGTGCAGATCTAAACCACTTTGTACTAAAAATTTTAAATAGTGATTTCATTTTGGATCTTATCTATAACGTTTTGTATTAATACGAAAGACTGCTGTATGGGCATCAGGATATAACTCCTGTATTTTTCTTACCACTGCTAGTTGTATTTCTAGTATCATCTGCCCTCTCGTGATTTGTTTCTGATTGTTATATGTCTTCCTTCAATTTTAAACTCTAGATAATCAGTATGATCCCACTCAAGTTCTTCATAGAGTTGGTTGAGTTTATCCATATCATCCCACAGATCTGTAGGAGTAGGTTCTCCCCAAAAGGGATTATCATCAGGATTCATTTCTTTATTCTACGAGGTACTTGTATTGTCCATGCTGATGATGCTAGATCGACCATCTCAAATTCTTTCTTTGCTTTCTCACGTTTCTTTGCTTCCTTCTCATAGGTAGCAGCAGGTTCATCACCTGCAGTTGCCCCATAATGAGGATCCCATATCTCAGGGTGCTCGTGATTCTCAAAGAATTCTAGTATGACTTGATCGATCATACCATACATTGTGTCCCACGTCAATGTCCTTCTCAAAGTCTCTGCTAAGAACTCTGCTTGGTTAACAGACATCTCTTGCTTGAGATGCTCTCCTCTTGCCCATACCAATTCGTTGAGGTCAATTGTGATCTGCACACGATTGTGTACACCTGTGTTAGTATCGTAAGGTTCCATCAGTCATTAAGGTCAGGTAGTTTCTTTTCAACCCAGTGTTCTGAGTTGTCTATACCTGCTGCCTTTACATACCTCATGATATGCTCATCAATCTGATGGTAGATTGGATGGAGATCCAAGTCCATATTAATGTCGTGTGCTATCTGTGTGATCTGTGACTCTGTAAAGCAGTGATCAGGGTGTAGAAGATCACAGCATGGTACACGCTTCTCTATTAGTTCGTTGAGATTAATACGAATCTCATAGTCTCTGTATACAGGCATTAGCGGTTCATCTTAATTTCTATGTTTTCTTTAATGCTATTCATGTCTGACTTAGATTTGTTTAAACCAAGTGTACCAGTATCATCTACATGCATTACTGTAGCAGAGTCAGAATGGTCTAGGATCTTTTGCTTGATCTCTAGTTGTTTCTTTTCCTTTTGTATACGTCTCAAGAATGCATAGTATATGATCTGAGTAAAGTAGGCAAATGGATTAGAAGACTTTTCTGGATCAAAGTTATCTATGTACTGTAGACAGTTCTCTATACCATCACATATCATGTCTTCCCTGAATGGGTAGTTCACGAAGTTTGGTTTGTATGAGAGATGGGTAGCAATCTTAAGGAAGCATTCACCTACGTAGTTAGGTACTCGTGGTTTGTCCTTATCATGCTCACGTGAATAGATGACTCTCTCACGATAGACAGTCATTGCTTCTAGGAGTTCTTTGTTATTTACATAGTACTCGGTCTTTGCTCTTTTGGCCATATTATTCCTTTGCCTATAAGAAGTATATCACAAAGAGGGGGTTACGTCAATGTTTAAGTTTCGTAACAAAATGATCAAAGGACTTGACGTGACCCCACCTACACCTGTACACTTAACAGTGTAGCGGTTGAAAACAATCTTCTAGCTTATTTTAAATATCTTTTCTAGAGACTCTCTAGTTTGTTTCACTGAACCTAGATATCCAGGTATTAATTTTTCTGGATTACCTTCTTTATTTTTATTTTGGAACTTAGCTAGTTGTTCTGCTTTCTTACTTGCTGACACACACTTTAAATAAAATTGTTTTATCTTCTCTTCACACTCACTCATAGTTACAATATTTGATTTAGGAATAAAAAATACATCATCAAAAGTAGAATGGATCCATTCAGTAAGATGGAACCCTTCTACTTTTCTTTTTTGTTTACTTGCTTTTACATGTTCAACTAACATAGGATCATGGAAGATAACTATATCATCATCAGGTACATAACATACCTTAGTTAATAGTTCTTCTCCAGATATTAATTTAACTGTAGCAAAGAATTCTTCTTCCATCATCGTAGGTTTACTTTTATTGTTTCATGTTTAAAGTTTTCTTCTTGATATATGTTTACTCTTTCGTTTAGATGTTTGAGGGTATAGTTCTTTCCATTAATATCATCACCAATATCATACAGTGTTGCTATTGTTTTACCTTCTCCTTTCCTAAGTACTCTACCAATGGATTGTAGATTTCTAATACGTGACTTACTGGGAGAAGCGAAGATGATATTATGAAGCCGCTTAATATTAATCCCAGTACTGAAAGTACCATATGACGCAATGATAACCGCATTGTCTTCTCCCTCCGTCAGTTGTCTAACCTCCTCTCTATCCTGAACATCAGTACCACCGTGAACGAAGAATACCTTACGTTCAGAATCTATAGAATTATTTATTAATTCGTACAACGGTTCGCCATGTTTTTCGATATAATTAAAGAGGACTAGGGTATTTCCCTCTATGTCTTTGACTAAATTCTTGATGAGATTGTTTCGCACCTTATGACTGACCAAGTAATCTATTTCTTCTTGGTACGTATCAAAATACACAGGGTCGTGTTTACAAAGCAGTACTTTTATCCTAAAATTGGATAAGTAACCTGACTTAATCAGTTCATCTGTCTTAGTCACCTGCTCACATGAACCAAAGAGACCTTCTAAGACCCACTTATGGGTCTGTGTGCCGTTTAAAGTACCAGTAAACCCAAATCTATACTTAGCGTTGTGTAACTTGGTCATGATCCCTGTAAGGGATTTACTTTTAAACAAGTGTGCTTCATCACCTATCACACAATCAAAGTCATCAAAGTACCTCTTAGGAAACTTATAGATTGACTGCCATGTAGATATGATGATGTTTTTATTAGTATTTTTATCTTTCCCACTATAAATTTTATGAATATGTTCTTCAGCATCCCAACCGTACTCAACAAAGTCGTTGACCATCTGTTCAACAAGACTGGTAGTAGGGACAATGATCAACGTTTTCTTGCTGGTAGCAGCATAGTATCTGACGAGGGCGTAGATCATAAGAGACTTTCCAGATCCAGTTGGAGAAAGAAAAAGTTTCCTATTACATTTTAATGCATCGTATACTGCCTTGTATTGGTATGGTCTAGGTTTGATCATGGATATCTTGTCCATGAATACTTTAACACCAGCAGGTGATACAAACCCATTGATGTCTTTTACAGATCCATACCTATCATTAATTTCTTGTGTTAGATTATAGTTGTGCTCGTGTGCCCATTCATCTAGATGATCTAACAACCCACAGTATAACTCTCCTGTTGCTGGAGAATATAATCTTATCATCCCATCCCAGTACTTGAGTTTGGGATTTTTTCTTTTTATAAACTTTGCGTCTGGTACTTCAAATGAGAAGTAATCTGATAATTCGTGATGCACATGTGGTTCTCCTTGAACCTTCATGTACACTTCATTTTTTTTCTTAACAACTATATCTGTCATCAGTCAGTACCATTGATAAATTTTTCCCATTCAATTGCTGACTTGATCTGGAAACCTCTGTTAGATACTTGTTTCATCACTGAGTCAAGAAAATATAACATCTGATCAATGTACTTTACTTTCGCTTCTACATTGATAATATCATTGTCTGCCTCAAGATAAGTTTTCATTTTATCTTGAGTTTTTATATGAGTACCAAAAGGTTTCTCGGCATATGTTTTAGCATCTGCTTCCCCACCGTAGTATTCTTTTTTCTCTTTGACTAATTTACGAACCTCAAATTCTAAAGATGTTTTGATCTGTTGTAAGTCAATGTAATGGTTTAAGTATTTATTGTGTTGGAAAGGAATCTCTAACGCTAACTTACCTAAGTCAGTGCTGTATGCCTTATCTCTAAACTGGAAGTCTACTTCACTATCTACTGCCCAGTCAGTTCTAATTGTATCAAATCTATTACGAAGAGTTTCAAAGTTCATTTAATGATGAGTCAGTTATACTATAGGAATGATACTTAAAGACTGCAGTAGCAGTTAAGTATTGTTGATCACTTAATGTAGCATCGAAGTTAAGACCAGTTACACTGATAGGAAATAGTCCTGTAAAATTAACAACGAAGTTTGTAGCAAAGTTTGATGTGGTAACTATCAGTTGCCCTCTGCTGTACTGTGGTTCTGCTGGTACATTTTCTGGTTTAGAACCATCATTACCATTTGCTCGAATCCATTTCTGCACCGAAAGGAGGTTAGTAAGTCCTTCATCAACAATAAAGGATACTTGGAAATCACCAAAGGTAACTCCACCGCCAGGTACTATGGGCACATTACGAAATCTAGATGGGACTTCAGTTACAGGCATCGCCATGTCTGGTATATTTGCAGACTGACAAAAGAAATCCACCCCTTTAAAGTTTTCAAGTTCTAATTGAAAACCAAGAGGTGAAAGATAATTTCTATTTGATAACTGCTCGTTATACCATTCAGAGGCCACGACAACTTCCCAAGCTATACTTTATTTAGTATACCACCAATATGGTCCTTCGCCTGGACCTCCTCCATAATCATCATCGTCATCATCATCCCATGTGATGTTTATTTTTGGTGCTTTCTTTTTCTTCCAACTCTTAACCGCAATAACTGAGGCAATGGTAGCAGCAGATAATATAGGTGAAGCGAAGAGTATTATCTTCTCTAACATTAGTAGTGATATTCGTCAAGTAAATCCAAAGCACTATTCAGTGCTTGCTGTGCAGACCATCTTTCTTTAGATGACCATTCAGGTTGATACATTGAAGTATCTATGTCTGATTTAAGTTTCAACAGTTTTGCTGTCATATCAACTTTAGATAGTCTGCCGTTCATCAGGTCGAAGCTGCTGGTTCGTGTGCTTTCATAGTTGCATATGCATTGTTGTAGTATGGTGTATGTGTATCACCAGCCTTCTCAAGTTGGTAGACAATAGACGACCAAATGAGATATTGCATAAAACTTTTCTGCATAATATAATTATAACATGTATTCATGTATATAGGCAATAAAAAAGCACCCCGAAGGATGCTTTGTTTGAGTATCGTAACCTCGATTTACATGAGGTTAGTAACTTGTACACGTCTGTAGTACATGTTGGCGTTAGCAGATAGAGTCTCTCCATCTGGTGTACCATTGTATGCACCGTTAGTAGTAACGAATGGGTTAGAAACCATACCGTAACGTGTCTTGAATCCAATCTTAGGTTGGAATGTCTCTGGGTCAATACTACGAACCATTTGTAGAGGTACATATGGGCAGTAGAATAATCCAGCATCATAAGGAGAAGTACCCTTATAACCGATTACATAGTAGTGCTTATCAGATAGATTAGCAGCATATGGGTCAACGTAAACCTTAATACGTCCGTTGATTGTACCAACTAGTAAGTTACCAGTATCATCAACATCACCGATGGAAGGACCACCAGCACCTGTTAGACCTGAACTATAGTCAAGTACACCAGCCATTGCTAGAGCACTAGCAACGTCAGCAGAACACATTAAGAAGTTACCCTTTCCTCTACGAGTCTCTTGAGCGATTGCGTTAGCATCTCTCTCAACTTGGAATAGAAGTCCTTTGAATTTCTCAACTGACCATCTACCATTGGAGTCAACGTCTAGGTCGAATATACCAGCGTTAGCTACGTTATTCTGAGCACCTTTCTTAGCAACTGTATAGACTCTACGAACAACTTCTCTGTTGATCTCAGCGAGAACTTCAGAAGATAGGATGTTAGCAAGTTCTTGCTCTGCATCCAATCCATGAATCGCCTTGAGGTCTTGTGCTAGTTCTAAGGTGTACTCTGCCTTGAGGGCTCTGGACTTAGCAGTCACAGAAGTCTTCTCAATGCTGAATGACATCTCACGGAACAGATTTCCAGACTCACCCATTGTTTCGAGTGATTCTCTGCTCATTCCTGAAGCAACCTCGTAGGTTCCAGCAGAAGCATCGTTGAGAAGTGATGGGTTGTTACCATCTGAAGTAGATCCACCACCAGCAGATGTTCCATCACCAGCACGAACAGCATAGTCTCCCTTAGTGGAGTCTCCTCCAGTAGAGAAGCCTGTGTCTGCTTCGTTGAATAGTGCTTCCTCTCCAGCTTGATTCTCGTAACGAGATCTCATTGCAAAGATCAATCCAGTAGGACCAGACATAGGCTGGACACCACAGATATCATAAGCAACTAGGTTAGGCATTGAACGTCTAATTAGACTGATCAATACTGGGTCGAAACCAGCAAGTCCAGCTGTATTGGCGTTACCTAATGCACTGTTAGCAGGTGATACAGTACTTGCACCGAGAGCGTTCACGGCGACTTCGTTTAGCATTCCACGTTCTTCACGTAGGAAGCGTTCTTGGTTTTCTAACAGAACGGCGGTAACTGCCTTCTTATAATTGTCTTTGATTCCTGGTGAGGATTCGTGACTAAGAACAGGAGCCCACTTCTCAGTTAGTTGTTTAGCATTAAACATTTCTAATAGAAAATTAATTTACTTTATTGTGATGATTCAGACCATCTGCTGAGTGCGTCTACATATGCTCCCATTGCTGGTGCAATTGCTTCAGACTCAACTGGTGCTTCTTCCTCTGTGCTCGCTACTTTAGGAGCGTTGGAGAAATAACTCTCCTTAAGTGTACTAATCTTTTTGGAATATTCTTCCTCATTAGTAAACTCAATTCCCTCTGCAAGTGCAGCGAGTTTGTCTTTCTGAGTATCCACCAATCCTTCTGAAATAGTATTCAGAACTACTTTTTGTGTATTTTCATCGAGACGTTTTTGAAGTTTCACGTTAGACTTGACCTGTTCGTCTAGTCTTTCTTCCATTTCACGAACTGAGTTAGCCATACTTTCTACCGCATCGACTTTATCATCGGGGATAGAAATGTAGTGCTCTTCAAAGAGATTCTTCAGACCTGCTATGAAGTCTTCTGTAATCTCATTTCTTATTCCACGGTCAACAGCGACTTGGTTGTCTTCAACCCACTGACCAATGGCGTAGTTTACAGTTCCGTTAACTTCCTCTGCAAGTTCTGCCTTAGCAGACTCAAGTTTCTCAGCAGATTCCTTAGCGAAATGCTCTACAATCTTTGTATGCTCTTCTTTGAGCTTTGACTTAACCGCAGACTCAAAGATAGTTTTTGCTTTTTCAGCAAACTCTTCAGAGAGTTCTGTGCCTTCGAGAAGTGCCTTAACATCGTTAGACATATCAACTTCTTCGTAAGAAGGACTTATAGGGTACTTAACATCGGGGCCAGTAGAAGTACCATAAGCAACATTAGCACCTACAGTAGGTGTTGTTCCTTGATCACCAGCGTCATTTATGTTAGCGGTTTGTGCGGTTCCATCAGACTTAGCAGCAGAGGCTCCAACGGGGGCAGCAGCCTTTGCACCTGGATTATCTTCACCTTCATCGTTGCCAGTAGGTACTGGACCACCGTTGTCGGTTATGGATTGACCTGCTGTAGCAGCATCTGTTCCAACACTAGGTTGAGGATCCTGATGTGAATCCCTCTTAGGTTCACCACTTACTGCACCAGGTGCAGGTGGGTTAGATGGTAGAACAGTTGCGTTTACTTTAGGCATAGGATCTTGATACTCAGAAAGTATTTTCTTCGTAGATTCTTCACTAACGAATTCCGCAAACTTTTCGTTTAACATATCTGACATTTGAGTTTCCCCGATAATTAGCTGATTAAGTCTAAGTTTATTTATTAAATTACAATCCTGAAAGGAAATCACCAAAGACTTTTAGTGTTTTCTCTTCCATGTTTTGACGAGTTGCCTCGCTCATATATCTCTGGTATTTAGCTACTTTAGTTTCCTTTAGGATTCCGTTGTTCCAAACCCATTCTTTTCCTTCCATAATACCATTAACAAATGCATCTGGTGCTGAAGGATCTGCTACGATATCAGCAGCAGTTGCAAGCATGAAGTCATCCATAACATAGTTAGTTGACTCACGTTGCTCGATTGAACCCATACCCCTAGATGATACACCTAGTTGTACACCCTCTCCAAGAAGAGACTTAGCGATCTTACCCATAGGAGTGTCTAAGATCTGTGCTTTTCCGATGAAGTTATTATCTTCAGCTCTAAGCGATGTAATTCTGTGTGAAACACGGTCAAGGTTAACAGTAGGACCGTCAGGATGACCCAACTCACCAAGAGCACGTTTTGTTTTAACGTATTCTTCATTGTATCTACCTACTTCATTTTCAAGAACTTTAAATGGATAGACTCGACCATTTCTGTTCTTTAATTCTGCTTGTAGAAAGACTCCTTCAATGTAGAGTTTTTTATCATCACCTTTACCTTCAGTGATAACCTTTACATTTTCAATCTGTTCCGTTATCAGTTTCATTGGGTTGTTCCTCTCCTACAGGTTCATCGAAATATGTATTAGCAACAGTTTGTTTATAACTGCCCATTGCATCAGCAGCACGTGCGAATAATATATCATTAACAGCATCAATAGCGTCTGCTCTTTTGCCGTCTTTAATAAAATCAACTACGTTAAGCACTTCTGCTTGTGGATTCGTTTCTTCCATAATATCTATTTAGTATTACTAGGTGTTTTGGTAGGAGCAGGTTTCAATTTAGCTTGTTGCTTCGCTTTCTCCATCTCCCTTTCTGCATCATCCTCGGCGTTTTGTGCATCGATTTCTGGTGCAAAGGCATCGTTCTGACGATCCATCACATCGAATGAGTTAACATCAATCGGATCCATGACGAGACCTGAGTTAATCTCCTTCTTCATTAACTTATCCTGTTCCTTAATCTCAGTATCAGTGTGATTAAGAATGTGTCTACGAACGTAGTCAACAGAATAATACTTACCTACAAAAGGATCCATCTGAGTTAGTAGTGCAACTCTAGATGTTTCCATCTCTAGTTCTTTTAACTCATTGAAATGATTGTCGTGGATGTAGTCATACTGGATATGCTCTTTCATCTCCTCCCAATCTTCAGGAGCAATAACTCCTTTAAGAATCAGTTGAGTCTTAAGAATGTCTTGGAAAAGATAACTAAATCTCTTACGTAACCTTCCGATGAACTTCGCAAACTTGAGTTCGTCTCTAAGGACTTCAGTGGTTTTACCAAGGTTGAATCCTTTGTTATCGTCTGTGAGACGGGAAGGAGGAAGGTTGAGAGAATTATAAAGTTTCTTTTTAAAATACTCAACATCCTTGAGTTCCCCTAGGTTCTGTCCACCAGGTAAGGTGGTGATCTCAGTTCCACGACCACCCTCTCTACGAGGTAACCAAAAATCCTCAAGCATACTCATGTGCTTTTTGTCGTCTCTAATCTCACCTGTTTGTGAGTCATAGACAAGCTTGTTTCTATAACGAGACATTACATCACGTAGGTATTGCTCTGCTTTAACCTTTGGAAGGTTACCTACATCAATGTAAAATATTCTACGTTCTGGTGCTCTTGATAATCTATAGATGACCAATGCATCTTCAATCATTCTTAATTGATTAAGACCTTTAATTCCTTTATGAAGGAAACTCAAAGTCATACGCTTGTTCATGTCCATAAGACCTGAATGAGCATATGTTATTGAGTCGAAAGCCATCCTGATACCTTGGTTACCAGTGAAGTCACCAGGTCCAGTTAATGAAGACTGTCTACCAAAACCTTTTGGATTGAAAACATAGTAGTCAATGTAGTTACCCCACTCATGTTCCAATGCAGTTCCTCTGACTGTTGTTGGATCTTCATTAGGGTTTTTAATCTTTTGTCTGACCTTACGAATCTTCATAGGGTCGATGTACCGAAGTTCTGTTATACCTTTCTTCGGTTCTGCTAAGTCGATTACCTTGTGGTAATACATCCTACCATCAATATACCAATTACGAATTAACTCATGTGCCTTAACATCAAAATTCAGGAGACGTTTGATATAACCAAACTCCTCCCGAATTCTTTTCTTTACTGAAGCACCTACTTCTAGGTTATCCAGATTGATATCTACACAACTATCATTCGAGTCATTAACCACGAACTCGTTAATAATATCATCAACAGCAGCGTCACACTCTGGGTGTAGAGACATGTCCCTATACCTTTTGATGAGATCATATTCATTTCTCGCTTGTGCATCAGTTTCGACATACGTGCCAAAATAACCACCTGCTGCTACGGCTGTGCCGTCATCAGCATTTGGAGGAACTGGAGATTGACCTCTACGTTCCTCCTTTCTGTTTATTTGAAAGCCAAATAACTGACTCATAATAAATTCTTACGCTAGATCTATATCTATTTATACAGTGGCAAGAACTGGTGTTGTGTCAGGTGGATTTGATCCAGCTGCTGCTCCAGATTCTGCAGTCCAATAAGATAGTTGGAATTCAACTGTGAACTCAGAAACCTGATCGTTACTATCATAAGCAAGATCGATTTGAGAGATTGAACTTGGGAATGCGTGGAAGAGTTTGTACTTTCTAATTACATTACCTTGTGTGGTTGCATCTTTCTCTAACTGGTTTACTTCTAAAGTAGCCATGTATCCAGAACCAGATGTTTCTGGTTTGAACAGAGTAGATGTGTTACCATCATGTGAATTGATGTATGCAGACCATTGCTCGAAGAATGCACGAATTCTCATGTCTTCATCGTTAACAAAAGTTGCAGTCCATGTATCAAAGGTGCGATCACCTGAGATCTTTACTGAGCGTCCTCTGAATGGGACTTCTATTACACCTAAGTTAGATGCAGGGAGTGCTGCAGATTTACAAAGTATATTTGTAAGGTCTGTATCGCTGTTTCCCTTAGCAAGAGTGCCAGGGAAAGCGATGTTGACCAAGAACATATTGGGTTTAACACCCTGTTTGATCTTCTGCAGAAACTCAGATACGTTTGAGTTAATAGCCATTTTCTTTTACCTTCCTACGGTTTGTGGTTAATTTACGAGCGTCCTACAACTTCACTGAAGGAAACTCCAGTTCTTGTAGCAACGAATGATAATGTAATGTAGTTAATAGAACGTGTTGGTTTAACATAAACTTCAGCAACAAATTCATTACGATCAATAACACTAGGTGTGTTGTTTGTTGTATCACATACAACTTGGAAGTCAGTGATACCCCTTCTTGACTGTACCTCTGCGAGGTAAGAAGATAGAGCATTACTAAACCCAAGTCTTGTGGTATCATCGTTTTGCTCAAAGATAACTGCCTTAGCAAGTGCCTCTGCTCTGTCTTCAATATTGATGAAGAGTCTTCTAACATTGATTCTATCAAATGCAGAAGGTGAGGATAATGCAGTCTTATCACCAAATAGTGTGATACCTTGACCAGGGAAGGAAACAACTGGGTTGATTCTGTTCTGATATAGTTCGTCTCTATCTGATTGAGTTGGGTTGTATGCTAACTTAATAGCGTTACGAACTCCACCACGTGATAGTCCAGCAGGTGAGAACCAGTCGTCAAGTGTAGTAGATGTTGCTACACATAGACCAGCGATGTCTCCGTTGCAAGGAACGTAACGATATGAATCGTTAAAGCGATCATAGAAGTACTTATAACCACTATCAAAGACTGCGTATGAAGAAGAACTCAATGAACTAAAGAAGTTGATTGTGTTATCTTTTTGTGCAGCTCTTGTAAGTGCTACTGTACCAGACACTTGGTTACCCTTGTGTGCAGAAACGAATGCAACAGCATCTTTTCTGAGGTTAGCAGTAGTAATACATGCAGCAGCCTTTAACTTAGTATCTGACTCAGTAGACATTGAACCACCCATAAGGATGTAGTCTACATCAACAGTTTCTTTATCGTTGAATAGTTCTAGACCTTCAGAAAACTCAGCAACTGTATATGCATAGTCATCTGTACCACCAGTCAATGAAACTTGGTAAACACCGATAACCGCCATCTTCTGTCCAGATGTACCAGCAGTAGCAGCAGTACCGATACCAAGTCCAGCACCAGCAGTTGTAGGATAGTGAGTAGATCCACTAGCGATGTGTGAACCAAAGTAAACAAAGTTTGAAGCTTCTTTTACAATCGTTGGATAGTAAGCAGAAGCACCTTCAGCAGATACACCATCAGTAAACTTAGAAAGATACTGTATTCTTTCTACCACAGTCTTTGTTGATCTTTCAATAACACCAACGTGAACTTCGTCATAACCTAATCCTAGGTTAGCAGCAAATTGTGAAGTACCAGGACGAGGACCAATAGCAGATAGTGTAATCTTACCATCGTCAGTCGCTGTCTTAGTACCGTCTGTGTTTGTGTTTGTCCACCAGTCTGCAACTGTTAATGAGATTGTTGAGTCTGCAACAGTGTTAACTGTGAATGTACCACCTGATCCACCAGACTGTACAATACCAACTGTATCAGAAGTGCTGTAACCAGTACCTGCAGATGCTATAGAAACCGCAGTGATTACACCGTTAACAGAAGCGATTGAGAAAGTTGCGTTGTTACCACCACCTGTAATGGTGATTGTGTTACCAACTGTATAACCAGTACCAGCAGTATTGATTACTACACCGTCAACAACACCACCTGTAGAAGTAAAGTCAACAGTTAATCCAGTACCAGTACCACCTGTAGTAGCGACATTAGTACCAGTAGCACCGTATGTTGAACCACCAGATGTGATAGTAACTGTAGCAGGTACACCAACTGCAACTGTAATATCTACAGTAGCACCAGTTCCTGTACCACCTGTAACTGCAAGTCCTGTTCCTGATGTATATCCAGAACCAGCGTTAGCAACGGCAGTACCAGTTATTTGACCCTCATCGGGAGTATCAAGGGTATCAGTAGCAGTCAGACGAGATGTAGGTGTATCTAAGATAACAGCTGCAGTAAGTGTTGCAGCATCATAAGAAAGAACTTCTGCTTTAGCACCAGAAGAGAAGGTTAGATCTGTTCCAGCAACAACGTTAGCTGGTGCAGAACCGAATATAACATATTGGTCAGCACCTCGGTCAGCGATAACAACGTCAAAGTCATTACCCCAGATACCTGGTGTTCTAGCAGCCCACTTCCATGCAGGTGTGGTTTGCTCAATTCTTGATTCGTAGTCTGTCTTATTTCTGATGATCGCTGCAGCACCAGCATTAACTGCTCCTGTGTCTGCACGAACAACACCAAGACGACCACCATAGTTTAGAAACTCAGATGCGACAAAAAAGTCGTCTGCGTTTGAGTCTCCTGGACTACCAAATGTATCTACTAATTCTCTTTGTGAAGAGATCGTGGTGATTTCGCCAACTGGACCTTTCTGAAATGTAGAAACTACAGAAGCAGTAGTTGCTGCTGAGTTTACAACTGTTCCAGTTGTCAGGTCTCTTTCCTTGACGATAACACCAGGCGAGATTTGACTTGCCATTATGCTTTACTCCCGATAAATGATCGCTAAAATTGTCTATAGTTATTTAGAAAATAGCAACTCTTGAATGGGGAAACAATGCATGAACTACCAGTCTGGATACATCCATTCTTTATTAGATCTCTTATTTTTTCTAGTCTTTACAACCCTTTCTATCGTACACAGTTTACATTCATACGAATATGATGAGGCAAGTCTGCTTCTATTCTTACGAATTAAGTAGTAATCATTAAGTAAGTCTTTAGTTCTTCCACAACATCTACATGTTCTTTGTTTGAACAGCAAGTGTTCTAGGTCAAACTGCTGTTCGAGATCCATCATAAGTCGGGCATCATGTATGTAACAGAGTCTTGTGTATCTCCATACCAGAAGTTACCTTCAGCATCAACAAAGGTATCATCACCTAATCCATCATCTACAAATCCAAATGGAGCCATGTCCTGTTCTATTTGGTTTCTCTGTTCTTCGTATATTCTTCTTCTTACATCATGGTCAGTAAGTTCCTTAAAGAAGTCTTGCATACACAACCAAGCAAATATAACCATACACATTACTAGGTCATCATGATACCCTTCATCTGCTTCCCATGCTTGTTTCTTTTGTACAAACGTAGTTAACTCTTGGAATATCTCAAAGTCCTTGAACGTGAGTTTATCATCTTCTATAATTGCCTTAAGATTAGCACACCCTTGTTTCTTCACAGTGATGCTCATCTTGACTCCTAGTTGAGTCTTAGTTCCTGAGAACCCTTGACCTACTATCTGACCAGCTCTACCTCTCATAGCACACATGAGTACGTTAGGATACTCAAGATCATAGTTTAATGTTGCTGCTATGCTATCACCAATATCATTTACCTCTACTAAGATGTATGGATAGTTGTATTGTTTTGCTACTTGGAAGATGACAGAGGGAAACAGTACAGGTTTAATCTCGTTATTACGGTACTTGGCAACAATTTGATACGGCATAGTGGTGATATCATATACGATGAAAGCCGAATAATCGCCACCGATTCCTCTGGCAACATCCACAGTAATAACATATTCGTGATCTTCTTGTACTCTCTCGTGTATATCAAGTCCTGCATTGCTTATAAGTGGGTCAGTGAACGGTATTGATTGTAGTTTAGATGGTGATATTAATGTATCAGCAGATCCTAAGAAGTCACATTCAAACTCCTGTGCAAATTGTCTCTTAGATGTGTTTCGTAATGTCTCTTCTTTCCATTTAGCATCTCTGCCTGGTACTTGAGACCAATGTACTTCATTGGTAACATATCCATTCTTACCTCTCCTAGCATCCTCCCACGTCTTATAGAAGTGGTTCATACCATTAGGTGTAGATATGATTATGACTTTTGTTGACTTACCAGAAGTAATAGTAGGATAAACAGATGCAAAGAACTGTTCTGCTACGTGATTTGGAACGAATGCAAACTCATCAAGGAATAGTATGTTAAATGACATACCACGAACAGCACTAGCAGACGTAGAAGCAGCAAGGATCTTTGATCCATTTTCAAGTTCAACATTACCTTTGTTCCATACGAGTATTCCATGTTGTATCCACTTGGGTAAATTTTCATATGCTAGTTGGAGTCTTCCGAGGAGTTCCCTAGCAGTACTTGCTTTGTTAGCGAGGATACCGATATTAACACTATCATTGAAAATAGCGTAGTGTAAAAGGTAAGCCACAACAGTCGTACTCTTACCTGTCTGCCTAGGGAGTTTTGCAATGTTGAATCTGTTTTCATGAAAGTCCATTAGGATTTTCTTTTGAAAATCATACATCTCAAAAGGAACTAGACCTTCATCAAGGTTGATGATCTGCATGTATTTACACGCAAAGTAAAGTGGATCATCTTTACACTTGATCCACTCCTGTACTTGCTTCTTTGTAAATTGTATCTCAGTACCTGCCTTCTTCAGGTTGGGGTTACCAAGATATACTTCAGTTTGTGCAGCCATTATAAAGTTCCATGTTCTCTACGAATCTCTCTTAGTTCTTCAAAATCTTTATTCTTAGTACCACCGTCATACTCCCAAGCATAACCTTGTGATATCATTTGTTCGTTGAGAGAGACGTTTGATTCCCCAATGTAAAGCCAACCCAAAAGCCTACCATACTTGCCGACCCCACCAACAAGCTCAGTCCTAATAAGTAACTCGTCATCACCTTTAATAGTGTCGTTGAGTTTGGTTTTAAGCCATTCGGTTGCATCGATTCCAAGTGCTTTTTCCTCTAAATTTCTGGTACGTTTTTCAGGAGTATCCACACCTGCTATGCGAACCCTTTCTTTTTTTAGTAGGTCAAATCCAAGATCTATAGTTACGTCTATCGTATCTCCATCTACAACTTTGTTTATCTTAATCACTCTGAAGTTGTAACAACTCTTCCGAGTTGGTGGTATCATCTTTCCCATCTTTCCAAAAATCATCTATTGCATTATTTAGCATTTCGATTTCAGGTTTCCTGTTCTGCTCTGACTTCCAGCTCCTTATCTCCTGAATCATCTGTCCCATGTTGAGAGGAGACATGACTATCAATGTCGTTAGGATACCATTCATCATACTTGAAGATCCAGTAAATAACATATCCCACTGCAACGAGTAGGACACCTACCATGATATTTATAGACCATACTATATCGCTCATTGTCGTAATTACCGAGTTATGAAACTTTAACTTTCCAAGGAGAATTGGGATCTATTTTCTGCATCCAATTAAACCCACTGTTAGGTGGGTAAATGTATTGTCCCTCATCATCAAACATACCTGAAGTGTCTGCTATCCTTGACTCCTTTGATGGGTACTTGGGATAGGGTCTCAACCCTGCTCTCATCTCATTACCCTTTCTTCTTCTCATCTGATTACCAGTCTCATAACCTTCAGGCATTTGTGGCCATGATGATCCTAGTAACTTCTTGATGTCCTCCTTACTATATCCTTTCATTAGTAATGATCCTCAAGTCCTTCTTGTGGTGTAGGTTTCCAGTCCTTACCATAGTATTTCTCTAGTATATTATGATGTGGTGCATCTGTTCCTACCACTACCTTCTTAGGTGGTGGAGGTGGGAACATTTCCATCTGTATCTCAGGCACAGAAAAGGTGTCACCACCTTTTCGATGATGACACCAATAGAATGTACCGTCTTCTTTTTTATATAAGTGGTCTGCTTCGTGTGGACTCAGCAGTACCATCCTTACAATCTTATCACCATCTTCAATCACGTTGCCTCCAATCATCAGATCGTTCTTGATGGAACCAGTCTACCACATCTTGTGGATCACCGAAACCCCTACGATGATGAGTTGGATCGGGGTCTCCAATATTCAACTCATTCAGAAAAGAATCATCAGGATTTGTACTGATCCTTCTTGCAGTATTGAGCATACCTCTAGCAGCAGTATTTGCTTTTGCTAGTTTGTTTGCCCAGATCATGTCTTCTAAACCAACTTCCGTTCCAGAAGCAATGTCTTTGCAGATTGCTTCTAACCTCAAACGATATTGTGTTGATAACATATGATATTCAGTTGTTAATATTATTTATTAGGCGTATGCTGTTGATGCAAATACGACTGATGCTCCTAAAGCACAACCCATGATGGTGAGTCGGCTCATCCACCACATTATCTCGTGCTTGTTTTTTGTAATGCTACTCATTTTTCTTCCTCAGTTTTGAGGCAGTAATCAACAAAATGAGGATGCTCCTTTAAGTAAGGCACATCCTCTATTGCGTCTCTGATTGCTTCATACGAGTCAGTAGCGATCTCGCATATTTCTTTTTGATGTCTTTCGGTATCAACTTCGTGATAACCAACTATGTAGTGAGTCATTTGCTTAATGCACAGTACCCTTGTTCACATAGAGTTTCTAACTTGTGAATAATGCGTTCATAATCATCCCACATATTATCGCTTTCGGATACTTCCTTTGCGAGGTTACATGCTTTGATTATACGTTGCACATCGTTTTCGTTAAGTCTCATAACTCATAATGTATGCTAATACTAATTATAAGTATTTCTTCTTAGAGGTCAATGATTGTTAGGTTAAGCAGACACTGCGTTGTTGTCTAAATCATGCCTTTGATATGCAGCAGGTGTACGTGTGCTATTATCTGAAGTTCTAGCTTGAAATGTACCTGGTGTTCTTGTAGAGTTATCAGACTTTCTTGCTTGAAAATCTGCGTTCCAATTCTTGTATGTTACTGTAGTCCAACCTTCGTTTCCTGAGAACTGATTAACAGTAGCACTTGATGGTTGAGATCCTACTGGATTGCAATCAACATCATTCCTTTGATATGCCATCTTTATTTGGGGTGTATTCTATTTCTATTATATCTAGTTTTTTTACTAAGTTCATAGCAGCAATTGTTCTTGGTGAATTAGTTGGTTCTACCCTATGATTCAAATCACCAGGAAACATAACAATCATTCCGTTTTCTGGTTTTACTATTAGTTCATCTTCAAATACTATAGGAGATGAATTCTCATCGACATCAATGTAATAAACAACTGCCCAATCTGCTGGTGCATGGTGGTGCTTTCTAGCATACTCACCTTTATCATATTGACCCACCCACATTGCAGATGGTAGATATACTAAATCTGCATCCCACATATGTTTACTAACAAAGGTTGCAAAATCACAGCACTTATCTATGAGATGTTCAAACCTCTCTTCTTTTATGTGAGCATCATACTGACTTCTCCATGCTCTTAAATTTGTATGTGTTTCTTTTTCTGGAAATTTCTCTCTATACTGCTTAATTAAATCAAGCATGTGTTTGTTGTAATTTTCGTAGTCTGGTAATTTCGATGTGAAAACAGGTAATCTTTTTTCACAGTACATAGTATTAATAGAAACCATACTTACCGTTTGCCCCCATTCATTTGTTTAAGCATCTTTTGTAGTTCTGATGTGCTACCTACAAACATAGCATTGTTAGTAACCTTGCTCGGACCTTTTTTCTCTTCATCTAGATCCTTAACTTTCTTCTGTAGATCCATAAGTTTATCAGTCATGTCTGCTACCTGCTTCATAGCGTTTGTAGCAACTTCAAATGCTCTTGGATGCCCTGACTCCTGTGCGACCTCTAACGCCCCCTGAACCGCCTCCTGACCTTGATCTATGAGTCTATAGAGTTCTGCCCTAGTATATACATAGTCCTTCTCCCTGTCCTCTGAGACATCTGAGAGTTGATCCTTACGTTTAGCACAACCACCTTCGGGTACATTGGATACTTCATCAGGTTCAATGTCGAACACTTCTTCCATGTTTTTTTCAAATATTTCGTCACTCATAATATTGTAAACCCACTATTGAATCCAAAATCATCATCAGGTGTTATTAGTATATCATCATTAGCATCAATTTGTCCATCCTGATTTTTATCAACCTTTGCTTTGGGTGTATATTCCATCTGCACAGTACGTCTACCAACTGCTTTAGTACCAAGAGTTTCGTATACAGTTGCCTTACGAATGATATCAGATTTGTTATAAGGACCGTAAAGGTAAGACTTAGCACTGAAGTTAAGTGTGTATACCACTAACCTACGTTCCAAGAAACTTTCATCCCAATCATCCTCCATGTTAATACCATCAAGAGTGATTGCAACATCTCTCTTCTCACTCATATCAGGTATCATGTTGAGTGTTATATTAAATGTTGGTTGGAAGAATGGTAATATCTGTTCTAATATCTGCAACCCTGTATCTTGATCCTTTGCTAATATACCTAGTTCAAAATTAATAGTATATGGTACAGGTACATACTGAACTCTAACTTCATCAGCATCTCCTTGTATAACTGTCTTATATTTTTTTATAGGACTGGTTTTTCTTGCTTGATCATACTGTATACCAGTCATCTCGAAATACATTCGAGGCATGGTAATAGCAACCTTCTGAGTAGAAGGGTTTTCAAATAAACGATAAAGAAACTTTTGCTTGGGACCATACGCCAAAGCAACTTTTTCTGATTCTAATACCTCGTTGTTAACAGCGTTCTTTTTCTTTATCTCTACGTTGTTAAACAAAGTTCCGAAACCAATAACCGTTCTTCGGATTGTTTCGTTATAAAAATGTGTACCTAACATTAGAAGCTACCTGTAAAATTACCATATTCTCCAAACGGATTTCCTTCACCCCAGTCAAGGATTTCATCCCCTCCTGTCTCAAGTGCTTTATTCTGGTCGTAGTCAGAATTAGGATTATCTAGAGTTGTAAATGATCCTAAAGTATATAGGGCATTAGAATCTACCCCTCTAATCAGGTCACCATCCAAGAAGTCACCTGTCTTATTCATCATATTTAACGTTAGTGTTCCACCATTCCAACCAGATACCTCACCTATCACATTTGTAGATAGATCAAATAATTGTGCTCTATTACCACTAGTCGTTGTTGCCTCATAAGCATTGATACAATACCTGTTGTTAGCAGCATCATAATAAAACTCACCTTTAGTTGTAGTTGGAGTCTCACCAGTGTATGTGTAACGATACTTTAATCTAAGATCTTCAAAGTTCCAAAAGAAATATTTAACTAGAGTTGTTGTAGCAAAAATTGGATCGAAACTAGCAGCATGTTCAACATATATTTTACCATCTCCTTGTGCTGCCCAAATTCTATCACCACCTTGATTTTGGAAATTACCACCAACAATATATTCTCTTGCTTGGAAATCAACAGATACTTCAGGTGGTGCAACTGTTATTGTAGGTGGTGTTGTATATCCACTACCAGAAGTTGTAATAGTAAAAGCATTAACAGCACCATTTAGTACTGTGCATGTAGCAGTAGCAGGTATATCTCCTCCAGCAACATCAGGTGGATCTGATATTGTAATCAAAGGTGCAGTCTTATATCCACTACCACCAGCAGTGATAACCATGTTGTCTAAAGTACCACCAACTACAGAACCAGTCATAGTTGCTGTAACTCTTGGTGCAGACAACTCCAAAGATGTAACAAATGTTTGCTGTGCTTCGATAGCATCAATCTCTTTGATACCAGTATCAAACTCATCAGAACCCTGCTCGTAGATCTCAGCAGTAATCTCAAAGTAGTATAGACTTCCTAACTGGTAGAAAGGTAACTCTCTTTCTACAAACTTAATCTCATATGCGTTACCAGTTAGAGGATAATATATCAAGTCTCCTTCATTGGGTCTCTGTTCTATAGTAAGACCTAGTGATGGAACCAATGACTGTTGCCATCTTCTTCTAGAAAGAACAAACTTAATTTCATCAGTGATCCTTACACCAAACTGACTGATAAATTCTGAAGGTGATCCAAATCCCTCAACATTGATGAATAACATCTCAATCATGTATGCTTGGTTATACTCTGAATGTATTACCTCACCAAGAGTTTTATCCCTAAGCATTGTCCTAGGAATGTAATACACATCAGTACCATACAACTTGATTTGTTCATCAACCAAGTCCTGTACAAGATTCTGTTCGGTGAGAGCACCACCGTGTTGGGGAAAATATACCTTCTTCATCCTATCATATCCATAGGTGGTAACTCATATGTGGTACTAGAATCAGACATGAGTTGATCTATCTCTTGCTGACCTTCTCTGTACATCTTCTCACCATTGAGCATTACTCCACCAGGAAGTTGTACTCCTTGGAACTTGATTAAATTTTGACCCCACTGTCTTTTTATAAGTGCAGTAGCATATTTCTTAAGAAAAAAGTCATCCCATACTTGTGTGTATGATGATGGATCTAACGCCCTATGGCAGTCTATAAGAATGTATTGATCCTTAACAATTCTATTTACATCAATATCAATATACAATCTATCTGCTCTGGTGTTAAATCTATACTCAACTAAAGCACCTGTATTGATAATCATATCAATCGTTTCAAAGTGCTGCTTAACCATGAAGTAGTTGACCATATCAACACCACCAAAAGCAAGACCTGTTCCTGATGTATAGGAAAACAAGTCCATCAAATAATACTGGTTGCTCATTCCAAACAAACTGTTACGAAGAAAGCTTGAACTGATACCATAAACTTTAGAGATACCAAAGACATGTTCTGGTATCTCTAAAAAGTTCTTTCTATTCTCCCAACCTGCTGCATCTGGTGCAGTGGTTGATTGTACTTCGTTTTGAGTTTGAAACCTAGTTACATCATCTTCTGTAAACTGGTGTTTCAAATACATCCTTTCGGATCCATCATAATGTCTTTCACGAAAATACTGAAGAGCATCATCGATCCGATCATCAATTTGATCATCATCTACATTGATTTCTAAGACTGGAGCACCTAACTGTCTCAAACAGTAATCTTTAAACTCAGCCTTCGTGCTAGGAGCAGCCATGCATATACCGATAGTTTCCTAATGGTATTTAGCTATCTTCTTCTGTTACTTCATTAAGGAACCAATGTCTTGCTGCAGCAATGTTATCAAAAAACTTTATATTCTTTGGTGCATCTTCTGTACCACCAAACTCACAACGCCATCCAATACCACCACCTGGTCCTTCAGGAATTCTATCTTGTAGCAACTGGTTATCTGATAACTGACCCAACTCATACGCATCTTGTTCTGTATCTGCTATCAAACAAGCATCAATAACCATATGATATTTTAATGGATCCCACTTTGCTTCAACTTCTTGAACGATCTCAAATAGAGGCAACTCATCTAATGCTTTGCCCATACCTTCACGGTTATTTACAGGTACTACAGTAGCATTATCTCCTCCTCTCACAAAGAATTTCTCCTCTGGAGTCATTGATCGGATTTCCGTATTATCAGTCATTTTAAAGGTTAATAAATATTTCTAGTATAACATTATTTATCCACTTGACAGGATTCGGTTTATACTGTACAATTATACTATATGTGAAAAAGCAATGAGTATTCAAGCAGTGATCCTAGAAACAGGAGAAACTATAATAACAGATGTTCAGGAAGTAATAGATCCTCAAGAAAACAAATCATTAGGATATAAACTAACTAATCCATTTACACTTAACCTTGACTATAGTCAACCAGCAGATACTGAAGTTGAAGGTGGCGAAGCTAACGATGCTAAAGTTGACTTCGTACCTTGGTGTCCATTAGCAAGTGAAAGAGAGTTCCAAGTAGAACGTGATTTCTGTAGAGTTATCTACAAAGTTCATGGATCATTAGAAGAATTATACGTTAATACAATTGCTAACTGGGAAGAATACAACTTGAATAAGGTAGATGTAGACACAGCAAGAACTCATGTAACCACATCTATGGGTGATAGTCCTTTCTCTGGACAAGCAAAAGATAGCATGATGAATATTGAAAGTGTTACTAAGACCCCTCTAGATGGTGGTGTTAAAGATGAGTGATTTTGAAATGAAGTCCTCTCTCAGAGAGAGGATTAATGAAGTCAACTGGGAAAAAGTATCATCACCTAATCATGACGTAGATGATGGTATAGATGACTATGGTGATTATGCTGTAATTGATAACTTCATGCAGTTTCCAGAAGAACTATTGGATGCACTACTTAGTGTGCCTGGTGATTATCTAGAAAAAGTTGCAGAAGCATCCCATTCAGAAGTTGGTAAATTTCCATTTGGACTTAAGGAACCAGGTGTAAATCAATTAATCCCACAACCATATCTCACACCACTACTGTTTGGTATGTACAAGGCATTAGTTGATACAGAGTTTGTACCTGCTGATTCTATGGTTAACATGGAAGGGGAGCAAATGAAAAAATTTATTTCCCAACTACCAGAATACTCTTCTACAGTTGGAAACTTAATGTTTGACGGTACTATCTGTAACGTAGGTTCAGACATTCCTTCATTTACTCAATGGGAACATGGTGGGATGTTATTCTTAGAAGACCATCCTAATTCTGAATTCAATCTGTATAATTTTGAGTGGAAAGGAAAATACTATTCCAATGCTGAAGATATAATGACTGAGGATCCACAAGTAGTACAGGATATTGCCGAGTGGTTAAATGATAATGCAACTGCTAAAGAAGAAAGTAAAGTTTATGAAGCATTCAAAGAGAGTGAACATTTCATTAAAACTAGAACTGTAGAAGTTAAAAAGAATCGATTAATTTTATTTAAAGGTCATACCTTTAGATGTTTAAACTATGGTGGAGGAGACGACCTGTATTCTTTAATACTTGGTATGAACCCAGTACCCAAATCTGAAAAACAACAAGGTAACGAGTTGGAAAACAACGAGTTCCAAAATGACGATGTTTACTCCTGATATACCAGAGAACAAATATAAAGTACCACGAATTCAAAAGAGTGAGTTACCAACTTACTCTTTTAATAAGTTGGTTGATATGTGTGAGTTCAATCACATAGATGAGATGGATGTTCATCTAGGTGATGAGTATGGTACGAGATACTGTTATGTGGAGAATGTTCTAAAACGTCCTCTTGAACTTAGAGAGTTTTTAATGCACTTCCCTGCAGAGGATAGAAATATGAGTGCAATGCAAGCACTCATAAACAATGGTGGGGCATCGTTTAGTAATAGTAGAGCACCAGGTTTACAGCAACCAATAGAAAGACAACTGATGCCAGCACTAGGTAATCAATTGTTTAACTTGGTTGCTAATCAATTAAACTTCATCAAGTATAATTACAGATCTATAAACTGGAAATACTTTACTAATTGTTTTTATCCAGGAATGGTTTCGTGGAATAGAAACTACCTACCACATATGGATCCATTTTCATATGCTGCTAATTTCTTTTTAACTGATCATCCAAATGCAGGTACAACATTCTTTAGAGTTAAGGACACAGAAACAGACAAATATTATTATAATATGAGCGAGATAACATCCCCTACATCTAAAAAGAATGGTGTAGCAAGAAGGTATATGGATAACCTTGTAGAAAGGTATGGTTACAATGAAGAATCAACTACATTCACGGACTCTAATGCTATTGGAAAGTTATCTCACTGTACAGTAGGAAAAGAACCTTGGCCACTATTTAAGGGTGATGATTATTATGAAGGATATCTACACCTACCATCATCATTTAATACTTTGTCTTTCTACAGAGGCAATAGATGGCACACTGCAAGTTATGCTGCTCAGGATGAACAAGACGCAAGATACTCACTAGTTGCTGTAATAGAATGAAAACATGGTCACGAGATGACGTACTAACATTTGAAGAATTTTTTTCTGGCGAAGACTTTATAAAGATAAACAATTTTTGTAGGAGACCTCAATGGGGATATGGTAATATATCAAATCCTGGTGAACCATGTGCTCCATTTTTTACAATGCCTTTAAAGGATGAGAAGTTCTTTACTGAGTACTGTCTTAACATAATACAAGAAAAACTAAAACAAAAATTTATCCTGAATGATGTATATGCTAATGGGCACATCTTCGGGACACAAGGAAGTCCTCACCAAGATAGTGATCTCGATGAGGACTTTACGTTGTTATTATATTCAAACCTAATTGGAAGAGATATTAAAAAGTGGAATCCTTCTTGGGGTGGTAAGACCGTCTTCTATATGAATAGAGATGATTTGCACTATGTGCTACCACGCCCAAATACAGTTTCCTATTTTCCAGCAAAGATGTTTCACTATGCTGAGTCAACTACAAGACATTTTCAAGGTATGAGAATATCTGTAGCATGGAAATTAACTAGAGACTCTAGGTAAATTTAAAGTCTCCTGATATTTCTTAGGTGCATACTTATTCCATAACACTAGAATTTCTTCTAATCTATTTTTATCGTAATTAGGTGCAGTAGGAGTACTTTGTCCTATTCCACAATATTGCACACGTAGTGCTTGATAACATACTTCAGCAGATCTCAGTAAGTCGAGATTTGCTTTTGATTGTACTTCATCACCATCAATCTGCCAGTCCCAGATGACCGCCTTGAGGCGGTCTTCGAGTTCTTCTTTAGTGTTGATGATTGATGGATCTAAGGTAAAATTACCGTCATAACTTGCCATTTGTTTGTTCCTCCGTTAGGTAAATATTAGGCTTGTGATTCCTGCCATGTAATTCTAGCAGATATCTGATAAGGGTTGTTTAAGTCAACTGATGTAGAGTCAACTACGTTAGCAACAACAGTTAGAAGGTCGGGTCCATTTGGATAGATACCGTCTCCACCTAATATTGAGTTACCAAGTGAACTGATCCTCGAAAGGTCGAAGTTGGTAGAGTTCGTTCCACCAGCACCAGAACCAGATGCTCTGAATGATAGGATGACTGAACCACCAGAGATGGTATCATCCTGTTCGTGTCGAACCAACTGACATAGAGATGGTTCGTCTACATTCTGGAATGTATCTACACTTAAGTTCGGGTTAAGTATCAAGTTGATCTCAGTTTCGTGAGTCGTTAGGATACCAACAGAGTCAAGTGCAAGTTGCATTCGGTTGATAATTTCTCTTTCTCCTAAACCACCAGTAATAGACGAGTCTACAGAAGGTGCTAGTCGGATTGATACAAGAGGGATATCAGTTGGAATCAAGTTCTCTCCACCAGAAGGAGCACCAACTGAGAAGGCAGTGCCGTTAGGAACAGCAGGGTTGCCTAGGTTGGAGTTGATTGTACTTGAGTAGTTCCTTGGGAACAATGTTGTTGTTCCTTCAGAATACTGAATGTATACGTAATGAGTTGAACCAGAAGTATATGTCTTGTTATTGATCTGCTTACCTTGTGCAAACCATCCATTAGCAACACTAGCCTCATAGATGTACTGGTTAATGGTAAGAGTACCTGCTTGTCCACTAGCAAATGGGATTCTAACATAGTAGTATCTGTTCCACCAGTTGTATCTATCACTAGTAAGAGTACTATTATTGTTTGAAGTAGATGACTGAGCAGAACTGTTAGTGAACTTAAGTGAGTTACCTGACGCAGTGAATAGGTATGCTTCGTCATTCTGGAATGTTCCATCCATAATAACTGAAGTACCCCAGTGGAACAGAGTTCCAACGTAGTTAGGAGCATCACCATTCTCAATCTCGTAACGAGCAGGTAGGTTACCTGAACGGAAGTAAGATTCAGTAAGTAAGTTGTTGTGCTTGAACTCGTGGAAGTACTTAACATGTCCATGCTGATCTTTAAATCCAAAGCGGATCTTACCAGCACCATACCAAGAGTAGTCCATGTAGGCC
>Ga0098037_1000288_pt1 | contig 27699 bp, 24 predicted proteins | sample 5_EtaG_FD_75050 | JGI IMG/M metagenome (GOLD analysis project Ga0098037, IMG submission 75050) | Marine viral communities from the Subarctic Pacific Ocean - 5_ETSP_OMZ_AT15132 metaG | ecosystem: Environmental > Aquatic > Marine > Oceanic | place: Pacific Ocean | collected 2015-01-08 | reverse complement strand
AGCGATTATTAACCCCCCTGTTAATGGAAAAGAAGAATGTGAAAAATTACACAAAAATCTATTAATGATTAGACAAGAATTAACACAACATGGTATTAGTTGGAGTGATATTGGTATAGATAATTTAGGAATGAAAAATGGAAAATTGGCACTAGTTGATTTGGGAGAAACAACGGGCGGTATAGATACTGGACAAACAATTGAATTAAATGAACAAGAACAATTGGAATTAGATTTACCAACACCGATTGGAGAATTTGAATTTCCTGTTGGGTATGAAGATTTTGAACAAGAGAACGGGGAGATTATTGCAGGTGATGAACAAGATACAGTAGACTGGGTTAAAGAACAAGTATCAGACGAAGCGGTTACATACTTATTCAAAAAATGGGACAAAGCTGGTATAAATTTTGATGATTTGAAATTACTAGGAATTCCACCAAACCATGAAACCATTAGAGTGATGTTATTAAAAAGATATCTTAAAAATACAATGAAACCGATTCCAGTTTCTTATAGTTTTGATTGTGAAGACCTAGCGAATATGTTTATTAAAGACGCTAGAGATTATAGTGTAGATTATATAAACCAATTTTTATGTGGTGATTATGAATGGCAGGACTATGATAATTGGTATGATACTGATTGGTATGATGGAATGTCTGATGATTTGGATGATAAAAATTGGAAACTAATAACGCACATTCTAGGTGTTAAGGATAAAGATGTTGCTGAAAACTTAATTAATTTAAGACCACAAACAGAGGAGGAAGACATAATAGCGGAAGAAAAAGAAGAAATAATTAGTGAAATCCGATCTCGTATAATGTGGTCCCATAATGATGAGGCAGAATGGGCAACCAAAAAAGATATGTCTGATGATGTTATAGATAAACTGGAAGAACATTTTGACGGACATGGTAAATTAGAAAGAGAGGACAATGGTAAATGGAGTTGGACGATTAAAGATAATTTATTAAATTGGTTAGAAGGTGATATGTGGGATAATATTGATGTGTTTGAATTTCATCCAGATTACAAAGATACAACTTTTGAAGATTGGTTAATGAATGAGACGGGAGGACAAACTAATCTACCTCAAGCGATATTCCAAGCGTTTATGTTAGAAGAATTTACCTTTGAAGATTATGATTATGGTAAAAAAGGAGATTTACTAGAACCTAACACACAGTTTTTTAGTAACTACTATTATCCTAACTATGATATTAATGAATCACTTAATGATAGATTACATGAGTTACAATATGAATTTGATGTAACTCCATATGAAGAAAAGGAACAAATTGATGAGGAAACTGATATTTTTGGACAAGGTTTAATGGATCCTATCGAACCTGAGGAATTTGAAGGAAGTGATGAAGAATGGGAAGAGTTAATGAAACTAAACGAACCTGAAGAGAAAGAAGAAGATGAATATGTTTATACTGGTGGTGAAACGGATCCAGCTAAAGGTTTTGTTGCCCCTTCTAAAGAAGTTACAGATAATATCTGTACAGTGGAAGGTTTCTGTCAAGAACAAGGACCAATAACCTTTGGACAACTTAAGGCTTTAGTTGAAACGGCAACTAAAAAAAGAATTGCAGCAGACATGGGACGAGGTGCTTTCAAGACACTGTGGAGAATCATACCATTTTTTATACCACAAATATTATTAGCAGCCGTTGGTGTTACCGCAACTAGAGCAATTAATAAAATGGTTACACCAGCACTTAAAGACACCAGAGGTTATAAATCATGGTGGGGTAAGGTAGTACTTAAAGCCATGGACATAGCAGAGGGTGATTATATACCAGACGTTGCTTTAGGGGATGACCCATTAGGAAAAGTATTTTTTGTATCTGACGGACTACTTCAGATGATTAAGGATAAGTATAAATTAAAGTTTGCTAGATATGTTGCAGATGTTGCGGCAACACGACCAGATAATGAACCAGTTCCAGATTGGTTTGTTGAGAATTTATTAAGGGATTACCTAAACCAAAAGTTTTTATTAGAACCACCTTTACAACCAAAAAGGGGTATCGAGGTAGAGGATTTGAAACCAACCGAAGATAGAACGATTAATGAAGACTATGGATTTTTCATTAATAGAGAATTTGATAAAGGAGAACTTTTAGTATTAAAACATGTACATAAAAATTTCACTAAAAAAGAACTTAAAAGGTTAACAGATGAAACACCACAATACGGAGATGTATCTAGAAAATGGTTCAAACTTATGAAAATGTTTGGGATACCGACTAGCTCAATGGAACAAGTGGCGATATCAACTCAATACGCAAAATATGCTTTAGATAATTGGAACGAAGAAGGAGATTATACTATGGAAGATCCTGAAAGAAATATGATTAAGTACTATGACGTGGATGTGGATGAGACAGGGTCACAGGTTGAGTACAAGTCCGGTAGTGCAGAAATACTTGCATTTGATAATGAGGATGCCGAAGAAAAAGGTCATAGCGAATTTCATGATTGGGGTGGAGATCTGGAAACTTATGATTGGGGAGATTATGAAGCATACGAAACAAACATCCAAGATGCAAATGAAAAGGAGCAAATACCAGATATACCTACAATATCAGAAGGTGTTGGGGACGACCAGAAAAAACATACAGGAGAACAAGGAGGATTCTTCACCCTAGACGGAAGTGATAATTTAGGTAATTCAGATTTATATAAAGATGATGGTTTTGACATTATCCACCAACACAGAGGTAATGTTCACTTGTCTGATATTTCACCAGAAGAAAGTGAAACAGCAATACCACAAGGATCCAAAAAAATTAAAAAAACTATACTTAAACCAAGATTAGATAAAGGACCATTTAATATAAAAGTTAAAATGAATGAACACCAAGGATTTGATAATGTAGAAAATAATCCAGACCTTAATCCAGATGTAGTTGAAGGAGATGTTATTGAATTACTCTACATGGATGACCCTTACAGTATTCCAGTTAAAACAAAAGGAGTGGTAATGGGTTTTGAAGGTAAACCTGGAGATTTTGCATATAAGATTTTAGTAAACTGGATTATGGGACCAGAAAGTATGACACCTATGGCACTACTTCCAGATGCGGATATTTATCGTTTTCCTAAAAAGAAAGATACTCTAAACGAACAATTCGAAAAACCGTATAGTGACCCAAAAGCAATAGTAAATGGAAGAGAAATACAATTAGATGTTGCAGATACAGAATTCTTAAAACAAAAAGGAATGATGTATAAGACTTCTTATCCTAGAAACAGAGGGATGTTGTTCTTATGGGACGATATTGTACCAATATCGATGTGGATGAAAAATACTTTTCTACCGCTAGATATAGTTTATATGGTAGATGGGGAAGTTGTTGATTATGATAAAGACGTACAACCTTGTGAAAAACAAGAATGTGAAAGTTATGGAGATGTTAATGCAAATCAAGTTATTGAACTGATTAGTGGTGGTGTTGATAATTATAATATAAGTATAGGTGATAAAATAGAATTGGTAGACGTATAATGGGTAAAATAGTAATTACAGAAGAACAACTTAGGTTATTAAATGGCACTAATGAAAGATTAATAAAATCTCTTCATGAGGAGTATCTACACGAATTCATGAAAAAAGATCCGGACGAGGCTAAAAATTTAATTAAAAGAGTTGGTGACCAATTTGGAATAGATTTATCTTTTATGTTTACATACGGCGCTGGGATTACGGCACTTGTAGGTCCTACCTCAGAGTTAATAGCGGGAGAGTTTCCAAATCTAAACGAAATTCAAATAGTAGCACTTACAATAGCGGCTGTAGGTGTGATAGTTTTTGGTAATAAGGAAGGGATAAAAAAATTAGTGAAAACTCTTAAAGATGAAGGTTTAGGTAAAGCACTTAGCAAAGTACTTTCTTTTGTTAGTAGTTTTGAAAGTTTGGCCGAAAATGTCCTTGGTACGGCAGGAATGTCAGTAAGAGGTTTGTCGAAAATTATGGGTTTTGCTTTTATCGTACCTGTTATATCTACACTTTCAGAAATAATGTTAAACATGGGAGGTTCTATCGACCAAGTAGAAGATATAGTTACTAGAATGTTGGCTTATTTAGCCACTATAACAGTAGGTGAAACTTTTGCAAACATCCTCGAAAAGTTAAAATCTAGATTCAAAAAAAATAGTCCTTTAGAAGAAGAATTTTTAAGAGAACATTTTGTAGGTGGAACTTCAAAAAGAAATAGGAGTTTCCCAGACGAAATGTTTGAAAAATTCAAAAAAATGTTTAATAAGATTAGGTTAACAAAACCTGGAGGGTGGGGTAACACTACAAAAATTTATTTAATTTGGGTAAGTCCTTTAGGTAAAGTCGCCCGTATTGACACCAACGCAAGTGCTTCTAGTAACGACATCCCTTTTGAAGAGTTCGGTGAGTACACCCTAAAAGATTTTCATGATTTTGCTGACGAAAAAAGAATGGAAATAGAAGTAGAAGGCAAATTCAAATAACAGTTTATTGACTAGTTAGTTTTTATACCTTATTATTATTGTAATTAATAAAATATTAAAACAAAAATAAAAAGATGAGTAAAATTAAACTAGAGTATATTTGGTTGGATGGTTATAACCCAGAACAAAACATAAGAAGTAAAACGAAAATTTTAGACAGTAAGGAGTTGGAGGATGGGTTAAAGGTTGAGAATTTACCAGTTTGGTCCTTTGATGGTAGCTCTACAAAACAAGCAACAGGAGATAATTCGGATTGTTTACTACAACCAGTGTATATGATTAAAGATCCAACTAGACCAGAAGGATACCTAGTTTTATGTGAGGTACTTAACCCAGACTGGACTCCCCATGAAAGTAACACTAGACATAAATTAAGAGAATTAAGTAAGTTATCTAAAAAACACCAATTCTGGTTTGGTTTTGAGCAGGAATACGTATTAACAAATATTCAAGGTAAACCTTTAGGATTTCCAACACTAGGTTACCCAAAACCTCAAGGAGAATTCTACTGTGGGATTGGTTCACAAAATATAGAAGGTAGGGATGTGGTTGAAGAACACTTAGACCTATGTTTAGATGCCGGATTAGATATTACGGGAATAAATGCGGAAGTTATGATAGGACAATGGGAATACCAACTAATGGGAAAGGACTCACTTAAAGCTGCCGATGATTTAATACTCTCTAGATATATTTTAACTAAAACAATGGAAAGATATCAGGTAGTTGTTGATATAAAACCGAAACCAATAGAAGGAGATTGGAACGGATCGGGAATGCATGTTAATTTTTCAACTAAAGAAACTAGAGATAAAGGAGGTGAAGAAATGTTTAACTCAATCTGTGACACTTTAGGATTTTATCACCAAGAACATATCGAGGTTTATGGTAATGATAATGAAAAAAGGTTAACCGGATTACACGAAACACAATCCATAGATAAGTTTAGTTATGGAGTGAGTGATAGAGGGTCCAGTATAAGGATTCCAATTTCAACAGTAAAAAATAACTGGAGAGGTTATTTAGAAGATAGAAGACCGGCTAGTAATGGAGACCCATATTTAATTTTAGAAAAGTTAGTCTCAAACGTTTCTTCAGCTTTAACTACTAAGAAAAAACAAGAATGTTTAGAGCTTAAAAAATAAAGATAAAGTATGAGATATTTATCTTTATATGAAACGACTAAAACTAACAGAATCGGAAATTGACTCCTTAATCGATAGGGTTTTATTAAAAGAAACCGGAATTAGAGATATCAAAAAATTATCTAAAAGATATCCGAAAGCTGAAATATATTTTCACCAAGATACTGATGGGGTCGCAACGGCGATTGCAATGAGGGAATACCTAAAAAATAACGGAATTGAGACCGTTGACTCCCATGTGATACAATATGGAGAAAAAGAATTCCAAGTTAAAAAACCTGATGCGACAGGAGATATTATGCCAGTTCTTGTTGATTTCGCCCACGGTAAACCACAATTTACAATTCATACGGATCATCACGATTCTCAATCTGGTGTGGAGAAGGATACCTCTACACAATTTAGAGGGGCTCGTTCTAATGTGGAGACAATTTCACAAGTAGTTAGTCCTCAAGATATTTTCCCTAATGAAGATATCGCAATGATTTCGGCTGTTGATTCGGCAGATTTTGTTAAACATGGAATTAAACCAGAAGATGTTATGAATTTTATGTTAAACATCGATAAACAAAAATCTTCTACAGAAAATAAAAAAATGATAGGTTTATTAACTAATAAATTATTATTGGCTTATAAGAATAAACCTGATTTTTTAGAAAGTTTAGTTATGAATTCTTCACCATCACTTCTAAACATATTAATTAATATTAAAAAAATAGCGGCCGAAAAAGGTTATGCGACACCAGAAGAGATGTTACAAAACCAAACAGATTATATAGAAAGACAAAAAGATAGTGAAAAAGTTAAATATGAAGATGGTATTATTTCACAGTATGGTGGTGGTTATTTAATGAAACCGGGGTCTTATGATCGTTACGTACCATTTAAGAACCATCCCGATGCTAACTTTTTTGTAATTGCGTGGCCCATGGGTTTAGTGCAAGCTTCATGTAATCCATTTAAGGAAGAGAGGAGTCTAAAAGGTATTAATTTAGGTGAGATAGCTCAAGAGGTGTTAAACAAATATAAAACTGTTTTAGAAAATGAAAAAATAACAGTAGATAGGATTAAATGGACAAGTGAACGTAAAACACAAGAATTTAGTGCTGGATTTGGTTTGGCTGACCTAAAGGCTTTTTATGGTGATAAGGTAAGAGGAATAAATCTAAACCAAGACTCTAGTTATGCTAATCTATTTAAGGATATAATGGATAAACCTCAGAATAAACTTTCTGATAAACAACAAAAAATATTAAAATCAGGTTGGGTTTCTGCTTGGGACATTATACAAGCAAATTCGGGAGGTCATAAATGTATAACTAACATTAGTGGAATTATGTACTTACCTAAAGAAATGAGAAAAGAAATGTTATTGAATTTCCAACAAGGTATTATTGCTGTCCTTAAGAATAGAATCAAAGAGCAAGAATAGATAGGGATCGACAGTTTTTCCATTAATATTTATTTCATAGTGTAGGTGTTGACCTGTACTCGCACCCGTACTCCCACATTTCCCTAAAGGGGATCCTTTAATTACAAAATCTCCTTTTTTTACAAACATTCTAGATAGGTGAGCGTACTTACTCGAATACCCTTCTATATGGTCAATTTTTACACAGTTACCATATCCAGCGTTCCACCCAGCCATACTTATAAATCCACTCCCTGTTGCGTAGACTGTGTCCCACATCGTTCCTTTTAGATCAATACCAGAATGCATTCTCCATCCCCCACCTAAAGGACCTTTCCTAATTCCATAATTAGAAGAAATTAAAATTGTGTCGAGAGGGGAACCCAGAGGTAGAGAATCTAAAGCACTTTGGTATATCTGATTTATACTATCTATCGTACAATAGAATTCTTGTTTTGTGTTTTCTAAATCTTCTCTTAAATTTTCTACTTTTGATTGAAACTTTTGTGAAAGAGTCATCGTATAATATAACAGACACCCCAATAATGAAAGTGATAGTATTATTCTAAAAGTCTTTTTATCCATTTAATTTGGTATTATCAAATAATTATTGTATCTTTACTCTAATATTAACAATATAAAAATAAATACTATGTTTGAATACATCCTTTACTATCTTTTAATCTCAGCACTTGTAATGACTTACTTTATCCAAGTTAATGAAGAAATGTTATACGATAATTACTTAAGATTTGAAGAGAAGAGAGGAAATACTCCGAGTAACGGATGGTTCAATTTTTATATTTTCGTTCACTACTTAAAGTCACCATTCTTAACACCTTTAATCCTAATAAATATTTTCTTAGGTGGTGGTGGAGAGATTACCGAAGAAGATAGAGACGAAGCATAAAAAAAACCCCAAAAGGGGTTTTTTTATTTTAATAATATTTTTATTTATTCCATTCCTTTTAAGAATGATTTTTGCATTCTTTCTACTGCTTTTTCATCTCCCTCTTCAGCCGCCTCAACATCAGGATAAGGAATGTCACTTAATTGACTATATAAACATTAATCATCTACACCTCTTTGAGATTTTCCTGATCCCATATAAGTTCCGATAACTGACATGGTGTTACTTAATCTAACTATACTATTAGCAATCATTTTACCAGTTTGGTTATCTTTCACCATTTCATAAGCTTTTTTAAGTCCTTTTATAATTTCTTCTAATCCAGCCGCTGCAGATTCTCCTGGGTGATGACGGTTACTACCTGTACCGTAAAAAGATTCAGAAAGAACCGGTTTATATGATCTTATATCTAGATTTCTTATACCTTCTTTAACAATTGCAATTCTTATTTTATTATGTACTTTATTAATCTCTTCATTCAAATACACAGTATTAATTGCAGGGACCTTTTTTGTTAATCTAGCACCTTTTTTAATGGATTCTGAGATTAATTTTTGAAGGTCTTTCTTTTTTACGATAGTTTTAGCCATGTTTTATATTTTATTAATAAATATTGCAAAAAGTAAGAATATTCGTTTAACTTACTTTAACTTTAATTTTATTTGTTTTTTTATCATAGCTGATTGAAAGATTTGAACCTTTTTTTACTTTAGATTTTAACATTTCTTCTGCTATTGCATCTTCTAGATAGTTTGAAATTGCTCGAGTCATAGGGCGAGCTCCATACTTTTCACTATAACCTTTTTCAACCAATAAATCTTTAGCGCTCTTGTTAACTTTTATACTATAACCCATTTCGTCCATTCTATCTTTAAGTAATCCTAAATGAACCTCAAGAATATTACCAATATTATTTTTAGTTAGTTTATTAAAGATAACAATATCATCAAGACGATTAATAAATTCTGGATTAAATTTCTTTTTTAAGTTTTTATCGATTATTGATTGTACTCTTTCCTCATAATCATCGTTAGTGTTGGAAGTTCTAAAACCAACCCCTTCACCAAATTCCTCAACCTCTCTCATACCAATATTTGAAGTCATGACAATTAGACAATTTCTAAAATTTACTTTTCTTCCCATACCATCAGTCATAAAACCTTCATCTAGTAGTTGTAGTAAAGAGTGAAAGATATCAGGATGGGCTTTTTCAACCTCATCAAAAAGGACTAAAGAATATGGTTTACGTCTTACTTTTTCTGTTAACTGTCCCCCTTCATTATAACCAACATAACCTGGAGGTGAACCAATCATTTTAGTTGCCGCAAATTTTTCAGCGTATTCTGACATGTCTACACGTATTAAACTATCCTCGGTACCAAAAACTTCCATTGCTAATTGTTTAGCTAATTCAGTTTTACCAACCCCAGTTGGTCCTAAAAACATAAAACTACCTATAGGTTTGTTAGGATTTTTAATACCAACACGATTTCTTCTAAGGGCTTTACATACTTTAGTAATCGCTCGATCTTGTCCAATTATAGCACTTTGTAGTGTAGAATCAATTTCTAATAATTTCTTTGATTCATCTTCATTAAGTTTTGTTACTGGTATGTTTGTGGAAGTTGCAATTATATCTAATATTTCTTCTTCACCCACAATAGACCTATTTTTTTGTAATTGTACTTCCCACTCTTTAATTAATTTTTTTAATTCTGTTTTTAGGTTTTTTTCTTTATCTCTAAGATTAGCTGCTTTTTCATATTGTTGGGAAATCACTACTCTATTCTTCTCTTCTTTTATACTTCCTAATTTTTTTTCGGTGACCTCTATTTTTTTAGGAGGTCTTGCGTTTACGGCGACACAAGCACCAGCTTCATCCAATACATCAATCGCTTTATCAGGAAAATTTCTATCAGTAATATATCTTTCAGATAACTCAACACATTTTTTTATTGCCTCATCGGTGTAAGATACTTTGTGATAATCTTCATATGTATTTTTTATATTATGTAATATAGTAAGGGTTTCTTCTTTTGAAGGTGGTTCTACCATTACTTTTTGAAATCTTCTTTCTAAAGCTCCATCTTTTTCAATGTGCTCTCTATATTCATCTAGAGTTGTGGCACCAATACATTGTATTTGTCCTCTAGAGAGTGCCGGTTTCAAAATATTTGCAGCGTCCATAGAACCCGAAGAGTTACCCGCACCCACCATAGTGTGAAGTTCATCAATAAACATTATAATGTCTTTATCTCCTCTTACCTCATCCAAAAGACCTTTAATTCTTTCCTCAAACTGTCCTCTATATTTAGTACCAGCTACCAAAGATGTTAAATCTAAAGCCACTACTCTTTTACCCATTAATGGTCTAGGGCATTTTTTTGTAATAATTTTTGTGGCTAACCCATCAACGATAGATGACTTACCAACTCCAGGTTCACCTATTAATACTGGATTGTTTTTCTTTCTCCGACTTAATATTTGTGCGATACGGTCAACTTCTTTTTCTCTACCTATCACTTTATCTAAAGTACCATTTTTGGCCTCTTCTGTTACATCAATACTAAATGCATCTAATATAGGGGTATTACTTGATTCTTTTATAGTCTTTTTTGGAGAGGATTGTTCCTCTTGGCCAAACGGCTCTTCATTATACATCATACTCATACTTAATAGTTCTTTTTTATACGTTTTATATTCAACCCCAAATTTAAGCAAAAAACGTGAAATACCCGAGCTTTTTTGGGATAAAATTGATAACATGAGGTGATGAGAGTTTATTTTGTTATCTTTTAACAATTTTCTTTCATCATTCACCCTATCTAATATAGACTGTGCCTCAGTCGTAAAGGGGATAACATATGAAAGAGTACGTTCATTCTCATCGATAGTTAATAACTCATCTAAAAGATTACCCACACTATCTAGATCAACACCTATATTTAATAAAACTTCACAGGCTTCATTTCTTTGGTGTTTCAAAAGACCGACAAAAAGATGAATGGGTCTAATAAAATCGGCCTTATAATTCGCGGCTGAGTCTAAACCTATCTTAATAATCTCTTTTATTGGGTGTAATTCTTTCATATGGTTAAAATATACTAAAAAAACTATTCTTTATAAAGAATTTATTTATTAAAGAATTTTATTATTTTTTATTAAATAAATATTTAATCATGATAGACCCTATTACAAAAGATAAAAGTAAAATATATAAACAAATCGAGTTGATTGTTAAATCTCCAGAGACCCAAAGTCAACATAAAGTAACTTATGAAAATTCTGCTATGTTAATATCGGGAAATTTTATAATTATAATATCACTTAAAGAAGGACATCAAGAAGGAGACATTTATAACTTAGACAAGATAAAATCTTATCGAACAAATTTAGAAAAAATATAAACTATGTTAATTAAAAAAGTAAAAGATAAAAAAGATATAATAGAATCATATTTTAAGTCCTCCAATATTCTCAAATCTATTTATCATGTTAAAACCAAAGATTTAGATATTGTTTTTAACCGAGGGGCAGTTTACAGATATGTAGATGTCCCACTAAAGATTTTTGAACAATTTGAACGTGACCAAAGTCAAGGTAAGTTTCTTAATAGACATATAAGGAATAAATTCACAACTAATAAAGTTGCCGATGTTGATACTCAAAAACTAGTTGAGTCTATAAACAGAATGATGCAAAGAAACAGTAAAATTGATGGTATAATAGATTCCGAAAATCCAAATCCTAAATAATTACCCCCACCTAGTTGTTAAAGTATTTATTTAATATTTATATAATATGGAAAATACAGATTTAACGAAGGCGGCCTCAAGTACCGCAATTACTAGTAATACTCTTTCACCAGAAGTTTGGGAAAAAGATGGTGAAAATTATACTATGAAATCGGAAATACGCGAAAGATTAATGGAAATCGCTGAAGATTTTTTTGAATTCATAAAAGTAGATATCCCATTACTAGACGTTACTTTAACGGGTAGTCTCTCAAACTACAATTATTCTAAATATTCTGACTTCGATTTACATTTAATTGTTAACTATGATGATATCGATGCCGATCATGAATTGGTTGAAGATTTTTTTAGTATGAAAAAAACTATATGGAATAACAGACACGATATTACAATAAAGGATTATGAGGTTGAAGTTTATGCACAAGACGCAGGAGAAACTCATTTATCGACAGGAGTTTATTCAGTGATGAATGACGAATGGATAGTCAAACCTGAACAAATAGAAGCAAATGTTGATAAGAATGAGGTTTATAAAAAATCAAAGTCTTGGGCAAAACAAATTGATAATATTGAAAAGTTATATAAAAAATCTAAATATGAAAAAGTTATTAAGATGGTAGACAAACTTAAGGAAAAACTAAAGAAGTATAGAGGTATTGGTTTGGAAGAAGGTGGTGAGTATGCTATCGAGAATTTGGTGTTCAAAGTTCTAAGAAGAAGTGGTTATATTGGAAGGTTAAATGATATGAAAGAAGATTCATATGATGAAAAGATGACAATAAAAGAATATAACAAGAAATAAACATATTTATATAATAAACAATTAAAATGGCGGGAATAACAAATTATAATTCAGGAATACCAACTACAGCTATACCAGTTGGAGAATTGGTTGCTTTAACAACAGGGTCTACTGTTAACGGTACTACCTCACAACGATCGTTTAGTGCGTGGACATGTACTAAATTAGTCGCTAGAGTGGCAAGTGCAACAGTTACATTAAAACAAGAAGATACAGGTGGTGCTAATGTAGTTCTACCAGTAGGTAACGCTATAGGTGATACTCTTGATTTCTCTTTTACCGGTTATGACATTATAGGGTGGAATGGTGGAGCTGTAATGGCAATGTGTTACGATTGTAATCCTTGTGGTAGTGGGTCAGGTAATACAATATGGACAGGTACTCAAAATAAAATAGAAGTGCTAGGGTCACCAGCGTTCCAAAACGTAGTTATCCCAGCAAGAGGGGCGAATAGATTACCAGTATAAAAATAAAGCAAAAAAAGACAGACAATGAACAGTAAATTAGAAGGAAAATCACAAATATCAAGAATGCATGAATTAATGAATGCTATGGGTTCTTCTAAACAAACAAAAAACCCTAAAATTCTTAAAGAAGCATTTGCATCTAACGGAAAAATATATGGTGTGATAAAAGAAAACGCTCATTATATTATTAAAGAACAAAAAGGAGGGGGATACGAATATATAAATGGTTTGGCTAATAAAACTGATTTTAGGTATAATTCATATTCAGAAGCATTAAAACAAATGAATTTAATGTTTGGTTCATTAAATGAGGCAACAAATTACAAACAAGGTATGGATTTATTTGAGGAAAAAAGATTTGTACTAAAATTAAAACAACGTCAAAATGAACAAGAAGGTCTAGACATAGAAGATGAAATAGATATTGATAATACTATTGATGTTCCAGCGGCCCCGGAAGGTAAACCAGGAATGCCAACTGGAGACATTGGGGCGGCACCAGGAACCGGAGAAATTCCTCCACCACCACCGGCTAAATCAAGCCCAATGCCAACACCAGAACCAACACCAGCACCAGAACCAATGGATAGACCAATGCCAACACCGACACCAGAACCAATGGATAGACCAATGCCAAGTCCAAGACCTGGACCAACTAGTACTGATGATGTAACAGCACCTCCTTCGGGAGAAATGGATTTTGATGCTGAAGTTGCGTCGATAGAAAGAGAATTAGGTGGAGGTGAAGAATCACCGGAAAAAGAAATACAATCTTTAACAGGTAAGTTAGGACAAGCTTTACGTCAAGGAGAAGCGGAACAAGTAGTTGATACTGAATTAACGAAATATGTTGTAAACTCAGTATTTTCGGCATTAAATTTAGGAGAACTAAATAACGAAGATAAATTAGAAATTATTAAAAAAGTTAAAAATGCTGGTACTGGTGAAGAAGAACCAGGAACACCTGATATTCCAGAACTACCAGTAGGTGGTCCTGAAGAAGAAGAAGATACTGAAATGGAAATAGATGGTTTAGATACTGGAATGGGAGACGAAGAATTAGATCTTGATGATTTTGAAGAATTTGACCAGATGGAAGAAGATATGTTATACGGAGATGGTGAAGCTGGTGGGAGTAATGACGAAGGTATAGTTAACTCTCTTAGGCAATTTGTACAAAATACGGTAGATTCTTATATTGATACACGACAAAATTAAAAAACTTAAATATGGAGTTTTTTCTTTGTTATATAAATAAAATGGGTGTCAACTACAAGGGAGAAAATTTATATGAATTTATTTTTACTAGTAAAGGTAATTTAAGTTTAGTAGATGGTGAGTCTTGGGATAAGACTCCATCAGATGGACATCCTTCACCACCGGACTCACAATATGTAAAATCAGTTGGGTCTTTAACCACAAAAGAAATAACATTAGAAGTAATTCAAGAGTCTAACTATTTTGGAGTTTATGACGCTGTTGATAATATAATTGCTTTAGGTTGGGAAAAATTAGAAGATGATTTTGAGGGAATGGAAAATATTAAAAGACTTTCTTTTCATTATGGAGAATCAAGAAAATCAGTAGAAGATAAATTATATAGTAGAGATATTGTACTGAATAATATTAACGAAATTAAACTAGACATTAATAACTAAATGGGATTACGTAAGTTAAATATTATGATTAATGAGCAGGACGATCCAATTGCTCCATTAAAACAACAATATCAAGAATTAATTAAACAATTGGATGGTATTAAGAAACAGTACCAAAATGCTTTAGAGAGTAAAAGTTGGAATGATAAGATAGCAGCTAAAACTAAAGAAATAGAAACATTAAATAATGCATTAGCAGATTTAACAGCAGAGTCATAAAACATGAAGGAACAGAATAGACAAAATACACAACCACCACAAGGGACTCCACCACCTAATCCAGAAATTGAGAAGGAAAAGGCTATTTGGCAAAAACGTATTGAAAGTAAAACTAGAGAGGTACAAAACTGGTCAACAAAATTAGCTAGGTTACAATCGGCCCAACAAATTGCTGAGGATGTCATGAGTGGATTACAAGGAGGTTATCCTGATGTAGAAGATGGTGATAGTAGTGGGTATACCTTCCAAAGTAAAGGACCTCTAGGTTCGCAACCACAATTAGATGATGAAGGATTTGATACTTTTTATGGAGATTCAGATTCTCATTGGGGAGCCTTTGACTTTGATAGTGGTGGACCAGAATTAGGAGAAGATCCGGAAACTTTAGGCGAAGAAAGATACCAAGTAAATTATAGTAACACAATTAAAGAGGGTACCTCTCCTCGTTTATTAAAAGAAATTCAGAATTGTTACCCTCATACTAAAGGAACATCTTGTGCGTCAGGACAGGTTTGGTGTGAGTATTGGGGGAATGTTTTTCCACACGGATGTTATTGTAGATCACCCATTGGACACAATGGGATGGGATGGGATTGTGAGGTAATTGGTGATTTTGGACCCCAAGACCCAAATGTTGTTCATGCAAAGCCAACATCAACAGGAGGTGATGACGAAGAAAAACATATGTATGATATTGATGATTTAGGGGTTGAGGAGATTACAGAAGGAGAAGAGGCAAATAATTTGTTGTTAGAGAAGGAATGGGCTTCATGTTATTGTTGTTTTGAGTATGATGTTTGGGAGGGAGGTAATGCGTTTAATAAGTCACGCTGTATGCATATGCAACAACGATCATCCGAGTGTATAGACCCATGTTTCAAAAGTATGAAAAAATGTAAGAAGAAATGTTCAAGATACGACGACCCAAAAACTCAAAAAACCCCATCTCAAAACATGGAAGAGGAATTCAAATCCAAAGCGCAGGCAAGATATTTTCACGCAAAGGCAAATGAAAAAGGAAAAGAAGGTAAAAAATGGAAAAAATGGGCAAAAGAGTTTGGGGACGATACTAAAGATTTTAGTAAATTACCGGAAAAAAAGAAAAAGAATAAAAAGAAGAAAGTTAAAGAAATACAAGTGTGGGGAGTAAATTCTAATCCAGGATTTGGATTAGGTCAAATACCAAGAGATAGTATGACAGATTTCCAAAGTAAAAGCTTTAACCCAACAAATATAGGACCTATGGAAAATATAAACCCTAAAATGAAAAAAGGAAAATTATTGGAGTATCTTTCAGAGTTAACTACCAGAGGAGGTGCAAACGGAAAAATATATAAGAAAAAAGATTTAACCAAATCTTCTGCACCATATATTACTGAAGCTCCTATTGACTATGGTGATAGACCAGAAAGGATAAATCCTGATATTGAAAGAAAATTATCAACTCAGGACACAGCATTCGGTAAAGATTTCCCAGGTTTTCCAAAAGTCGATGATGATGACGTAGTTAATAACTATGAGGAGTTAATAGCAACTAATAGATTCAAAACGGTTGTTGATAATTTTAAGAGATATACGGGTATTGAAGGTAACGCTACCGATATGCAAAATTTAATGCAGTTACAAGGTATGATGATGCAGTCATTACAAAATACTTTAAGAATTGAGGCGAGTAATAAACAAAGATTAGAAGACTTAGCAATAGAAATAGTTACTAAAGATTTGAATGTACCTGAGGGTTCATTACAATTTGATGCCGAAATTACAGGTATGAAAAAACTTAGTAAAGACGATATGAGAAAAAAACCTCAGAATCAAGAACAGAATTTGGAACAAGAAGAACAAACTCTAGAACACATGGAGGAATTAGATTTAGAGGTGGCTAAAAGAAGATTCATAAATTCAATGATGCAAGGTTCGGCTAAAAAATCTTTATATCTATACCACATGGTTAGCGATGAACTAAATGAAATAGACCCAACTTTAATGAATCTTTATGGTGTTGTAATTTCAGCAAATGATTTAATGTATTGGATTATGCCAGATATGATGGGTGCAGGTGGAGGAGAAGGTGCTCCAGTGTTCGGAAAAGAAAAAATAGACCTTTCTACTACACCACCAACAGTAGTGGCTAAAGGAATGACCTTTCCTGTTTTAGTTCATGAATTACATAAAGGTGTTATGGAATATCTTTCTTTACATGGTTTACCTGGTGATAAAGAATTAAGACAAAAAGTTATGGATAAGGCTGACTTTTTAGAAGACGAAATGTGGGACTTAAGATTAGGACCTGGTTTATGGGAAAGATTTATTGATGCAATCGGTGCGGACGACTTTGATGTTAAAAATCACCTTTATACCGAGATAATTCAAATGCCAGCAAAAGAATTTTTATCGTTTATGAAAGAAGTACAATCTGGAAGTGAAAAAGGAAAACAAATGATGGTAAATCTAGCCAAAAAAATTAGGGATGAAATTCAACAAGATGATTATGAAGAGGCAACAGGTGAATATGGAGATGATGAAGAAGTTGGAACGTTACCGAGTCGGTCTGAAGAAATTGATATTGATGATTTATTCCCAGCTGGAAGTGAACCAATAGAACAAGAAATGGATATAGATACACTTTTAGATAAAATATCAGATGGTGGTATGGAGTCTTTAACACCAGAAGAATTACAGTTCCTAAAAGACCAATCATAAATCTTTATAAGTGTTATTAAGTCCTTTATATTTATAGTATATGGGAGAAAAGATGAAAAATAAGAAATTAGAGACTTTAATGCTATGGGCTAAGTGTAAATCAGACCCCGCATATTTCATTGCTAATTATCTAGAAACTTTTGACAAAACAAAACAAACTTACGTAAAGTTTGAGCCGTTTCCTAAACAATTAGAGGCAATAAAATCATTTAAGGAAAATCGTTATAACATAGTATTAAAATATAGACAAGCTGGTATATCTACATTAACGGCGGCTTATATTACTTGGTTAGTGACTTTTGCACACGCAGATAATCCAGAAAAGGTTCTAATATTAGCCAATAAAAGAGAAACAGCAATGGAATTCTTAAACAAGGCTAAGGTATTTCACTCTCAGTTGCCTAAATGGGTTTCTGTTGATATTGGGGATACTAATTCCAAACAACACGTAAGATTTACTAATGGTTGTGAAATTAAAGCTGTAGCAACTTCTGCCGATGCTTTAAGGGGTTATACACCTTCTTTATTAATTTTAGATGAGGCTGCCTTTATTGAAGGAGGACAAGATGTTTGGGCGGCTTGCCAAGCTTCACTATCAACAGGTGGGGACGCAATTTTAGTATCCACACCAAATGGGTACGATCCTATATATCACACTACATATGATGGTGCTAAAAAAGCAGAAAATGATTTTAAGATTGTAGAAATGCGTTGGTATGAAGACCCTAGGTTTAACAAGGATTTGAAATGGGAAAAAGAAGGTGAGGAAACCATACATGATGAAAGTCAAAATTTTGAAAAGTATGCAGAATATGTAAGAAATGGATTTAACCCAACAGCACCGTGGTATTTGGAGATGATAAGACAAATGAACGGAAATATGCGACTAGTAAATCAAGAAATAAATTGTGATTTTCTAGGTTCAGGTGAAACTGTTATTGATAAAGAGTGGATAACTCTACAAGAAAAAGAAAATAAAAGAGAACCAGTAAGAAAAGAGGGATTCCAGAGAGAATTATGGATATGGAAAGATCCTGAACCCGGTAAAAAGTATGTAATGGGAGTTGATGTGTCTACTGGACAGTCTGACGACTTCAGTGCTTTTAGTATTATTTGTTTAGATAGTGATGAGGGGGAGGAACAAGTTGCTGAATATTATGGAAAGATGCCACCTGACGAATTGGCGAATTATGTTTGGCAAGTAGGTAATCGTTATAACGCTTATGTTGTAATAGATATAACAGGAGGGGTAGGATTACCGACATCCTTAAAGTTAAAGGAAATGGGTTATTCGCAACTTCATTATCCAAATGGTGATAAAAATAAAAACCCAGGTTTTAATATTGACTCTAATAGAAGGATAGTTGTTAGTGAATTAGAAGAGTCGGTTAGGACAAATAGAGTAAAAATAAGATCTGAAAGAACAATTGCCGAAATGACAACCTTTGTTTTTAGAAATGGAAGACCTGACCATATGGTAGGTTATCACGATGATCTTTTGTGGGCGTTAGGTATGGGATTATATGTGGCTAATACCACATTTAAGGAAATTGAAAAAAATAGGAATCATACCGCTGCGATGATAGACAGTTGGATGACCTCAGAAAAAGAGAATCCACACATAAATTCAATCAAACCAGCACAAGAAAAACAGTCAATGACTCAATCATTTAATAATCCAAATCCAAACACTCCTAGGAGAAATATACCAGACCCTATGAATCCTTTTGGTCCGATGAACCCCAATCCTGGACAACTTTATAGAGAACATGGGTGGTTATTTGGTGGTATGATGGGAAGAAGACGTAATTAGGGTTTATCTTATGAACTTTTTAGTTTATCATTATCTATAACTATTTATATTAAAATAAGATAAATTAATGGCCGATAAAAATTTAACAATATATCAGAGATTACAACAAGTATTTGGTGCGGGTGCTATGAGAAGAGATGTACCAACCTACAATGTTGATCCTAGTAAAATAATATTAAAAACACCATCTAAAGCTGAATTTGACCAAGAAAAACTTCAAGCACAACAAACAGCTTTTCTAAAAAATCAATGGAATAAAGTAGATAGTGAACTTTATAACCAAGCAATATATTATGAAACTACTCGTCTAGCCTCGTTTTATGATTTCGAGTCTATGGAGTTTACTCCGGAAATTGCCGCGGCTTTAGATATCTACGCCGAAGAAAGTTGTACTCCAGATGAGAGCGGTACACTTTTAACAGTAGAATCCGACTCTAGTAGAATAAAAGATATTTTAGATAATCTTTTTCACAAGATTTTGGACTTACATGCTGTATTACCAGCATGGACTAGAAATACATGTAAGTATGGTGATAATTTTGTATATCTTAAAATAGACCCTAAACAAGGAATTATTGGGGCTTCACAATTACCCAATATTGAGATAGAGAGAAAGGATGAAAGTAGTTATTTAACTTCTCGTAAAGCTGGTACTTATGGTGTTGAGGGAGAAGAAGAAAAAGATAAAAATATTAAGTTTGAGTGGAGAAACAAATCAATATCATTTAACGCTTGGGAGGTTGCTCACTTTAGGTTATTAGGAGATGATAGAAGATTACCTTATGGTACTTCTTTATTAGAAAAAGTACGTAGGATTTGGAAGCAATTATTATTATCAGAAGATGCGATGATGATTTATCGTGTAACAAGGGCACCAGAAAGAAGAGTATTTAAGATTAACGTTGGTAATATTGATGATCAGGACGTACAGGCATATGTACAAAAAATAGCTAATAATTTTAAGAGGACTCATGCGGTTGATAATAGCACAGGTCAGGTAGATTTAAGGTATAACGCCTTAGCGGTTGACCAAGACTTTTTTGTTCCAGTACGTAATGATGGTGCAGCGAATCCAATTGAAACGTTACCAGGAGCTGGTAATTTAGACCAAATCGCTGACATAGAATATATACAGAAAAAAATGTTATCCGCATTAAGAATCCCTAAACCATTTTTAGGATTTGACGAACCAGCAGGGGAAGGAAAAAATTTAGCACTACAAGATATTAGATTTGCTAGAACAATTAACAGAGTTCAACAATCTATGGTCCAAGAATTAAATAAAATTGCAATAATACATCTCTATATTTTAGGTTTTGAAGATGAGTTGGAGAATTTTACTCTAAGATTAAATAATCCTTCTACTCAGGCGGAAATGTTAAAAATAGAACAATTCCAATCAAAAGTGGCTTTATATAGAGATTCAGTTTCAGACGCTGGAAATGGATTTGGTGCAACTTCTATGACTTGGGCTAAGAAAAATATCTTAGGTTTTAGTGACGATGATATTCTTTTAGACCTAGAAAGACAGAGAATGGAAAAAGCTGCAGCGGCAGAAATGGAAAACACTTCTGAAATAATAAAGAGTACCGGAGTTTTTGACAAAGTGGATAAACTTTATGGTGTTGCCGCAGATGGAGAAGATTTACCTGATGGAGAGTCAGATGAAGAAACAGGTGGAGACGATATGATGACAACCCCACCATCGACTCCGCCAGCAACAGGGGGTGATGATGAAGTTCCAGATGAATTAATGGAAGATGGTACAAATTATGAAAAACTAGTGAATAGTGTTGATGTGGACACTCTAAAAAAACCATCCTTCACAAAAAGTAACTTAATTAAAGAAGAACTAGAGTCACTAAAAGAGAATTTAGATAAACTTTTGGAATAGTTTTATATTTATTATATAAAACATACTGTATGAAAAATTTTGGTGATTTACTTGATTCCATATATTTCGTGGCATCTAAAAAATATTCTCGTGATAAAAAAAATTGTGGTACAATTCTAAAAGAGTGTATCAAAATAATCAAAACTGATAATATCCTATCAGATCAATTCACAATATTCAATAATCTTAAAGAATCAGTTTTAGCTGAAAAAGAAATTAATGAATACATTAATTATAATATTCAGGCACTAAAAAAGTATAAACCTAGTGAAATTTTTGAATCCAATAAAAAATTAGGTAATTTACTAGAAAAAATAGGAGGAGAGTTAAAAAAGAATAGTATCAACGAATCAATTTCTAACTTATGTTTTTTAATGAATACTGCTAAAAATGTTAACTCTTTATATGAGTCAAGACAAATAGTTAAAGAAAATTTAAGTAAAAATAAAACTAAGGAAAATAAAGATTTACCTTCAGTGCCTATCGCTTTAGTAAGTAAAATGGTTAGTAAAAAATATAACCAAAAATACAGTGATTTAACTGAATCAGATAAAAAACTACTAAAGGTAATTTTAGAATATAAGGAAACAAAGGAAAAACTTTTTAACGAATATAAAGATAAAGCAACAAAACTACTTTCGGTTAATATAGTAGAAAACGATGACCCTAATTTACATACAAACTTAAAAAAGAGTTACAAAAAAGTTAAAGAAATGGAGTTCATCAATGAAAGTGTGGTAAATGATATTAGTAAACTACACTATTTAATAGAAGGGTTAAAGTAAAATGGCTAGACTAACAAACGAACATTTACATAGTGAAATCAAAATAGTGAAAAATGATATGGCACATCTTAAAGATGGACAGTCACAAATTCAAGAAGATTTAACTATGATAAAAAAGCAGTTATTAGGACCGGATGACGGTGCTATTGCAAGAATAAATAAAAACACTGATTTCAGAAATAAAACTCAAAAGGTACTATGGTCTATTTGGGTCGTACTTTTAGGTATCGTCGGTAAAATGATGTTCTGGGATTAGTTAAAAATTAAAAATTAAAAATTAAAAATTATGAATTTTTTTACAAATATGTTAAGTGGAGGAAGTAAAGTATCAAGCAAAAGATTTGTTACTTTTCTTTGTTTATTATTTATGTTAATTGGGTATGTTGCAAACTTATTTTGGGACTTTACAATTGACGAAAACATTTTTAACTCATTACAATGGATTGTAATGGCGGGACTTGGTTTTACTGCAGCTGAAGGCTTTTCTCCAGGTGCGGCTCCAGTAGAGGAACCGGAACCAACTAAAACAACTGTGACTCATGAATATGATCATAGTGAAGATATATAATACATTTTTTAGAAAAAAAAACTATGGGAAGAGCAAAATACAATAAAAGAAATCATATTGAGGAGTCCAATAAACTTTTTGAAAATAGAAATAAAAGAAGTTTATTAAGTGAGCAATACGGTAGTGCGGGACAATATTTCGGGGTCGCTACTGGTGCTGATCAATGTATGCGACTTACCGCAATTAAGTGTGAGGAAGCTAATGACCCAAATCCAACAACTTGGACCTATCCTTGTGTACTTATAGACGGACAGTTACCAGATCAATCATCGGTAAATACGACTATTCAAAATTCATTTGGGGCTCCTAATACAACAAGATTCATTGTACAGACCGTAGTACCAATGCAAATGAGTTACCTAAGTTTAGGTCCTACTGCGTGGATTAGCGATACAACATCAACTCAATGTCTAGGACCAGGAACACAAACAGGAACTACAAATCCTCTACCAATGACATGTTATGGTTGTGAAAATGGTCAAATAATAACAGATTCAGGATTTAGTAATTCTAATATAAATGGAGTGTGTGGAACTATAAATGGAGTTACAATGTACGATTCTCAAACACATCCAGATATAGTGGGATGTGGTGGTTCTAATAATCCAGTTCTTACAGGTACTACAGGAGGACCAACACCAACTGGTTCTACGACTACTTGTGATTTCTCATTTTCTGGTTCTTGTGCACAAACACATTTACAGACTGGGGCACAAAATAGTTGGACACAGTGGTTAAGTTTAAGAGAACAAGGATTTAACCAAGCAGGGTGTCAACACCTACAAAGCGCAGTTAACTGGTTAACAAACCAATTAAATGGTGGAGTTGTGGGACCTAATCAACCAAATGCTGGGGCTCCACTAACACCAATAGCAATTGCTAGAAAAACAGAAAAAAGAAACTGGGTTCAGTGTATGGCCGCAGAATGTAATTGTCCACCACTTAATGTTCCACCATTAACAACAACTGGAGCGACAGGAGACTGGTGGTGTGATCCAACAGGTCAATATGTTAATCCTAATGGAGGTAATTGTGTTCAATCACCAAATCAACCCCAATCATATTTTACAGGACCTTATGTTTCAGAGGCTGATTGTAATAGTAACTGTACGGGCGGTAATAACAACCCAATTGACCCAGACCCTTGTGAAAAATTTGCAGGATTAGATCCAGCCACACAAAAAATGACTTGTGAGGCTTTCTTTGCATTATCTGACCCTAATGATGATCCTAATTTAGCTAGTTGGACAAATTATGGAAGATGTTGTCCAGACCCTACAACAGGAGATGATTCTATTGAGGACCCAGTTAGAGAAAAACCAAAAACTAGATGTAGAGAAACTGGTAAACCAGAAGTTGGGTGTTACGCTTGTAAAGCTGACCCATCTAAACCATATCCAGAAGGAGAGTTTAGTCAAGAATATAAATGTCTCGAAATAACGCAACAAAGACTTCCATTAGTTATACAATATGGATTACGTCCTTATGATACAATGGAAGAATGTATGGAGTTTTCTTACTGTGGAAAAGGTAGACCAAAAGATGCTGATAAACCACAAACAGGAGGACCAACTCCACCACCAAAAGGAGACAAACCTAAAGACAAACCTAAAGATAAGTCTAAACTTAATGAGGAAATAAATAGAATGAAAAAACTTTGGGATCATAAATAATAATATTATGAGAGACTTAATCAATAGGTATAGTAGGTTACTTAACGAACAATTCACTGATAAAGATATTGTTGGACCTTGTCAGAACAAGGAAATATTTTCATTATTTCCTGGTGTACAAGACCTAGTAGTACCAGATTGGGGAACTTGGGCACAGACACTAAGTGAAGTTCCTGATAACCCAACCTTTACAGTAACTGATCAAACAGCGTCATCTTTGGCAGTAAATTACATGATGAGTCCCGATATCCCAGGTACTTCTAATTTTAGTAGTTTTTATTTTTCAGTTGTAAATTCTATTCCATCAGACATAGAACAGGGATTACCTAGTCCTATGTGTCCCTATGGTTATGTGAGTAGTATTACAATGATAATTGATGTTAATGGTCAAGATTACCCCTTTAGTTTTTTTAATTTTCCAGGATTAATTGAACAAGTACAATCATCAACTTGGGGTTCTACCTTATTTGGAATAGGTGGTGGAAGTCTTGATGATATTACTAATTTTCAAGAATTTATTACGGCACTCCAAGAACTTAATGCCAATCAAACAATAGATGTTGGTTTTACATTTGCACCAATTACAGTTAATATGTGTAATTGTGTCTGGACTGATATTATTGAAGGATGTATGGATCAGGATTCTTGTAATTATGATTCGGAAGCAGGTTCGGATGACGGTTCATGTATACCACCTAATTTGTGTGGTAGTTGTACCGGAGAATTGGATTGTGTTGGTTGTATAGATTACCAAGCTTGTAATTATGACGGTACAGTTAGTTATGTTAATAATGATTTATGTGAGTATGAAAGTTGTGTTGGTTGTCAAAATGAAAACGCAACTAATTATAACCCACAAGCAACAACTAATGTTTATCTTGGTGGTGAATTTGAAGGAGAAGCGGTTAAATGTGAATTTGACCCTAACGTTACTGACTGGCAAGGCCCATATTCACCCTCAACCGATCCTGATTATGGACCTGGTGGTGTAGATATAGGCGTAGATCCTAATCCTGTTGGACCATTTACTCCCGGCAGAGATCCTGTAAAACCAGATGTTAGTCCTGTTCCAGATTATATTACAGATAAACCATTAGATAAAAAACCAGGTTATGTTAGACCTACAGGATTAGATAAACCATCTAGACCTGGAGATGAAGAACTTATACCTATATCTGGTAGTGACCAAGGGTGTACAAATCCAGAATCTTTTAATTATGACGAGGGCGCTACTACAGATGATGGTAGTTGTATTTCACCAGGAGATCCATGTGTAGTTGGTTGGGAATGGAGTTATGTACCTGGAGGAGGTTTAGAAGAATATAATGGTATTTTGAATAGTGAAGGTGAGTGTGTGGCAGAAGAACCAGAATACTGTAATCAACCTTCTGGTGTATGTTTAGAAGAATGTGAACAATTTAATTGTCAATCTTGTTTTAATAACTACGTTAATGGAAGTGCTATTTCACCAACATTTACTTATACAGGACCGGGTAATAGTCCATTTGGTGGTGGTCCATGTGGTTCCTTTAATAATTATAACTCATCATCAAACGCAGGAAACCCAATTAATAATTCAGGAGGTAACGTATATAACCCTACTGGTAGACCAGGAGGTGCTAATCCTGGTAACTATGGACCTGATGTACCAATTACTGAAGAGTTTACAAGAATGAAGAGTTTGTGGAAATATAAAATCTAGAAATCATAAAAACCCCTTAATCGGGGTTTTTTTATTTAATTATATTTCGTAATATTAACTATTAATAACACTTGAAGAAAAGAACATGAAAAATGAAATTAGGGAAAGAATTATCACTGAATACGGAAAAACCATTCAAAATACACATAGGAACTGTAAACAATAAACAACCTAGAACACTATACGTGGTTTTATCCAGTTGGGTAGAGCCATTATACGAATCAGAAAACTACCAACCAAAATTAAATAAAATAACCAAAAACATCAAAAGATTTTTAAGTGAAACAATCCCTTCAGAGAGTTTTAATAATAAAAGAATAATAGTGGATTTTGATTTAAGATCCTCAGGAATAAGCACAAAAAAGAAATCTTTTATGTCTTGTGAAATAACTTTATTCCAAAAAGAATTAAGAAAAATTAATAATCCTTCAGTTATAATGGAATTACAATGGTTATCCAATAAACTAATTAGCGATGTATTTGAAGTAGATGGAGGATTCAACTATAATCTAAATAAATAAGGTAATCTATCTTTTCTCTATTAAAAAACCCATCGTTTGATGGGTTTTATTTTTCCCACTCATATTTATTATAAAATAATATTTATTAATATGGAACTTAAATTATTAAAGGAAGGCGAGACAGGTTACGGTTTATTAGTGGAAAAAGATTCTGGTTATATCTCACCGCAAACTACAGAAAATAAAAAAATTATAAAAGAGATGAATGAAGTAGGGACTAGTTATGGTCCTATACAGATGGTTGCTGTTTTACAGAAATGTGGAGTTCAAAATAGGAATGGAAGAGTTTACCCAGAAAACATTTTAAGAAAAGAGGTTGATAAACATCAAGAAGTAATTAAAAATGGTAGGGCTATTTCAGAACTTAATCATCCAGATTCATCTATAATTGACCTTGAAAGAACATCACATAAACTTGATGAGACTTGGTGGGATGGAAATACTCTAATGGGTAAGTTAACATTAATTACATCTCCGGCTTATGAAAATAATGGAACCGCAACAACTCCAGGAGACTTAGCGGCAAACCTATTAAGACACGGTGTACAGTTAGGAATTTCATCTAGAGGTGTAGGTTCGTTACAACAAGTAAATGGTCAAAATCAAGTACAAGATGATTTTGAATTAATTTGTTTTGACTTAGTTTCATCTCCATCCACTCCGGGAGCTTATTTATTTAATCAAGTAGAGGAGGCTAAACCTTATGTGGAATCAACAAAACCAAAAAAAATTATGGAGTCGAAAATAGATAATACAATTAAAAATTTCCTAAAAGATTAAAAAATGAGTAATAGAATTAGAAAATCAAAATACGATAATATAAAAGAATTAAATAAAAGAATTCTAAATGAAAATGTTCCTTTAACTTCAAAATGCCCTTCAGGGTGTTATTGTGATGGATCGGAGTGTAAAAAAATGGTTATTAATCCAGGGTCTCCACCAACTACAAAATCGTGTGGTAAGAAATGTACAAATGATAATCCAGGAAAACCTAGACCAGGAAAATATGCTGACAATACTCCTACAGAAAAAACGCCTGTTGATGTGGCAGGAAGACCAGTCAGTCCAGTAGGTTCTAATAGTCAGACTCCAATTTGCCCAACAGGAAAATATTTCTGTGATATTGGATGGACTTGGAATCCAGCGGGGGGATATAATCCCCAGGAACCTTGTGTT
>Ga0098037_1000287_pt1 | contig 27845 bp, 28 predicted proteins | sample 5_EtaG_FD_75050 | JGI IMG/M metagenome (GOLD analysis project Ga0098037, IMG submission 75050) | Marine viral communities from the Subarctic Pacific Ocean - 5_ETSP_OMZ_AT15132 metaG | ecosystem: Environmental > Aquatic > Marine > Oceanic | place: Pacific Ocean | collected 2015-01-08 | reverse complement strand
GTTTGGTCCATCATTCGCCGAATGAAGGCAATCATAAGGTCCAATATTTTCACAAACAGAAGTTAATGGGTGTGTTGAAGGGATTTCCAGATCTGATGATACTGCTGCCGAATACAAAACCATTGTTTATCGAGCTCAAGCAACCAGGGAATTATCCTACAGAGCAGCAGAAGGACGTAGGAAGCCGAATAGTGGATTTAGGGTGTGAATATGCCATTTGCAGGTCACTACAGGATGTACAGGCATTTTTGGACGGTGTGAAGCCAGGGATTGAGTTAACGGACAATGGATATGCCAGGGGAATGGTGCAAGCGGAACAAATGTATGAAAGGGAAGTCGATGCCACGAAAAACGAAATCAGACAAAGAAAAAGAATTCGGAACCGTCGAGCAGCCGTTGGATTATCTTAAAGACAATGGCAGCAGAGATGATGAATTGTTCAAGCAATCCTTCTGGCATGAGTACCCATTTTTGCCCAGGTGGCGACGGTGGATTAAAAAAATATTAGGTATTTGATCCTGTGCTGTACCGTATAGTTCTGTCCTGTGCCAAACGTGAATATTTGCTATTGACAGTAATTTTAGGTGATCGTTACAATCGACGAAGGAGTATGCATAGCAATGCACTCTTAGCTAAGCACACAAAACAAGTATCTATAAACAATACACGCAAATCGTGCTTAGTAAGTAGTGCTAAGCAATGAGTGTCAGAGAAAAAAGCGACCCTAGATTGCGTGATATGAAGCAGCTAGATGCATTGTTTTTGGAAGCAGCAGAGACAGAGCGTAAGTTACCACCAGCTATTCGTAAGCAGAAGATGTCTAGCTGGGTCGATTATGTAAAAACCTGGGAAAGTTATGGCTGGCATGATTTCGCACCTTCGTTACCAAAAGCAACTCCGCAACAGATCACCAGGTTCGAGTTTGCTATGGATATACTTAACGATCTTAATATGGAAGCAGACGAAAAGAGACTGATATGGGCAGTAGCGCATAGCGCAGCGTTCAATGATCGTGGACCTCGATGGTCAGCAATTGGCAGGAAATTACGCATAGATCACAGGACAGTCAGACGACGTTATACTGATGCTTTGATACGGTTGTATTATAAGTTGTGACAGAAACCGACAGGGAAATTTCATTAACTTTGAAAATTGTGTTATGAATGTCATAAGAAGGATCGTATATTTGGTATAATGTCGGAACTACGACATGTTTTTTCATTTCATAATATCCTTCCAAAATAAACTTATGGTCCTCTTTCATCCTCGCAAAGAATGATTTCGGGGACCACCATTTTCAAATGAAAACATTGATATTTGTGCTGGTTATTCTTGAAAACTCTAAGGTCGTAGATGAACAGATGGAATATCCTAGTTTGCAGCGATGCAGTTGGTATGCACAAGAGATTAACAGAGCAGGGAATAATCAGAGCAGCAACTATTACACGGCTTATTGTAAGCCGAAGGTTATTGATAAATGAAATGCTGGCATTGTAATACAGAATTAATATGGGGTGGAGATCACGATTGTGAGGACGGTGAAGGTTGGTTGATTACAACAAACTTATCTTGTCCTAATTGTAAATCATACGTTGAGGTTCATTTACCAGACTTAGAACATGAGGATCATAAGAATGAAGAAGAAGAAGAGAAAAGGCTATAAGTAGTTATGTCAAAAGTAACACAGAAGCATATGGATGAGATCTGCAATAGGTTGATCGATGGTGAGAGTTTAGCACAGATCTGTGATAGTGCTGATCATCTTCCCAACAAGAGGACAATCTATAGGCATGTTCAAAAGGATGCTGATGCCTGGGATAAGTATAGCAAAGCCAGAGCGATACAAGGTGAGGACATCGATGATAAGATCATGGATATCATTAATGAACCGCTGCCCGATGATCCTAAGATTGCTATGGCTACTGTGCAGTATAAGCGATTAAAGGTAGATGCGCTGGATAAGAGGAAGCGACAGTTGCAACCGTTAGGCGGGATAAGGAATAACCCGAATGATACTTCTCCTACTGTGTCGGGGACAATACAGTTATCATGGAATGAATAGTGCTGCTGCATTGCGAGTGTCGTCGGTCACGCACGCGACCCCAGCCTGGCTTGATTTTGTAATTTGATGCTGGTTTTGGCGACAGAATTGGCGACGACTAGCGTAAGTCTTTGTTTTCATTGAGAGTGGAGGTAGGTATCTAACCTACGACATAGGTTTTCCAGGGTTTTTATGACCCCCTTACCCCCCAAAATCGGGTCGCCATTGCTATAACGTATATAACCAAACACAAGAGTGTCTAACACACACACAATGTCTGAGACATATAGTAAGAACCAGCAGAACAAGCGGATTAAGCGAGAACTTGATTTGCTTCGATTCAGACAGGAATACGAGAAACATGGAAATAAAGATACCGTACAAGCCAAGGGATCTACAAAAGAAGCTGCACGCGGATCTGCAAAAGCAAAGATGGTCCGTCCTGGTAATGCACCGTCGGTTCGGAAAGACGGTAATGGCGATTAATCATTTGTTGCGGGATGCTATTCTCAATACAAAAGATAATCCTAGATATGCCTATATAGCACCCACCTATCGCCAGGCGAAAATGATTGCTTGGGATTATTTGAAACAATTCGCAGGTGCTATACCGAATGTTAGGTTTCACGAAACTGAATTGCGTTGTGATTTACCTAATGGCGCGAGGATAATGTTATTGTCTGGTGAAAATTTTCAGAACTTGCGTGGACTTTATTTAGATGGCTGCGTGATGGACGAATATTCGGATATGCCAGAGAGTATGTTCCCAGAGGTCATAAGACCTGCTCTATCAGATAGGAAGGGCTATGGTATAGTGGTGGGGACACCAAGAGGGATGTCGGCTTTCTATGAGCTCTATGAAGCTGCTAAAGCGGATAAGACCTGGTTTACGAAGATGTATAAGGCATCTGAGACAGGCATATTGGACGATGAAGAAATTGAGAGTGCTAAGACGGCGATGTCTAAGGATCAGTTCGCCCAGGAATTTGAATGTAGCTGGACCGCGAATGTCGCTGGCGCGATATACGGAAAAGAAATAGAAAATATAATGGAGAAGGGACATATCTCTTCTGTTCCCTACGATGAAAACCACAGGGTCGATACCTGGTGGGATCTAGGAGTTGGCGATAGTAGTGTTATAATTTTCACACAGACGGTTGGTCGTTCTATCCAGGTGATTGATTGCTATGAAAACAGGGGTGAAGGTTTACCGCATTATTGTCGTGTTTTAGATCAAAAAGGGTATTTATACGGAACGCATAATGCGCCGCATGATATTGAGGTGCGTGAGTTAGGTACAGGAAAGAGCAGGAGAGAGATTGCCTATGATTTGGGACTAAACTTTCGTGTGGTTCCGAAGCTGCCTTTAGAGGATGGTATACATGCAGCGAAGATGTTTTTTAGTCGCTGCTGGTTTGATCATACGAATTGTAAGCAATTGCTCGATGCGCTTAGACACTATCATCGACAATATAATGAAAAGAATAGAGTTTTTAGATCGACACCAGTTCACGATTGGTCGTCACACTTTGCCGACTGCTTTCGATATCTTGCGGTAGGACATAAGGAATATGATGTTTCTATTTCTCCTCCACAACAGATGGCAGACAATGATTATAATCCATTAGGAAGTTTTGTAGCATGAGCAAAAACGCACCACAAATGCCACCAGTTCCACCGCCACCACCTCCTGTTCCTGTGAAGGCGATAAAACCAGAGAAAACAATTAAGATACAAACGCAGAAGAAGATGCGCGATCCGAATAAGGTGGGTCCAAAGCAAACGGTCTTAACTGGTCCCCAGGGTTTAGGGAAGGACACAACGACGGTATCGACTGGTAAGGGGTTATTAAGTGGTAACACTAACTACTAATGATCCAAAACCGTTTATTCAATGGCTAAAAGATCGGCTGCTGCTGGATAAGATCCAGGGTGAGGATGCAGCGCAAGCCTACGGATTTAGACATAATGGTGAGATAGTAGGCGCATTTGTTTTTTCTGAGTACACAGGAAACGATGTGCATATGTATTGCGTAAGTGAAAACCCGAAAATTTTTCAACGTCGCTATTTTAAGCAGATGTTTGATTATTGTTTTGAGACAATGAAAGTAAAGCGTGTTTCCGCGATGTGTAATGAGAGTAATTTACGATCCCGCAAGTTAATTAGTGGAGTGGGATTTAAACAAGAAGGTAGATTAAGGCGGTATTTCGGTAATGAAGATGCCCTGGTCTATGGATTACTTAAAGAAGATATGAGGATGATCTAATGGGAAAACCATCACCAAAAGCACCACCGCAGCCAGAACCAACACCCGCACCAGAACCAGTTGTAAAACCAACACCAAAAGTGGAACCAACTGAGGTAACAGAAACCGCTTCGGTTAATCCGAAATCCGCAGTCGGTGCATCTACTGGTACAGGATATGCTGGGACAGGAAACAAACGGACTAGAACGATGTTATCTGGTGCTGGCGGTTTATCTGGAGCAACACCAGTAAGAAAACCAATGCTCACAGGATCGCTGGGTACGGCATACAAAACAACACTAGGTGGCTAAATGTCAGATGAAGTAGCAGAAGTTCTGGATAATCAGCTTTCGCAGTTAAGAAATCATAGAACGACATGGGAAACGCATTGGCAAGAATTAGCCGATTATGTAATGCCCAGGAAAGCAGATATCACTAGAACACGAACCAAGGGTGATAAAAGATCACAATTGATTTTTGACGGTACGGCGATCCATGCAGCGGAGTTATTGGCTGCATCTTTACATGGCATGTTAACGAATATGTCTACAAAATGGTTTACGCTTGAATTTAGAGATCCCAGCCTTAATGGAAATGACCAGGCGAGAGAATGGTTATTAGCGGTTGAAGATATTATGTATCGCACATTTCAACGCAGTAATTTCTCTGAACAAGTCCATGAAATGTATATGGATCTGGTTGTGTTTGGTACAAGCGTTATGTTTATCGAGCAAGATGATCTGACGGATGTGAATTTCTCTACCAGGCATATTGGCGAATGTTTTGTATCTGAGGACAAAAGAGGGCGAATTGATACGGTTTTTCGTGTGTTCTCAATGCCTGGACACGCTATGCGTGATCGTTTTGGCTTAGATGGTTTAAGTATAAAAATGAAGGATAGAATTAACGAATATCCGCATGAGCAGGTAGAGTTAGTTCATGCCGTATATCCAAGAGATAATTATGATATCACAAGTGTTACCAAGGAAAATGCGCCGTTTGCATCTGTTTATTTTGAGCCAACAGAAAAAGTCGTGTTATCAGAAGGCGGTTTCCAGGAATTTAGTTATGTAGTCCCCAGGTTTCAGAAAAGCAGTACCGAAATTTATGGACGATCCGTTTCTATGACGGCATTGGCTGATATCAAAATGCTCAATAAAATGAGCGAAACAACGATTAGAGCAGCGCAAAAGCAAGTAGATCCACCGTTATTGGTTCCAGATGATAGCTTTATTCTACCGATTAAAACGGTTCCGTCGGGTTTAAATTTTTATAGATCTGGTACGAGAGATCGTATTGAGCCTTTAAACATTGGTGCAAATAATCCGCTGGGACTAAATATGGAGGAGCAGCGACGGAACGCAATTAGATCTGCTTATTATATTGATCAATTAGTCATGGGCACAGGTCCACAGATGACCGCCACAGAAGTGGTTTCCAGGACTGAGGAAAAAATGAGACTACTTGGTCCAGCGATGTTTCGAGTGCAGGTTGAAATGCTGCAACCAATGATAACCAGGGTGTATAATATTCTATCACGATCACAGAAGTTTCCAGTACCGCCCGAAACTCTACAGACAACTGATATAGAAATTGAATATGTTTCGCCACTCGCAAAAGCGCAGCGACAAGTCGATGTTACATCCCTCACTCAAATGTTAGAACTAATGGGTCCAATAGGACAACTTAATCCAGCGGTTTTTGACTTTGTGGACTTCGATGGTGTGGCGAAGCATTTAATTAAAACGCTGGGAATTCCAGCCACAGTTATTAAAAGCGATGATGATGTTGCCAGGACAAGAGAAGAAAAAGCAGCGCAGCAGCAGATGATGATGGAACAACAACAGTTGGCACAACAAGCTGAAGCGATGGGCAAAGCAGCACCAATGGTAGCAGCGGTCAATAAATGACGATAGAGGATTTAAAAGCAGCCTACAAAATGGCAATGGAAACTCCAGACGGTGAAACCGTTTTAGAGGATCTTGGACTACGATTTCATATGCAATCATCGACATATGTTCCCGATAGTAACGAAGCAGCGTTCAGAGAAGGTCAGCGATCTGTAATACTGTTTATTCACAATATGCTGGCAGAACCACAAGACAGAGAGGATATAGCACAAGATGAATGAAGAAACCCAGGTAGCGGAGCCGACAGAAACGTCGATAACTCCGTCTGAAACGACATTCGATTGGAAAAATGAAATACCAGAAGAAGTCAAAGGAAATAGAGTTTTTGAAACACACAAGAATTTAGGATCTCTATTAAAAAGCCATGCTCACCAGCAAGCCTTAATTGGTGCGGATAAGATACCAGTACCAGGAAGTGATGCATCAGATGAGCAATGGAATGAGGTTTATACACGCATGGGACGACCAGCAGAAGCTACTGAGTATAAACTTAATGTTGAGATGCCCGAAGGACAAACGGCAGATGAGGGACTTCTAAGCTGGTTTAGAGACACATCCCATAAGGCTGGATTGAATAACAGACAAGCACAAGCCATGCTGAATGAGTATCAAAAAGTTACGCAGCAGCAAGAAGGGCAAAATGCAACATCGGCTAATCAATTACGCGAAGAGGGTGTAAATAGCATAAAACAGGAATACGGCGCAGCGTTTGATGATAAATTAAAAATTGGAAACGCAGCCATAGCACAATTTGATGCAGCGGATTTAACGCAGCTAAAACTAGCAGACGGTAGAACCCTGGGTGATCATCCAGATTTCATAAAAGCGTTTGTTGGTGTTGGTGATTTTATAAAAGGCAAAATTGGTGAAGATAGCCTGGAAGGAGCGAAAACTTCTGGCGGTATGACACCCGAAGTTGCCAGAGCAAAATTGGCTGAGATCAAGCGACAAGGCGGTCCCTTCTGGAATAACAAAGATCCAGAACATCAATATGCGGTTCAAGAAGCCTTACGACTACAAGAATTGATTACACCAACCGAATAATCGACAAGCATCTGCCCGATTATTTAAAGTGTGACCATCAACCTGGATAACCGTTAGCGGTCCAGTAGGTGCAGACCTCAAACTGAAAAAACCTTCGTCTGACAAAAAGTTAGGTAGCGATTTAATTTAATCTTTAACTGAAAGGTACGACATGAGTAATCAAATTACTAATGCGTTTGTGCAACAATTTTCAGCTAATATTACCACTTTGTCCCAACAGAAAGGGTCACTTCTCAGAGGTGCGGTTCGTGAAGAAAGCGTAACTGGAGAAAAGGCTTTTTTCGACCAGGTTGGTAGTACGGCTGCCGTTAAACGAACATCGAGACATGGTGATACACCATTGCTAGAAACACCACACTCCAGAAGAATGGTTGTGATGGAAACATACGAATGGGCAGACATGATTGACGATGCGGATAAAGTCGCCACTCTTGCAGACCCCACAAATGTCTATAGCCAAAGTGCTGGATATGCGATGGGTCGAGCAATAGATGACGAAATTATTGCTGCTGCAACAGGGACTTCCTTAACAGGAAAAGCTGGAGCAACGTCAACTGCACTTCCGTCTGCACAAATAATTGCACATGGATCAGCCGATTTAACAATTGCAAAGCTAATACAAACACGAAAAATATTTAGCGAAGGCAATGTTGATCCGTCTGAGAGATTGCACATTGTTGTTAGTCCAGCGCAGATCGAAAGTCTGTTGAACACAACCCAGGTAACAAGTTCTGATTTTAACACAATTAGGGCTTTAACAACTGGATCGATATCTTCCTACATGGGCATGGAATTCCATGTTTCTAATAGGTTGGCAAAATCTGGAAACAACAGAACGTGTTTTGCTTTCGCTGAAAGTGGGATCACTCTGGCAGTTGGGCGAAATGTAATGGCTGAAATCGACAAGCGACCAGATAAAAGCTATTCCACCCAGGTATTCTATTGCGCCACATTCGGAGCAACTAGGATGGAAGAAGCCAAAGTAATTTCCATAATATGCGATGAAAGCGCGTAGGGGAGAATAGAAAATGGCAACAGTATATTCTGACGTACAAACCCAAAGAACTCAGAACACCCCAAGAGAGCTTGTAAAAGCAAACGAACTTGGTGGAGAAGTAAGAGTTGCGAGGGCAACATATGAAGCATCATCTTTAGCTTCTGGTGACATAATCGAAATGTTTACATTACCAGATGGCGCAAGAATTCTTTCGGGATCTCTTGCGCATGATGCTATGGGATCTTCAACCACTTTATCTGTTGGTTTTGCAGCACACAAAGATGCTGACGGAACTGACGTATCAGCATCGGCAGCAGCGTATAAAGCAGCAGCAGCATCTACATCTGCACAGATCGTAGACGTTGTAGCGACTTTGGCTTTGTTAAACGGAGAAGAAGTTGATGCTAATGAAGATGGCAAAACTGTTACGGTAACTATGGGCGGTGCTGCTGGCACAGGCACAGTTGCTTTAACAATGATGTGGGTCCAATCATAAACTTTTAATTGAGAAGGGGGGAAACCCCCTTTTCTTTTTTCAATGGATTTATTATGGCAAGTAAAGTTGATCTTTGTAATTCAGCACTAAACATGATTGGTGCATCCAATATTGCTGCATTTACGGAAGATAGTAAGGCAGCGCGATTATGTAACCAGCGTTATGATTTTATTAGAGATCGTGTATGTCGATCCCATAATTGGAATTGCCTATTGACCAGGGTGACTTTAACACCAGATGCAACATCACCTGCATTTGAATTTGCAAATGCGTTTTCATTACCAGTAGATCCGTATTGTCTACGTCCTGTAAACCTGGACACAAGTTCTATTGTTTTTAACCTGGAAGGACGAAAGATACTTACAGACGAAGCAACAATAAATCTAATCTATATCGCCAGGGAATTAGACATAAACAAATATGATGCGGGTTTAATCGAAACAATTAGTGTGGCATTAGCTGCTGATTTTGCTTATCCCCTCACAAACTCTGTGGCTCTAGGTAATGCGATGCAAGCGAAGTATGAGCAGACAGTTAGTGAAGCAAGATTTATGGATGCGGTAGAGGGTGCATCTGCAAGTAATTCTTCGACTTCAGATCGAATGACACTTGAAGCAAATGAGTTTATTAACGCGAGGATCTAATGGTCAAAGCATCACCAGCCTTTACAAACTTTACGGCGGGTCAGTTATCAGCACGCTTGGACGGAAGGACGGATATCGCCAAATATGCTAACGGTTGTAAGCAGCTTCAAAATTTTTTAGTCCATGCTCATGGTGGCGCAACAAGACGACCTGGGACAGAGTTTATTGCTGAAGTCAAAACAAGTGCAAATGCAACCAGGTTAATACCTTTTGAATTTAACGTAGAGCAAACCTATATCCTGGAATTCGGCAATCTCTACTTTCGGATCTACCGCGACGGTGGGCAGGTTGTAAGCGGGGGAAGTGCCGTAGAAGTAGCAACCCCTTATACGTCAGCACAAATAGCTGATATCAAATTTACGCAAAGTGCGGATGTTATGTATATCGTGCATCCAGATCATTCTGTGCGTAAGATCTCAAGAACAGGGCATACTGCCTGGACAATTACAGAAGTTGATTTTCGGCGCGGTCCTATGTTGGATCAAAACACGACGACGACGACATTATCATCAAGTGGGCTTACTGGATCTGTAACGGTTACGGCTTCGGCTAGTTTATTTGCAGCAACAGATGTGGGACGGTTAATAAATTTTTATGATGGCTTTGCCAAGATTACCGCTTATTCAAGTGCAACATCAGTTACGGCTGCGGTCCAGGAGAACGAAGATCTAAGAACTGAGCTAATGGCGAGCTATACCGCCACAACAATTGGATTTAAAGAAGGAGATCCAAGTTCAACAGGACTAGAACATAATGATCGAATTACTGATACTGGTGCTAATTTTATCCTGGAAGGCTTTAAGGTTGGGCAAACAGTTACAATTAGCGGAGCCAGCAACGGTGGCAATAATCAAACCGCATTAGTCATTGTTCAAGTTACCGCCGATACAATTCTGTTCGCGCCAAGTAATGATTTAGTCGATGAAGCTGCTGGGCAGTCTGTAACGATAACAGGCAATCTAGGTGCAACGAGTGAATGGAGTTTAGGCGCATTTTCAACCACAACAGGATTTCCGTCGTGTGTTGTGTTCTTTGAGCAACGGTTAGTGTTTGCTAATACGGCAACGCAGCCACAAACAATGTTCTTTTCGGTTTCGGGTGATTTTGAAGATTTTAACGCGGGAACTCTCAATTCATCCGCTTTGATCTATACAATTGGATCAAACCAAGTAAATGTTATACGCTTCCTTACGGCTTCCCGCGCTTTGCTAGTTGGAACATCTGGTGGTGAATTCGTTGTGAGAGCATCATCAGATGAGCCTATTTCTCCAACAAACACACAGATCTTACGACAAGCCAGCTACGGATCGGCAAACATCCAGCCTGTAAGTGTTGCAAATGTTGTTTTGTTTGTGCAGCGTGCGAAGAGAAAATTAAGAGAGTTAACCTATAGTTTTGGCTCTGATAGCTACTATGCACCAGATCTCACTATATTGGCTGAGAATATAACGGAAGGTTTGATCAAAGAAATTACGTTGCAGCAAGAGCCAGATAATATTGTTTGGTGTGTCCTGGAAAACGGAAAACTTATCGGAATGACATACCGCAGGGAAGAAGAGGTTGTTGCCTGGCATGATCACATAATTGGTGGATCATCTGGAACCGCAACGATCACGGTCACGGATTATGCAAATATTGCGGTTGGTTCAACAATAACAGTTACCAAATCAGACGGAACGGCGATTACATTTACAAGTGAAGCTGCTGGTAGTTCGGCTGCATCAAGTTCATTAGGCTGGCGACCAAATACAAACAACGATACAACTGCTGATAATATCTACACAATGCTGAATAATCATGCGGATCTGACGGTGGCAAACCCCGCAGCGAATACTGTTACGGTTACAGAAACCACACCGTCGGCAACAGGACATTTAACGCTGACAAGTTCAGATAGCACACGACTAGCGGTCACAAGCCAAACACACGCTTTGGTCGAGAGTGTAGCTTCTATTCCTTCCTCAACAAGATCTGAGGAGGAAGTTTATGTGGTGGTACAAAGAACTATTAACGGAGCAACAAAAAGATATATAGAAAGATTAAAGCCAATTGATTTTGGAACAGATGTAGAAGATGCTTTTTTCGTTGATAGTGGGTTGACCTATTCTGGTTCCGCTGCAACAACAATTTCTGGATTATCGCACCTGGAAGGACAAACAGTTAAAATTCTTGGTAATGGTGCAGCGCATACGGACAAACAAGTTTCTAGTGGTGCAGTTACCTTAGATAGAGCAGTTACAAAAGCGCATATTGGTCTTTCGTATAATAGTATATTACAGACTATGCGAATAGATGCTGGGGGGATGCAGGGTACATCTCAAGGTAAGATTAAAAGAGTTAATGATGTAACGGTTCGCGTATATAGAAGTCTAGGTGTTAGGGTAGGAAGTTCATCTTCTCAAACAGACCTTATTCCTTTCAGAACGTCAGCAAGTCCAATGGATAAAGCGGTGGAAATGTTTACAGGTGATAAAGAAGTTGAGTTTGATGGTGGCTATGAAACAGATGGACATGTGGTTGTAACACAAAGCCAGGCATTGCCATTAACCGTATTAGCACTTTATCCAAGGTTAACGACGTTTGACGAATGATGTATGTCGTTCCATTTCATACAGATCATTTGTATGATTTAATGAAGAACGCTGAAGAATTTGGCACGAATTACGATCAAGCAAAATTTATCGATTTTACTACGAAAACGCAGAACTATTGGACCGCTTATACTGGATATCAAGATGACCAGGTAATCGGTGTTGGTGGATTAGTTGAGATCTATCCGCATTTAGCTGAAGCCTGGATAGTGCTGCTGAGAAACCAAGAATATTCATCATTAGCTTACACGCGTAAGATAATAAAAATGTGGAATAAAATTCTTTCAGATCACCCTAGATTTGAGCGAATACAAGCGACGGTTAACGAAGATTTTGAGCAAGGGATTAGATTTCTTGATTACCTGGGATTTGAAAACGAAGGGTTAATGAAGAAGTTTGGTCCAGATAAAAGTAACTTTTATAGATATGCGTATATAAGACATGGACCCAATTAAGATAGCTTTATCAGTAGCATCAACGGCTGCAAGTGCAGCTACGGCAGTTGCACAAGGCAGACAACAAGAAGCGGTGTTTGACTATAATGCCAGCATTAATGAACGTAATGCCAAGGTAAAAGATGTAGCAGCAGAACAATTATATCAATCAGAACGTCTGAAAATTCAGCGGTTTTCTAAAGAATTTAAAGATCTCCAGGCTGCGACGACACAGGGGTTTCGATACAATGGTTGGTTAGCTGATACTGGTACTCCTTTAAAAGTTGCCCTGGCTAATGCAAGTGAAGCAGATCTTGAAACTCAAATAATGGATTTTAACGCGAGAGTGGGTAAGCAAGAACTAGAAGAAGAGGGTGTTGCAGAACGCTTGAAGGCAGATCTCAATACAATGTATGGCGACCAGGCAAGACAGGCTGGTGTTTTCCGCGCTGGTCAATCGCTGCTTAGTGGTGGTGCTAATATGTATAACACATGGAAGTATGCGTAAATGAAAGTTCCTACTTATAAAGTACAAAGTTTTCAAACACCGAAAACTGGTCAAACTATGCTGAATGTCCAGGCTAATGTTAATGCTGCAACACAAGCAATAGCTGCACAGGGCGAGTTGTTTAAAACGGCTTCTAATATCAGTTTGGATTTTTTGCGTGCTGAAACCAAGATGCAGCGTGCAACGGAAGTAGCTGATTTAGAAAACAAATTTGTGTCTGCAATGCAAGGGCACAGTTTAAAGGCACTAGACAATAAAAATCCTGCTGCAATGTTAGCGAGTTGGGATGCAAGCAGTAAACGCACTATAAATGATTTAAGCAGGGGTATTTCTGATCCTGTCGTAAAGAAACGGTTTCTAGCGAGTGCTGCAAATACCGTCACAAGTAGTCGCGGTAACATAATGAAACTAGCCAGATCCAATAGGATAGATCAGTCTAAAGCAGTTCATTTAGAAAAAATCCGTGTTCTAAAAAAGCAAATTACACATGGAAATTCATTGGAAAAGATGCAAGCGATGCGTGAATTGTTTGGAACTCCTGGTGATCCTAGTCCCGATTTTGGTTCCCCAGCAATGCCTAGTATTTTTCAGAAAATGGAAAATTTAGGCTTAATATCGGCTGCTGGTCGTGTAGCTCTTGAAGCTGAAACTAGAGTTGGTGTTGAGAGTAGCGACATATATCAAGATCTTAGCGCAGCAGCTATAAGTGGCAATCCAGAACATGCAGATCAAATAGTAAATAACCTGGCAAGTCCAGATCGCTATCCGAATATCACAGGATCAGCTAGAAATTCTTTGCTCAATAAAGCGTTAAATCTTCGGGATAGTCTGACAAGTGACCAATTAACCAGAAAGAAAAATGCGTTAGCTTTAGCCAAGGCGCAGCGAACAGAAACACAAAGAGAAACAAATATCGATTTTTTATCTAAATTAAGTAAGGAATTAGACAACCCAAATACATTTGAGGGAGAGCCAGTAACACTTGAACAATTAACAACTGCATTAGAAAAGAATGACTTATCTGCAAAAGATTTTAATGCGCTGAAGGCGATCCGAATGGCAGATGCGCCAACAAAGTCAGATCCAGACTTAATGTTTACGCTTAATAATCAGATCGATAACGCGACAAGTGATGCAGATTTAGAGGTAATACGCGAAGATATACCAAACTATATCACTAACAAACAACTAAGCACAACGGATGCGCTGAGTATAATATCTGAGATCCAGGAGCAAAAAGCCAAAACACCCAGGGCATTAGCAATAAAATCAGAACGCAAAAACCTAATGCGTGTATTAGGTGTAAATATAGATGGGATCATTGTTGATCCAAAAACGAGTATCGGGCAGAAAGAAGCAATTAATGATGCGCTGCAAACCTATGACGATCTGGTAAAAAAGCACAATGTTAATCCAAGAGAAGCCTATAGTTATTTAACAAGTAACTTTAGAAATCAGACAAAGTTTTTTAGCAGTTTTCAAGATGCTGGAATTCTCTCTCCTAACAGTTTGATATTTGATGACATAATGGGATTGCCACAGGGTCCGATTAACGCATTAGTAGTCAAAGGATTAGTTGAAAAAATTAACAATAGCGGTCTAGCACCCAGGTTCCAATACGAAGAAATGAAAACACTTCAACAAATACAAAAGATTAAGTCGGAGCAATCAATAAATCCAGATGGCGATGGTGGAGATGTTTTTAGTAACGGAAGCAGCGGAGCAAGCAATCCAAGTTGGTGGAGCAGACTATTCGGAGGAGGGTCAGACTAATGACAACAGAAAAAAGTCAAATAGATCCACATGCAGATTATTTCGAGTTAATGACGAATGAACGCGAAGCCAATATGAATAGGCAAGGCTACAAGAATATGAAGCGTGATTTCTTTATACAGAAGGGTCTTGATCCAAATGTTATTGATTTTGATTATGCTTTTGATGCAGGGAATGAGCAGAACAAGGATATCTTGCCAGCGGTTAAAGAGAATGAGGATGGATCTGTAACTGAGGATCTACTTCTCGATATCAATACCAGGGAAGGTATGGCTTGGGCATCTGCTTCAAAAGTTTATTATGATGCGTTCTATAATAAAAAGGATAAAACAGGAGTACACCCATCGTCAATCGCTGCTATGTATACTGCTGAAGATGTAGGACCAAAAACACCAGAAGAGTTTGCACAATGGGGTATCGAGCATATTGGCTGGTTAAACTATCACTTACCATCATTAGGCATACAGGCAACTAAATTAGGATTTAAGGCAAAGAGTAATCCACAAGCATCCCATGCTTTCCTTCACCTTTTAAATACTTACGGCGAATTGCCTATGTTTACCTGGAAAGGGACAAAGCGTTTCTTCAACGGTGTTCTACAAGATCCAACAACATATGTGGGACTAGGAACATTGGGTTTGGGTTTGTTAGGTAAGAAATTTGTAAATGTCGGCGGTAAGGGTGCATTAAAAACAATGCTTCGAGCAGCGGTAGATCCAAAGGCAGCAGCAGTCTATGAGGGTGCATTATATAGCGGTGTTGATGATTTCTTTCGACAGAAGGTAGCAATGGAAGCGGGTCCAGATGTTGAGGGCGGTCAAGACAAATACAACTTTGGTCGAGGTGCTATGGCTGGTGCTTTTGGTGCAGGTGGTGCTGGTGCATTAATTGGTACTGGTGAAATAGCAAAAAGAGTTGGACCTATGGCATATCGAGCCGTGAGGGATATGGTTAATAGTTCAGCAGAAGCAGCAAATGAACGAATAAAAGAGCGTGGAACTGGAACTACATTACATTCTAATCCTGTTGGTCCTATAGCGGATCAAATAATTAGTCGTATGGGTGGTGGTGGTGGACCGCCAAAAAGATTAACACCATTGGATGAAATGGGTTTTTATAGCAAAGCACAAGAAGCATTAGAAACCATTAATCAAGACAAGGGAACAGGGAAACAGTTTCTAGGGCAGCTTGCCAACAAATTTAATGTAAAACAAGAGGAACTTAATTGGTTAGGTCTTGAGAAATTCAACAACGATAACAAGATTACTAAGCAAGAAATGATTGAAACGATAAAACAAAACTATGTAAATATAAGGGAACGCAAACTCATTGAAATGCCAGATAAGCCAGATCCAGACCTGGTAAATAAAGAAATTTCATTTAACACCTCAGAAATTACAGATAGTTCTGAATGGCAACATACTCTTGATAATTACATTTATGATTTTGAAAAAGGTGAAATGAAGGAGGATTATAATTCAGAACATATCGACCCGATTTTAAGTCATATGGGTTATTCGACAATGGATTTTATAGATAACGCTAATTATCCAAATCAAATTTTGGAAAGTGATACCTTTAATTCTAAAGCAGCAGTTCAAGCAATGAAAGAAGGCAGCTTTGAATTTACTGATTTTCAAGGAAATAATATCGATATGCGATCTGACATTGAAGAATATTTTAACCTCAAGGCAGAAGAAGAATACATGCAAAATCCTTATGTGAAAGGTAGTGACACTATGGGTATTGGTTACGATATTGTGGGTAATGATGATTTAGGTTATCAAGTTACGTCGCCAGATGGTCGTGTTGTAGTTGGCTATGATGAAGGTGTTACTTCAATGAATGAAGCACAAGTTCGAGCAACAACTGATGCACACGACGAAGGGCATCTTCATTATTCTTTAGATCCAGATGATGTTCCCGACTTTGATCCCGCAAATCCGAATGATACAACAGAGATAGTCGGGCAGCCACAACACGAATATAAACTAGGGGGTGGCAGCAACTATAGAGAGTTAATTCTTTCAAATGATAGCTTCGACATGGACCCTGCTCATAATGAAATTATGCAATTGTTAGATCCAGGCAAAACGAATTATGAAGTAAAAAATCAATTAAAAAATGAAATTAATGTTTTTAGAGATGTGTTAAAAAGTCTACCGAATAGTGAAAAAATAAATCTAGTTCAAAATATTTTAGATGATCCTATGTTTGATCCAAGGTTTTATGAGTTAGGTAAAGCGTTTGAAGGTAATAGCCTGGGTGATACGGCTGGTGTTAATAATTCACAATTGGGTCCAAGAATTAAGCGTGTGGTTGAGGGTCTAATAAATGAAACAAAAAAGAAAGATTATGACGAATTGCGATCTGAAATGAATGATCTAAGAGACTATGTATTTGGCAACCCAAAAGATAATAGACTTGATTTAGTTGGACCTGCAAATCGATTTGAAAGTACAATGATGGATTTACCAAAAGCATTTGACATGTTTTGGAACCAACAAGAAAAAGCGGTTTCAGCAGATAGAGTTGAGTTTAATAAAAAATTAAGTCCTTACATGATTAATATAGGTCTTGGTTCCCCCCATCGTTTTACATTAGGAGAGGAAATTCAAAATAAATTAAATAAAGCACCAGTTACCCATTATAGTCATCTAGCACCAAACGATATAGGACATGTTCGTGTTACAGACAGGATTGGTCCTAACGGCGAGAAAATGTTGTATGTAGAAGAAATGCAATCTGATTGGTCGCAGCGTGGTCGTCATAATATGCCTACAGAGAGAAACTTAGAAAAAGCGCGAAAAGTAGCTGATGCAAAAGAGTTTATAAATCAGACCAGGGAACAAAAGTTTAAACAGGTTGATCAAGCGATTGATGAATTTAATAACATTGCGCCAGAAAGAAAAGTCGAAGCATTTAATACATTTAAAGATAAAATAGTAAAAACTTTTCAAAGAAAATTTGATGATGGAACAGATCTTTATGAGTTTGATAGCAAGTCTTGGAAAGGATATATGAAGGATATTTTAGACGGTGGACCATCGTTTATGATGAATGAAAATATGACGACTTATTTGCAAAGTGTTAAAGATAAACCTCCAAGTGTGTCAGAGTTTATTACTAGCGTTATCGATATTTTAGATAACGATGCAAATTTTTCTTTTGACAATATGGTACAAGAAGCAAGTCTTAATTTAGGGAAAAGAGCGAAGGACCAAGTGCAAGTGGCTTATAATCACGGCAATATGGGCGACAACACCGCTCAACTTTTAGAGGAATATTTAAGAACAGGTCGAGTAGGATCTGGTGGAATTGCGACTTTGTTAAATTCCGTCGTTCCAGGCATAAACAAACTTCGTATTGGGAAGAAATATCGTGGCGATACAACTGCACACATATCTTCACAAGGTTTAAGTTATAAAGATTTAGGTTTTATGGTTGAATATGATATGGACATAGTTGCTGCTGGAGCAGATGCATTACAAGATTTAGCAAAAGGCATTGATAGTAAAATTTTCAATGACTTAGATGTTGATATGCAGCGGTTAAAAGAAGTTCAAAGTTTTAATCAAAGCAAGGACACACAAAAGTTTGAAACTAGCCGTAGCAGACATGGTTTTATTCCAAGAGGACCATTTGTGGGTAAGACACAAGATGTGGCAGAATTGCAAATCAAAACACTTGTTAGGCGAGCAATACAAGAAGGAAAAGATTTTGTAGTTGTATCGGGACCAGAGGATCAAATAAATCGATGGGGTGAAAGATACAGAGAGACTTTTGAAACGCATTATGGGCAAACAATTCCAAAAATGGCTGAGAAAGTTTTAAAGCAGTTAGATAAAAAAGCCAAACCCTATAAAGCAGATATTGGGGATTTAGGTGCGGTAAACCAACGAGATTTGCCAAATATGGAAAAAAAATTATTTCTCTCAAGAGATAAACAAATGCTGGTAATACCAATAACAGAAAAGATGAAACAAAGCGTTGAGCGTGGTATGTCCTTATTTGAACTTGGCGGTATGGCAGCGGGTGGCGGGGGTGCAGCGGTTGTTGGATCTCAGATGGCTGGTCAGCAAGAAAATGAACAACCTGGAATATAATTTGTTTCCAATGTAACGAAAATAAACTAGAATGTAATATAATTGCAGCCGTCCGTGCTGCTTTTTTTTTGGAAAAATCATGGCATTAACTGACGCAGAAAATTCTGCGGTTTCATCTCTATTGAGTGGTGGACCGACAGATCCATTGGAAAATCAGCCAGGACAAGAAAAGCCAATCGAACTTGCTCTTTTTGGTAAGGGCGGTTCTGAGGTTGGTGGCTGGCTTGGCAAAATGATATTCGGCGACAAGCTATTTAAAAGCCGTGATATTTCAAGAGAATTGCAAACAGGTGAACGAAAGCCAAAAGATCTAGCTGATTTCTTCGCTGATAGCGATGTGTTTCCCGAAGAGAAAAAAAAGGTTACTAAACATCCGTTAGACAAATTTTTAGGCGACGATGACGGTACGAAGATTAAAGTAAAGATACCCGAAGAAAAATCGGCTGGTCAGAAAACACCGTTCAAGCCAACTGACGAAAGTTTTAAAGAATTCCAGGAACAACGCAAAGTTGATGTAAAGCCAGAAAAAGGATTGCTTACGGATTTTCGGGTTAGTGGCAGCCAGGGCGACGATAAGATCCCAAATGAACAAAGCGTTCTTAATACCATTGAAGCGATCTCAAAAACACAAAAGGGCGAAATAGACAGAATTAAGCGTGGTAAATTAGAAAATGAGGAAGTTGAGAAACTAGCGGATCTTGTGGGTCTTGCGCCAGAAAATCTAAAGAAAAGAATTTTAGCAAGAAATAAAGGTGAAGCGATTACAGTTAAGGGTTTCGGTATGACAGAAACTATGCTGGCTGCTCGAACACTCTTAACAACTGAAATAAAGAAATTAGATGAATTAGCTGAATTGGCTGCTGGAGGTGGCGACCAGGCATTAGTATCATTTCGACAACAATTTGAATTAGTAGGACAATTACAAGCACAGATAAAAGGATCGCAAACAGAAATAGCCAGGGCATTACAACAATTCAGAATTCCTGTCAGAAACGAACAAGCCAATAGACTGAGAAACCAAGATGTTAGATTGCTCATAGATGAAATGGGTGGCAAAGACGGTATTCAGAAAATGGCTAATAGATACCTGGATTTAGAGGATAACGTAAACGCAAAGGCGCATCTCACAAGAAATAATAAAGGTCTTGGCGGTAAGATAATGGATGCGTTCTATGAATTCTGGATCAATGCTTTATTAAGTTCGCCTGTGACACATATGAAAAATGTTACTGGAGCGTTCCTAACAACATTTGCTCATGTTCCCGAAACATTTGTAGCAGCGGGTGTAGGTGCATTTAGACGAAACTTAATGGGTCGAGAAGGCGGGGTTGAGTTTGGCGAAGCTAATGCTGCTTTGTTTGGTTCAGTTATGGCTTTTACCGAAGCCTGGAATATTGCCAGGGTAGCGTACAAAACAGGTGAGAAGCCAATATTAGGCAGTAAAATTGAAATGACTTCTGGGCAACGTCACCAGCGTGCATTTAGTGCAGAAGCATTTGGCGCAACTGGAGTAATGGGAAACGCGGTTAATGGTCTTGGTAAGTTTATGACATTGGGCGGTGTGCCGACAAGCATGTTAGAATTTGAAGATACATATTTTAAAGTAATAGCGCAGCGCATGTCGCTCTATCAGCAAGCCTTTAGAATGGCGAAACAAAAAAATTTAGGTGTAGAGGACTTTTCAGAATTTGTAGCAAACTTTGTTCATAATCCACCAGACGATGCAGTAAGAATAGGGGATGCTCATGCTCAGTATGTAACGCTGCAAAGTGAGGTAGATCAAGCTGGTAAGAGTTTGCAAGGTGTACGAAATCTGCCATTGCTTCGTTACTTTATTCCGTTTTTTAAAACTCCGTATAATGGATTTAAATATTCGTTTGTGGAAAGATCTGCCCTGGGTTTATTGAGTGCAAATCTAAGAGAAACAATAGCTACAGGTAAAAGACCAAACGCTACACCAGAACAAAAAGCTGCAAGCGATATGGCAACGGCAAGGCAATCAATGGCAGCTATGACAACGGTGGTTGCTTTAGGTTACGTTGCTACAGGGAGAATTACAGGCGGGGGACCAGCAGATCGAGAACATCAAGCAACTTTAAGAAGAGAAGGTTGGCGACCTTATAGTGTTAGAATAGGCGATACATATCATAGCTATATCGGGTTTGAACCTTTTTCATCTGTAATATCTTTGTGGGCAGATGTTGGCGAAACTATGTTTGTTTATGATACGTCAAATGCAGAAGGTGGAGAAATAGCTAGTGCGGTTGTATTAGCCGTTGCTAATCAGTTAACGGATAAAACCTTCATGCAAGGCTTCAGCAATCTCGTTTCAATATTGCAAGATCCTGTCCGATACCAGGAAGGAACGGTTAAAAACTTTGCGAGAAGTCTGGTTCCTCGAATTGTTGCCCAGGTCGAAAGGCAAGTAGATCCAGTTGTTAGGGATGCACAGGGTGTTCTTGATAGCATAAAATCGCAGATCCCAGGTGTATCATCTACACTACCAGCAAGACGGAATATTTGGGGTCAAACGCAAATGGCAGACGGTGCATTAGGTCCAAACATTATGTCCCCTATATATACCAACACAGTTGGTCCTAATACTACGTCTATTGAGAATGGAAAAATTACAATCGGCAGCAAGACGTATGATCTTAATACTGAAAAAGATGTAAACCTTGCTTATCAATTCGACAGAGAATGGGCGAAGGTTGGCTATGGTCCCAACAGGCTTCCAGATGAGGTACATAAAAACGTAGCGTTGGAACCAGCGGAACGCGATCTCATTCATCAACTAATGGGACACCAAACGCTAGAAGCATTAAAGCAATGGGCAAAAAGTAAGAGCAATATAAAGCGATATAATCAGCGAAAGAAAGCCTATATGGAAGGCGGTAATTCTATGGCTTTTCAAAAGATGAAAGACGAATTCGATAAAATTATAAGTGATGCCAGGGATAGAGTGATTGATATTAGTGGCACTAAAGCCAGCGGATTATTCTTTGCAACAGAGTTAGGCAAGCAGTTCCAGGAACGACTACAACAAAATCATTCGGAATATGTCGATACGGTTAACGAATACCGAAACATAATGAATAACTGAAAATAAGGACAAGGACATGACAGTTAGTAGCACCACCACAAAAGTCAGTTTATCGGCAAATGGTACGCAACATAGTTTTGCATATACCTTTAAAATTTTTGCAGATGCAGACCTGGAAGTAATTGTCAGAGATAGCGCAGGTACGGAAACCACAAAAACTCTAAATACAAACTATGTTGTTACTGGTGCTGGGACGGATAGCGGGGGAAATGTCCTTTTTAAATATAATACTGGTACAAGTTCCGATGCTCATTATGATGCATCCACGAACCACCGTCCAGCAAACAATACCACCGTAATTATTAGACGAAAGTTAACGCTCTCACAAGGTACAGATTATATAGAAAACGATCCGTTCCCCGCAGCATCACATGAAAATGCTCTTGATCGATTAACGATGATTACGCAGCAGATCCAGGAAGAAGTGGATCGCTCAATTAAAGCATCTGTTGGTAATACAATTTCTGGTGCAACATTTACTTTGTCAGCAACAGATAGGGCTGACAAAATATTTGCTTTCGATAGTTCTGGTAATTTATCTGTTACCCAGGAATTAGGAACGCTTAAAGGTAATTGGGCAGCAAGTACCGCTTATGTTGTTCGTGATCTGGTCAAAGATACCAGCACAAACAATATCTTTATTTGTATCACGGCGCATACATCTTCTGGATCGCAGCCTTTAACAACCAATACAGATAGCGCAAAATGGTCCCTTATAGTGGATGCTGCATCTGCAACAACGTCAGCAAGTACGGCTAGTACACAAGCCACAAACGCTGCAACGTCGGCAACTACTGCTTCAAATCATAGAGCCGATGCTGGAAAATACGCGATCACGGCAGAGGACAGTACGTTTTCGCTCACTTCTACAAACGGCGGTACGTCGGGATTATACTCAGCTTTACATTACCAGGCAAAAGCACAAGCCAATCAAACGGCAGCAGCCAGTTCTGCAAGCGCAGCAGCGACAAGTGCAACGGCAGCATCCAATGCACAATCAGCAGCAGAAGCAGCACTCGATACATTCGATGACAGATTTCTTGGTGCGAAGTCAACATCTGGTGGCGATCCGACACAGGACAACGACGGAAACAGTTTACAAGATGGTGCGATTTTCTTTGATACGACCAACGATATAATGAAGGTGTATGATTTAACGAATACTACTTGGCGACAATTAACACCTACGTCTACAAACCAAGGTCATATTAATACTGTAAGTGGAATACAAGCAAACGTAACTACCGTAGCTGGCATAAGTTCCAATGTAACTACTGTTGCTGGTATAAGTTCCAACGTAACAACGGTTGCGGGAATAAGTTCAAATGTTACATCCGTTGCTGGAAATAGTTCAAACATAAACTCAGCAGTTTCTAATGCTTCTAATATAAACTCAGCAGTCTCTAATGCTTCAAATATTAACTCTGCCGTATCAAATGCAAGTAACATTAATACGGTTGCTGGAGCAATTAGTAATATTAACACAACGGCATCAAATATATCTGGAGTAAATTCGTTTGCTGAAAGGTATAGGATTGGTTCTTCTAATCCAACATCTTCATTAGATAACGGTGACCTCTTTTTCAATTCCACCAGTTCGACTTTACTGGTGTATGGTTCGAGTGGTTGGCAGAACGCAGGATCTTCAGTAAACGGAACCTCTCAAAGATATACTTATAATATCTCTGGCACTCCTTCTTCTGTTACTGGTTCTGATGCTAATAGCAATACTCTCGCCTATGATGCTGGATTTATTGATGTGTTTTTAAATGGAGTGAGGCTATCTGGAGCAGATATAACGATTACGTCTGGCGATACAATAACTTTTGCTTCTGCTCTTGCAGATGGTGATGTAGTAGATGCAGTTGCTTACGGAACATTTAATGTAGCTCAAGTAAATGCAGACAATCTAAATAGTGGTACAGTTCCAATAGCAAGACTAGGTTCTTCTGGCACAAAAGATACAACCACGTTTCTTCGTGGTGATAATACCTTTGCCACAGTTGATACAACTAACGCATCCAATCTCTCAACAGGCACATTACCAAATGCCAGATTATCTTCTGTGCCCAACTCAGCTTTAGCTAACTCTGGTATAACTATAAACGGATCTGCGATAGCACTTGGCGGTAGTGTCACAGTTGAAACTGACTTTACCTGGGAAACTAAAACGTCAGCTTTTAATGCTGCCGCATCTAAAGGATATTTTGTTGATACATCAAGTGCAGCAATTACGGCGACTTTACCAGCTAGTCCTACGGCTGGCGATACAATTAGATTTATAGATTTGAGTGCTACGTTTGATACGAACAACCTTACTGTGGCAAGGAACTCAAAGAAAATTCAAGGTGACACAAGTGATATGACAGTAGCAACTGAACGTGCTGGATTTGCTCTGGTATTTTCTGGTGACACTCAAGGTTGGTTATTAATGGAGAAATAAGATGAGTACATACGAAGGAAATAGATATAATTTTAGTGGTGCAAATGTAACAGGTATTCCAACGTCTGCTATTTCAAGTGGAACTTTCGCTGATGCTCGGCTATCAAGTTCGTCAGTAACACAACACGTTGACCTATCTAACTTATCAGCATCAAACCTAACGAGTGGGACAATGCCAGATGCTAGATTTCCAGCTACCTTACCAGCAGTTAGCGGAGCAAACCTAACAAGTATGTCAGTAGCATCTTCTGTTGGCTCTTGGTCGCCAAGTATTAATTTTCATGGGTGGAATTTTCATCAAGCTAAATATGTTAAAGTTGGAAGAATATGCCATGTTAGTTGTTACTTCCAATGGACAAGCAGTTCTGGTAGTGGTGATGATGCCTGTCAAATGACTGGCTTGCCTTTTACTTCTTGGAATAGTGGTAGTCCTATTGGGCAAGGTTCTTTTCATGGGTCTTATGACCAAGGTCAAACTATGGTTATGGCAAATTCAACTACTTTGGATTTTATGTCGGATTATAATGGGCAGAGGGTTCTTAATGAACACAACTCATTAGGGGGTTTGTGGACAAAAGGCAAAATGATACAACCTAGTTATCTAGGAACTGAATATAGATATTTTTATGCTGAATGTACTTATATAACTGCATCATAGGAGAGAAAAAATGGCTACAAAATATGAAATAACTAAACACGAATTTTCAGTAGATGTTAGAAGAATATCTGATGGTCATTCTTGTGCCTTTATGGCAAAGAAAGTTTGGAAAGACATGGGTTCAACATATCAAGGAGATGTTCTTTACACTACCCAGCACCAAAATGATGGGCTTATACCAGATGGCAAAAAGGTTGGTGATGTTTTTATTCCTGGAGATACTTTGCCAGAGGGTAAAAAAGTTGGTGATGTTAAGGTTGCTGCGAAAGGCTGGCAAGAAGAAGATTTTGATTGGGATGCAGAATTAACTAGGGTCTTTGGTGAAGTTGATGCTGATGTAAAGACTGCTATTACCTCTCATTTTACTGATGATTTAAAAGCTAAATATGTAACTGCGGAAAAAGCAAAATGACCAAAGCAAGAGACTTAGCAAATATAATTTCTGGTGGCTTAACTGCTGATGATATACCAGCTTTGCCAGCTTCTAAGATTACCTCTGGGAGTTTAGGTGCAGATAGAATACCAGATTTACCAACATCTAAAATTACTTCTGGAGCTTTTGCTGATGCAAGAATACCAGACTTAGCTACATCTAAAATAACTTCGGGTACTTTTGCGGATGCAAGATTATCTTCTGGTTCTGTAACTCAGCATGTAGATTTAACTGCATTGTCAGCAGACAATTTAACAAGTGGTACTGTTCCTTCTGCTAGATTATCCCTTTCCGCTAGTGATGTTCCAGCTTTAGCAACGTCAAAGATTACATCTGGTACGTTTGCTGATGCTCGGATAAGTTCTTCATCTGTTACTGCTCATGTTAGTGCGGTTACTCAAGCTAGTGGCTCTTGGACACCTGCTCCATCAAACGGCTCATTTGGCATTGACAATGGAGCAAGGTACGCAAGAGTAGGAAATTTAGTTAGTGTAACTTGTTGGTTAACTGGTAGTAGTCAAGGAGATACTAATACTAATATTTGGTACATTAGTGGATTGCCCATAACTCCAGTTAATACTGGAACTGCCTCTGATGTAGTTGGAATGGGAACTGCTTATGCTTCTACTGGAGCAAAACATTCTGGTGTTGCGTATGTGTTTTCTAATACATCTTACATTTATCTTATGCATGGTAGTAAAATTTATTCTGCTGATGATAATAGTGAACCCGCTAATCAAAATAACTGGGGAGATTCAAATGGTAGAACTACTAACTGGAATATGCGTGGTTGGATGTCAAGTGGTAGTGATAAAGGTATGGCTCTCGAAGTGACATATTTTGTATAGTAATAGGACAGACAGATGACCAAAGCATTAGAAACAAGAGTAGTTAAATTAGAAACTGAGAATTCAATTCAGTTCCGCGACATCTATAATAGGCTTAAAAAATTGGAACTGGTGCTCATTTCTGGCATGGGTGCGGTGATACTCATGCTCATTGGGATCTTATTTCAAATAAATTAAATTATTAATATTACCTGGGGGGACCATGTTAGGGTTTGGGGTTGGTGAAGTAATGGCTGCTGCTAGTGCTTTTAAAGCATTTAAAGGAGCAGTAGATGCTATCAAAAGTGGCATTAGTACCGCACGCGATGTTCGTGATATTGCTTCACAAATAGATACGTTGCTTGATAGTAAGTCTATATTAGATCGCGCTAAAAATAAAAAGGCTGCACCAGGTTCCTTCTCTCTCAAATCGATTGCAGCCGAAACTATTGATGCACGAATTGCTGAAGAAAGTTTGCAAGAAATTAAAACCTTAATAAATTTGAGATTTGGAAGTTCTACTTTTCAAGACATTTTAGACGAGCGAAAAAAGCGCATAAAAGAATACGCGGATGCGGAAAAGAAACGGCTGGCAGCCAAGGTAAAGCGCAGGAAAGAGTTAATGAATGATCTTAAAATACTTCTGTGGATCGTTGGCGGTGCTGGTCTGCTTTGCGTGGTTGGCATTGTGTATCTCACCGTTACAAACTAAATCGGAGATTAAAAATGATACATCGAATTATAAGCTGGTTAACAGAGTTCGGAAGAAAGCAGCAGGAAGATCCCTCAATGAGTGGTACTGCATCTACATCACGGAAGCGGGGACGACCAAAGTTATCACAGTCCAAAAAGAAGCCTGTCCGAAAGAAGAGTAAATGACAAAGAAGCTGGAACCAAAATCGAGATATGCCAAGTATGACATTGATGGAGATGGAACCGTAAGTGACGAAGAGTTATCGGCGATTAATGAAATTAATAAAGCAGAAGCGGAAAGCAGAAAACTTAGGTCGCAGAGATATATGGCGACTGCAAGTCTTATTGCTATGGGCGTGTTTACTTTTGTGTTGTTCACTCCCCTGGTATCTTTAGAACGCTTAGCAGCTTTATCCGATGTCTCAAATTTATTCTATATAAGCATGGCGGGTATCGTCGGAACTTATATGGGAACAACTGCATGGATGAATAGAAAATGATAGGACAACTAATATCTAGTTTTGGAAGTCTTGCATCTAGTTATCTGGAAGGCAAAACTGCGATCCAAAAAGCCAACGCTCAAATCAAGATGAAGGAAGCGACAGGCGAAATTGATTGGGATTTAGCTGCAATGAGAGCCAGCCAATCGTCACTCAAAGATGAATGGCTAACGGTACTATTTTCAATACCTCTTATTCTTGCATTTTGCGGAGAGTGGGGAAGGGATATAGTTACGTCTGGGTTCCAGGCACTTGAAGCAATGCCGACCTATTACCAGGTATCATTAGGTGCAATCGTTAGTGCTTCATTTGCGACCAGATCCGCAGCTAAGTTTTTCAATATGCGGAAAAAACCTAAATAAATATTTGTGAGATTTGCCGTCAGACTTTTGCTGACCG
>Ga0098037_1000286_pt1 | contig 27887 bp, 21 predicted proteins | sample 5_EtaG_FD_75050 | JGI IMG/M metagenome (GOLD analysis project Ga0098037, IMG submission 75050) | Marine viral communities from the Subarctic Pacific Ocean - 5_ETSP_OMZ_AT15132 metaG | ecosystem: Environmental > Aquatic > Marine > Oceanic | place: Pacific Ocean | collected 2015-01-08 | reverse complement strand
GTAGGAATTATGGCACTAGCACCTTTGTACGTCACCATGTCTATGATGACCAGACAAATGGAAAAGACTAACTAGCAGTATCTTCTTGTCTATCTTTTAGGATTGCCTGTATTTCAGTAAACCTAGTTTTGCATTGGTTTATAACTTCTTGTGCTTGGTTATGCTTAGTGACCACTTCCTGTAGTTCAGCTTGCAGTTCTTCGGTTGTAGGTTTTGGCATTATTCTGCTGGCTTATCTGCTATTAGTTTAGCTTTCCAAGCAGCCTTTACATCAGTAGTCCATACTGCATTGCAGATTGCTGATACTTCTGCTGGTTGTCCTGATATGTCAGTATCAACTAGGTTGTCAGAAGCATCTAACGTACCAGCTTGCAGTACATATCTTTCAAAAGATCTTGTAAGTTCTTTATCATCTTTTGTGATGACTGTTGCTTTACGGACTTGCACCGTTTTGTATGTTCCGACAACTTCTATCTTGTCGTATTCGATTGATTCGCTTAATGCCATTAGGATTAATCTCCGATTAAAACAGTTTTAGGCTTAGTTTTAAGACGTAGCTTCGGTCTATGCAGCTTCGTAAGTTCCAGATATTAAAACTACATCTCCAGAAAATGTAGAGTATGCAGTTTGAGAATCACCAAAACCATCTAATTCATATCCATAAGCATAACTTTGGTTTGCATTAACAACAAAAGCGAAGGGTGCTGTATTACTTCCACTTCTAGTTGAGATTGCTGGAATAACAGTTTCTCTAGATCCAGCTTGAGCAACAGGAAGACTGAAACCAAAACGACTTCCATCACTACTACTTACAGTAAATTTACATTCAAAATGAACTAATCTTCCAATTTTTGTATAGGTAGCACGATTAACTGTTATATCAGAATTACTTACATTAGCAAAATCAGGAACAAAAGTTCCTTCTTCATAGTCATCTAAAGCGTTGGCTGTTGCGTTGTCTGAGTTAAATTTTAATCCGTCTGTGTCAATTCTTGCTTTTAAAGTATTACCAGCGTGAAATCTTAAATAATCTCCATTATGAACATAACCAACAAGACCTTGAGTAGCACCTCCACTATCTGCAAACGCAACTTGTCCATTTTGAGCAGTACCAGAAAGTATTGTTATTCCATCATTTTTACCATTTGCAGTACTACCAACTATTAAATCATCTGTTCCACCATCAGCATAAGTAGCACCATCAGTAGAACCTATAAGCAACCTTCCAGACGAATCTATACGCATACGTTCTGTTTGATTCGTACCAAAAACAAGAGGTGTGTTTGATGCTGTTCTGACTAAACCACCAGTAGAATTTGCTCTAAGTTGTAAATCTGTACTATCAGTTGTCTGAGAAACTTGAACAGTAGGTATTGATGCACCGTTGAATTGACCAACGACTGTTGAAGTTCCAGTAACTGCTAATTGATTTCCATTAAAGGTAAGATTTGACTCACCATTTAAAGTTGTACCACCTTCGCCAGTTATAATCCTGTCAGCAGCGTTGTTGTTTATTGTTGTACCAGCAGGGATAGATTCAAAGCTAGGGTCTGCTCCGTTGTTTGCTCGTAAGAACTTACCATCATTATTGGTGTCTCCATGTGGAAGTTTGGCTAGTGATACTGCTCCATTTAAAATTTTATCTGTAATAATTTGGTTGTCAGCTATGTCTTCACTTTGAATACTTCCATTTACAATTTTAGCTGTGTTGATGGCATTACTCTTGACACCATCTGTTGATACTTTTGTTAATGCCATTTACTTAGCCTCCAATGCAGCAACTTTAGTTTCTAATGTTTCTATTTTAGCAATAGCTTCTTGTAATGCAGCAGTAAGTAAAGGTACAAGCTTCGCTTGGTCTATAGTTTGTACTTTTATATCAGTTGTCGAATATTCTTTTATATCACCAACTTTTTTACCTTCGGGTATCTCGTCACCTTCTTTATACAATATAGCTTGCATTTCATCTTTAACTCCTGTAACCGCTTCTGGTACTACAGTCTGTGCTTCATGTGCAAAAAATCCATCTACTTTTGTACCTAGATCTGACTTCCATTCAAATTGATAAGGTTTTAAATTTTTAATTCTTGTTATACCATCTGCAATTAATTGTGCGTTTGTTTTTAATCTATAGTCAGAACTTGAATTATAAGATGTAGTATTGTTTGCTCCATTAGATGTTATCTGGCCACAAAAATCAGCATTACCATCTCTGAAGATAAGCATACCTGCGTTACCGCTATTATTAGAAGTTCTAAGCTCAAACACGTTTCCATCATTTAACAACTTAGCGTGTTGAGTACTATTGGAAATTAGCTTAATTATTCCGTCATGTGTCATTAAAAACCTATCACTTCTCGAACCACCATTTCTCATTGCAATATGAAAATCACCTTCGTTATTTCCATTACCTACCATTGCAGCATTAAATTCAGCGTTAGCGTTTGGTCCGTTAATTGAAAACCCGACACACTTACCATCACCAGAACCACTAGATTTACCAATTATTATTGCAGGGTTATTAGCAGCAGTACTTGCATTGTAATCAGTTACATCAGCTTGATTTACACGAAGTCTGCTACCTGTAGCTGGTGCTACTCCTATCCCTACATTTCCTGTTGAGCCGATCCGCATACGCTCTACATTATTGGTATAAAAAAGCGTACCGTGATTGCCTACACCTTTAATAACGTTATTGTTTCCATCGTGTGAGATTTGAAAATCAGAACTAGAGCCTAAAAGAAGTGTATCTCCATCAGCAGCCAACTCAACATTCCCTGTAACCTTCACTCCACCACTTGTTGTCCGTAATCTTTCAGCGTTACTAGCTGGATGATATAAACGTGCAGCTCCATTATTATCAGCGTAAATAACATTTCGATGTCCACTCGAATTATCACCACATTGAAGGTATAGATCGCTTCTTCCTCTTAAATAAAGAGGTTTTCCATCTACTTCACCACTAATATAATTAGAGCTACCATCATGAAAAATTTGTAGATCTTCAGCAGCACCAAAAGTTAATCGGTCATCATTAGATGAACTACTATCTCCAAAGTTAATTTTCTTACCATTTACATCTAAGTTACCTCCTAGCTGTGGTGATGTGTCATCAACTAAGTCAGAAGAAATTGTAGTCCAACTTGTAGTTCCACTTCCATTTGTAGTAAGAGCTTGACCGCTAGTTCCCGATATAGGAGGGAAGGTAAATGTATAGCTTGTTTGTCCTGATTGATCTGCTGGTGCAGCTAGTTTGACATACTGTGTGTTTCTACCAAGCTGTAATCCAGTAGTATCTAAAATTGATGTAAATGCACCAGATGCTGTAGTACCTGTTTGATAAGTAATACTAGCTCCAGAACCAGCAGAAATAACAGGATCTCCATTACTTGCATCTCTTTGTAACAGAAGATCATGTACTATAAAAGTGTCTCCACTATGGCTTGGAAAAGTAGGTACAGTACAGTTTCCGTTGGTGTTAGTTGCTATAAATCCAGCAGCTGTACCTTGGAATAATTTACTTAGTGTTACTGCATTGTTTGCTAATTTACCTTCTATAACTGATCCGTTTTGTAGGATTGCACTTGTTACTGTGTTGTTACTTGGAGTTCCAATATTTACTGTAGAACCCATTACTACTATGAATACATCTGATCCACTAGCAGGGGCAGAAGATAGTTTTACAGTACTGCCTGATAAAGCAAAACCTTCTGAAGGTGTAGATGTTCCACTATTAGGTTTCTGCACAACACCATTAATACTAAGGATTATCTGTTGAGCATTTGCAGGTGCATTACTTACAGTAAAATCTGTTCTACTTCCGTCAAATGACTCACTAAATGTAGAGATAAAGAAGTTACCAATACTTTGTGCTTCTTCCCACGCACTATTGGTTGAGTTATAAACTAATAACTTCTGAGTAGAAGTATTAAAGAATAGATCACCAGCATCAAGATCAGTTGTAGGGTTAGAAGAACCTACTCTATACCTAGCTGCAAAAGCATTAACACCTGCTAATCCAGTAGCAACTGTATTTACATTTGCAATACTGCCACCTACGTTATTTACATTTGTTATTGCACCGCCAACAGTATTAACGTTTGATGCATTACTAGCAACAGCATTAACGTTGGATATAGCACCTGCGACTGTATTTACGTTTGCAATATTATTTCCTACGTTATCTACGTTTGTAATTGCATTTGCAACAGTATCTATTTCTGATGTAGCTTCATTTAAATCGTCAGCAGCAGTTACAACTGCATTGATATTATTAGCAACTGTTTGCAATTTGTTATTGTTTATTTCCCCTGCAACTGTATTTACGTTTGCTATAGCACCGCTTACAGCACTAACGTTAGAGTTTGCATTTGCAACTGTGTTTATATTTGAATTATTGCCTGCAACTGTATTTATATTACTGGCATTAGCTTGTACTGCATTAATATTTGATGCGTTACCAGCAACGGCATTAACATTAGATATATCTCCGGCTACAGTATTAACATTACTTATAGAAGCTTGTACTGTATTAACTTTTGCTTGATCAGCAGGTGAGAGTTTTAACAATACCCATGCAGTATTGCCAAGGTCATAAACTTTAGTAACGTTATCACTAGTATTAAAATATAATGCTCCATCTATTAATGTATTACCGTCATTATCTACTGTAGGGTCAGATGATTTAGCACCTAAATATCTATCATCAAAAGTATCTAATGCTGTTTCTGCTGCGGTTTGTGCTGTCTCAGCAGCCGTCTTAGCTGTTTCTGCTGCTGTCTTTGCAGTATCTGCTTGGGTAGCTTTAGTAGTTGCAGTTGATGCAGACGTTGACGCATTGCTTTCACTAGTTGCTGCTGCTGTCGCACTATTAGCTGCTGCTGTTGCAGAGTTTGCAGATGCTGTAGCTGATGATGCTGCATTGTTTGCCGAAGTCGTTGCTGTTGCTGCATCTACAATAAGATCCCAGTTTGCAGAGTTAGTATTTGTTGTTAATGGTTGTGAACCAGAAGATGTATGTGCTGTATTACAAAAGAAAATATTATTTGTTGAGGTATCTTTTACAAGATCTCTTACTGCATAAGCAGTACTAGCAGACCAATCACCACGGTATGTTCCTAGTTCTTTCAGTACTTCAAATTCACCTAAATTATCAAAACCTAAAACTCTATTTTTTCTAGCAGCAGCATTTTCTGTAATTTCTAAACTACCAATAGTATTAGTTAATGAAAATTTTATAGATCTATTTAATTCGTCTTGTTGTTGTTGGTGCAACACAGTTGCTTTATCTAACGCATCATTTATAACTTCTGGAAAAAATCCACCTTGGTTTGTTAAATCAGTTCCTTGTAATGGTTCTACAGCAGATGTAATAACAATAGAAAAACCACTAGCTAAATTTTGATTATTACCGCCAGATTTTAAAGTTATACTTCCACCGGGATTGCTGTTCTGATCTTCGTTTAAAGTAACTATATAATCATTATTTAAACCTAAAGTTAAAGTTGTTTCTATACTTGTAGCTGTTTCTAATTTTTTTACAACAACATCTGCGTCTGTAAAAACTTTAAAGGCAAAAGGATATGTAGCAGTATTACCATTACCAACTAACGCATTCGTCTTTCTTGTAGTCGAATTTATTGTCATTAATTAGACATCTTCACTATCTTATTAAGGTTACCAAGAATTCTTTGCTTTACGGTCACACCTTTATTTTTTACTAGCACCTGCTTTACCTGTAACTAATCCTCTAACAAAATCAATAGGTCCTTTTGGTTTAACATAACCACGGTCTACATCTCTTAAGTAACTTAATATTCTACCTAAAGGTGTAACTGGCATACCAGAACCTAACGTAACCATTGTAGATACATCTCTTATTTGTTTACCTGTCATTGATCCTTCTTTAAATATTGTTGGCACTTGTCCTATTATTTGAAGAGCATCTTGTAATGCTTCAATACCGGGGCTAGATACTATATCATCATCCCAAGGAATATCATTTTGAGCATTAATTGGTATTAATAATACTTGACCTGCAATAGGTACTAGACCTGCTGTGTAATTAACTATATCTCCTAATGCTGCTGATGCCATATCATCTAATAAATATCCATCTTCGTCCTCGTCTTCTATTCTGCCACCTAAACCTCTCATAATAATACCTGCTAAAACTGCTGGCATCACTACCGTATATAAATACATATAAACTAATTGTTCTCGATTTTTACCTTTATTTTTAAAACCAAGATCATCTTTTACTAATTTTTGATATTGTCCAAAACCTAAATTAGCAATCATATTAAAATATCCAGTAAATTGAGTAACTGATTGAACTATTGGATTCATATTTTGAAACGCTGCTCTGTCTTCTGGTAACAAACTATCTTGTGTTAAACGCACATTAGCATCAGCCTGTTTAATTGCTTCTATCATTATCTCTTCATCGCTCATATCTTTTGACATTGTTTCATGCACTTGGTTATAAGTGCCTATCCAAACAATAGAATCGGTTATTCCTTGAAATGTTTGTTGTAAAAAATATCCATGATGTTCTCCCCAACTTTTTAATTTTTGAAATTTATTAGGATTTATAACTAATTCATTAATTCTGTCTTGTATATCAAATATTAAATTTTTTTGTCTATCTGCCATAAATTTTGACATAGATGCAATTTGTTGATTTGTGCCTTCTCTATCTTTCATATAAGTAATTAATCCATCTTTTAAATATCTTGGTTTTACTTTTATAAGAGCAGGGAATAAACCTGTAAGTTGTTGAAATGCGTTGCCAATGTTTGCAAACATAATTCCTAAACCTGTTCTACGTTTTATAGTTGCTAATATTCGGTCAAAACTTTGACCAAAACCAGAAGGTGCATATGTTTTTTGACTAGCTGCTGCTTTTAACCAAGGTTCTATCATTTCTTTTTGTATTGTTGGATCTATAATTTTTAATTTTTTTTCAAATTCTTTGTTTTTTAATATTTTTAATGTGTCTTGCAAAACTGGTTGTACATAGGCATAACGCAATGTGTCATCAATATGTTTAGTCATATATCCTAAATGCAATGATAATGGTTGATAGAACCTTTCATTACGTTCTTTTGTCATACCACTTTCAACTTTTGGCAAAGAATTTTTAAATTCACTTTTTAAAATATTTATTTCTTCTTTTATTTCTATATCTGTCATTACAGGATCACCTTTTGCTGGTACATATCCACCACGAAATTCGCCAAATCTATTTAATATTGGTGTTGCTTTTACTGTTTTAAAATAATATCCTTCAGTATCTCTATGTGCTCTTTGTAAAAGCGGTAGCATTTTTTCATTTAAATCCCATACAGCTTGTAAAAATTTATAATCTTGTCCAGTTAATATTCCTTCATTTTTCATGCGTGTTTCAAATGCATCCCAATAAGTTCTGTTTAATGTTCCATCTTCGTTTAATGAACCCCAACCTCTTCCTAATAATAATTTTTTTAAATTACTATCATTACCTGTATGCAACATAGCACCTAATAATTCTACTTTACCTCTACCATTACTTTCTGATCCAAAAGTATACGCTTCAGATGACTCAGAAACTAATGCAAATTCATTTGCTGTAATTTCTGCATTGCCAAAATCTACATTTGCAATCATATCTGAATATTGTTTTGTAAATATTGTTTGCTGTGCTCGGTATTCGTCTAAAGCTGATTTCATTGGAAACCATAAAGTATTATAAAAATCTCCTAATTTTCCCCCTTCAAGTTCTAATACAGCCGATCCTAATCCTTTTTTTAATCCTGATGCACCATCCATAGTATCAACCCAACTTTCCATTCTTCTAAGCTTTGCAGCAAAACCTAGTAAATTTTTATTAAATAAATATGTTCTAGGTACAGCTTTTGTTGTTCCTATTGGTGTTGTTTCTAACGTTCTTAATCGTGCACTTCTTTGTATCATTGTATCCATACGTTTTACTAACGTATCAACAACAGGTTGTAAATCTAATAATTTACCAGCAATTTTTACTTGTTCAACTCGTCTTGATTGATGCCACAAAGATTTCATTAAATCATCTATATTTTGAAATTCTTCATAGGTTAAATCTGTTAAATATTTTTGACCTTGACTAGCTTGTGAACTTAAAATCATAGGTTCTAATTCAGAATATAATTGCTCATCATATTTTCGTAAATTTTCAGTAAATACATTAATATCTTCTACTTTAGGACCAAGACCAAACGAAGATAAAATTACTCGACCTGCACTAATTAATTCTGAATTTCTTTTATTTTGACCTGTAAATAATTTTTTATCAGTACCAAAAAATTTATTAAATAAACCAGTATTTTTATTTGTTGCTTTGTCATATTCTTTGTGTATTTCTATAGATTCTTTTGCTAATAAATTATTTAATAATTGTGACCTTTTTGCTTTTATTGCAGCTTTAGTATCGCCTTTTTTCATTGCTGCTTCTGCTTCTTTTAATGCTCTTGTTTCTGCACGAGTAAATTCTGACGGTCTAATTTCTGATAATTTTTTATCTGCTAATATATCTTGAGCAACTTGCGTAGCAGCAGCAACTTGATAACGTACTGGACGCATAGCTTTAGAAAGTGTATTTAATTCTACAGCTACAAACCTAGCCCTAGCTTCATTGTGTATAGCGTTTATTACTTGTAATTCTAATTGTCTAGGATCAACCAAATCACTATGTTCTTCCAACATACGTTGATCTGTGCGTTCTTCTATAGCATCTTCTATTTTTTGTGTTTCTAACAAAGCATCTATCATTGTCAATGGATCTGAAAAATTAAACATATCTGCAACAAGTTTTACGTCTAAACCTTTTTTAGCAACTAATCCAAATCCACCTGTACCTAATTGTTTTATTTCTGCCTTTTGTGCAGCTTCGTCATAAAAGGTATTAAATTTTTTATGCTGTCAATTGATATTTTATGTGTACCTTTTACTTTAACTATTTCACCTTTGTCATTTAAAGTAACACCACGTTTTAAAAAATTTCTTAATTTATATATAGGTTCTTGTTGTATTTCTACAGTTACTTCTGCTTCTACTTTTTTACGAATTTTTGCAATTTTTTTATCTAATTCTTTTTGTATTTTCGGCATTTTCTTTCTTACCCAACGCACTTGTTTCATACTTTGTTGTTCCATTATTTCTAACGTTTCATCTTCTGCTTCTTGTAATGCTGTTGTATATTGTGCCCATTCCGCATCGTTCATTCCACTTTGTTCTTGTGTTTGGAACATAGCTTTTAAATTATATATTTGTTCTGCTTGTACTATTTGTTCATTAGTAGCCAACATACGATCCATAACATTTCTTATTTCATTTGTCAGTATTGGTAAATCTTTACCAGTTTCTCTTTTATATAAATCATTTATTTTTGTACTTACTTCTTTATATACATCTTTAATAAAATTACTAAATTTTCTAAATAATCTAATTATTTTCTTATCTGTGCTAGGTGGTTTTTCTTTTGTGTCAAACAAATATTGTTCAAAATTATACGCAAATGATTCATGAAATTCTCTTTTTTGATTTATATCAAAACTTTTCCAAGTTTCTAAATCTTTTACATCCCAAAATTTTAACAACGCATCAAAATCATCTATTAATTCTGTAGGTGCATTACCTTCTATAACTATATTTTCTAAAACAGTCAGCATATAATGTGCTGTTTCATGAGCAAACGTAGAAAAATCTGCTTCTTGTGTAAGTATTGTAGTTAAAGTTGTTGGATCAAAACGACCTCTTGCTCCGTCAGAGGATTGTTGTTCAAAATATTCTCCTACTTTTACCTTAATAGATCCTCCAGACTTTCTAACTGAGAGTCTGAAATCTTTACGTCCGTTAGGGAATTCATCATCGAGACTAAGTCTAGAAGGTTCGACCCTAATGGCAACTGCTGTATTGCCGTAACCAATATCTGCGATAGCTCTGGTGGTAACGTAGACATCAGGTTCTCCAGCACTTCTGAGTTCACTTGAAGACCTAATTTGTTCTGCTGATTTTCTGTCTGTGTGGTGGTAGACGGTGACAGTTCCATCTGGGTTAATTGCAAGTCCTGTGGCTTTGTCAATGTTTCCTTGTTGTTGGAAAGTATCAACCTTTCGTACTCCTCCTGTTCCTCCTTCTCCAGATTCACTTCCTCTTGTGCCGATAGTGGCCTGACGTTTGAGTTCATTGTCTACCTCCTGTAATGTAGTTTGAATGTCAGCGTCTGATACGCCTTGTTGCCTAGCTAAAGATTCAGCAGCATTTGCATAATCAGGTGCTTCGTTGTCTTCGTAACCTGAGTTTGTTTCTTGTGAATCAAGTTTAGCAGCATCATACAAGCGTCTTTCTGGATACCAAAGCAATGCTTGTAGATCTGCCATTGTAAGATCTTTTTCGGTTTGTTGCAACTCTGCCAACACTTGACTAAAAACTTTTCTTATATTTCTTCTTTCTGGAGCACCACTAGGTGCTTCTTTTTGACCGTCTAAATATTTAGCTAATGCATTACCACCTTTTCTTATTTCACCGCCAATACTTATATGTGGATATCTTTTTTGTGGTTTGCCTAGTAAATCAAATAAAAATTGTTTTCTTTCTGGTTTTTCTAAAACTGTTGCTATTTCATTCATTTTAGTTCTATTTGCTTTTTTTGTACTTGCTTTTTGTATCGCAACGCCTACTTCATCTAAATTAGATAGCTTAATTTTTACTCCAATAATTTCTGATAATTCTTTTTTTTCTTGCAAAGACAATGCTTTTATTAATTCTTTAAGTTGACCACGTTTTACTTTTGCTTGCTTTGTATAGTCAATAACTAACTCACCTCTCATTCTTCCCCATGTACGCATTAACCATCTATCCATAGTTAATTGTTCATAGTTACCGTATAAATTTGCAAAAAATCCATTACCAATTTTTGGACCCATTACTGCTGCACCATATACAATTTCTCCTTGTGTTTCTCCAGACACCTCATCATTTGTATATGTTTCGACTTCTTTTACTGTGTGCGTTGTTTTCATGAAATCTTCAAAACTTTCAAATCCTTTTTCTTTTATTAATCTGTTAAACAATTTAAAATTACGATTTATAGCGTCACTTGCGTCACCTATACCTATGTCAATAGGAAATTCACCATTTTCTTCCCAGTAACTATATGCTTGTTCTGCAAGTTCAAAGTTTTTATCTACTTTAATACCGTTAGATGTATTAGCTAACGCCCAAGTAAAGGCAAAGTTTGCTTCGGGATTTGTCGCTAATTCTGGATGTATAAGCGATAATAATGCTTTAGCTTTACTTACTTTTTCGTTATACCAACCAACTGCGTTTGCGTTTTCTTCTAATGCAAATTTTGCATCTTCCAACACAGTTTGTACAAGATATTTTTCTACTTCTGCTGTAAATTCTTTTACGTCAACTTTAGCTTTTTTAGCTTCTTTTATAACACGTTCTTGTAACGCTAATTTAAAATCACGATTAGTAGCGTATGTTTTACCTTTTGCAAAATCAAAACTTTCTCTTAAATTAGATATTTGAAATAAAGCTTGTGGAATTGGCTTGCCTTGTTTTTGTTTTCCTTTTTGTTGAAAACTTATTAATGGTTGTTGTTGATATAAATTATTTATTTCGTTAGACCAATTACCATTATTGTCTATTGATTTAACTGCATTAGGTTCAAAAATAACTACTTCAACAGTTTCTCCAAAAGCATTTTTTACAATTACACCATCATGTCCTTCTGCTATTGCTTGTTCTCTAAAACCATCTGATGCAACTTTACCTCCTGATTTTATTTCTGGTTTTATAGATATGTCTACAATTTTTGGATTTTCTAATCGTGCGTACAATTTCATTATTTTTTTCTCGCCTTTTACTCTTATACTTTTATTCATCGTGTATATTTTTGCTAATCCTTCGTTAAGAGTTAAATAAACACCAGTACCTGCAAAACCTGCGTCATATCTATTAGGATGATCAAGGTCAAAATGATCAAAATTATCTGTAGTGCCGTGATATAAAATTTGTGGTGTGCCGTCAGAATTAACTAATACTGATTTTTTAAACCAATTTTTAAATAATTGTGTATCTGTTTTTATAGTTCCGTTTTGATTAAAAAATTGTTTACTAAATGTATTGAGATCTTGTTCGCCTACAACATTGTATTGAAATCTATTTAAAAATTCTAACGGTGTTATACCTAAAGCTTTAGAATAGGTAGCTGCAAACATTTGTGGTATTGCAGCCATATAACGAGCTTTATCTTCCTCAATACCAATATTCATTAATTGTTTTTTTATCTGTGCTTTTACTGACCTTGACTCCCTTTGAAACTGTTTTAAATCTTGTGTTTTTTGATTAAATAATTCTTTATATGCAGCAACTAGTTCTGGTTGGTCTTTATAAAATTGCAACATTTCTGTTTGACTAAATTCGTTTTCACCTTCTTTTAAATGCGGAAACAAAGCGTTACCTAAATTTGTATTTGCTATTTCTGCTAAATATTTTCCTGTTGGTATTTTTATAACTTTACCTACTGATCCTTCTTTTCTTGCGTCTTTAATTTGTTGTGCAAGTTCTGGTGAAAATAACTCTAGTTGTTCATCTGTAATAGCATTTTCATTTAACTGTTGTTGAAAAACATTAGCGTTAAAATAAAAATCTTTAATACCTGCTTTATCTCCTAATTCTTGTTCATAATCTTGATATTGTTTTTGATCTCTTTTGTAAGTTGCATCATCTTTTGTGTTTGCAATAATTTTTTCTAAAACTGCTGTATTATTTCTAGCTTTATTTGCTTTAATTCTATTGCTATTTAATGTTATACCCGGTCCTACTAAACCAAATAAAATCATACCTTTAAAAGTTTCAGTAACTGTTGCCCATAATCTGTCACCTATTTCTTCTGCGTTTAATGTAACAACACCATCATCTGCATCTAAATTATTTGCTGTTATTGCTATAGCTTCTTGTAAAAATTCTTGACCAGTTTCTGTTGCTAAAAGTATTCCATAATCTCGTGCAAATTCTCTTGTTATAGCATTCCATGTAAGTTGTTTACCATTTTTACCTAATGCGTTTTTTGCAAATTGTCTAGTAATTCTTTTAACAAAAGGTGTTGATGCTAATCCAGAACGTGCAAAAGAACCTTTTAATGAATTTAATGCTTTGCCATATGGACCTGCTAAAATATTAAATCCAATTTTTTCTATAGCAGCATTAACTGTACCAACAGCATTTGACCTTAATCTTGCGTCTTCTAAACTATATCCATTTGCTCTTAACTCTAACCATGAATGACCTCCTTCAATTTTAAAAGTGTCATATGTTAGTTTATTTGCAAAAGCATTCCAACCAGTAAATAATCCTACAAAATTACCAATAGTTCCACCAACCATTGCACCAACAGCTTCACCTCCAATTAATGCTGGACCGTCAGGTATAAAAAATCCTATTCCTGTACCAACTTTTGCACCTAACCAAGTTTTTGTTTTCCATGTTGCAAGGCCAGCAGTAGCAGCTTCTGGAATTGATGAAGCATATTGACCAACAAAATAACCAGAACCTTCTATAAGACCAACACCGTCTGCATCATAATTAGCTATTTCTTCTTCTATTTCTTTTAATCTTTCAAAATCTTTTTGATCTTGTTCTGTAGGTACATAATCTAAATCAAATCCATCTTGTGTACTAATAAGTGGAACTCGTCCTTTCCTTAATCTATTTGCAATAAATCCCATTTCTCTACTTAAAACACCTTTGCGTATTCCTTGATATGCGTCTTCTGGTGCAGAAATTATTCCGTTCCATAAATTTTCATTTGCTGCTAAATTTTGAACATTATCTTGAGCTAATGCAGCAAATTTAGGATCTGTTAATTGACGCATTAATACTGGACTATTTTTTGCTAATTGTAAATTTTCTAAATCTTTTTCTCTTTTTCTTTCTTTCATACGTCTAATAGCTTCATCGCTATCTAAAGCAAATCTTTCATCTAAACCTAATTCCCTTGCTAATATTAATCCTTCACCTATCATTGCAGGGTCTTTTCTTATTACTGCTTGCAAAGATCTTTTAACTGCTAAATCTGCTAATCGGTTGTCTTCTGCACTAATTTGTTCGTAAACATTTGTATTTGATTGATCAATATTAGATTCTTTATCATTTACTAAATTTTCACTAGTATCTTTTTTAAGATTTTGGCTATCTTCGTTAGCTAATTGTTCGTAAATATTAGTCATTTTTAATTTTGGTTAGACCTAAAAAGTAATTCTTCAATTTCATTATTAGCAGTTGATTTACCACCACGCACCCAATAATCTGCAATATTAAAAGCAGTTGTTGGTTTGTTAATTCTTTTTAATTCAGCTACAATTTTTATTCTTTGATAAGCAGGTATTTGACTTAATACTACATTTTCACCTAATACGTCTACAGAAATATTTGGCATTTGATCATTGCCATCATATTGATTAATTGTGCTTAAAGGTTGTTCTTCACGTTTTGCACCTAGTCCAAAAAATCCACCAGTTTTTTCTCCAGTAAATACTTTATCATTTAAAATTCCTTCTAATATTATTCTTTTATCTTCACGACCAATTATTTTACCTCTCATAATTTGTTCTTCATCTATTTTTTTTCTCCATTCTTCTTGTATTTCTACATAATTAAGTTTTACTTCATCACTTGAATCAGTTTTGTTATTTATTAAATCACCAAATCCCATTTTTAATAAAGTTAAATCAAGCATATCGTTTTCTAATTTTACGGCAAAAACTTTTTCTTCTGTATTTAACTTTGCAGCATAATCTTGTAATGCTAGAAAATCTTTTTTAGATAATAAATGACTGTTTTCGTTAATGTTTTGTACTATGTTTTCTGGATTATTATTTATAGTTATTAACGCATCTACATTAGAATTTTCTGGTTGTCCATTTTTTAATATTTTTTGATCTTCTTCTGTAAATTTTGATATATCAATATCATTATTTAATAAATCATTGTGTCCACCTTCTCTAGCATAAGATATTGTTTTTGCTTTATTTAAATTTTCATTATAAAGTTTTTGATTTGCCTTTTCTATATCATTATATTTTATTCTTAAATCTTTTAATGCTTCAGTTAATTCTTCTGGATCAATTATAGTTGCTTTTAATTTGTTGACATAAGTTTCTATAGGCAATAATCCAGTAACAGGATTAGCATTATTTTTTTCAAGATTAAAATTATAATCGTAATTAATATCATTTTCTAAAATATTTAAATCACTAGAAATCTTATCGACAAATTTAGAATCAGTTGCTTCTGCTAGTTGTAATTGATTTTTTAATTGATTTATTTTTACACGTTTTTTTCTATCTTTTTCACTTTTTTCAAATTCTTTTGTACCGGGAAATGGACCAAGATTAGATGATATGTGTTTTTTATATACATCTGGTGTGTTTTGTAATTTTTCTATTTTTTGTTTTATTTCATTAATTTCTGGCCTATATTTTTTATCAGCATTTTCTATAATTAAATTTTTATAATTAGTAATTATTTGAGCATTTATGTTTTTAGCGTATACAGGATTATTTTTAAATTGTTTTGGATCAATATTTACTGATGATTTTGCTTTTGTATATAAGGCATCTGCATTTCCTACACCTAAATGAAGTGCAGCAAACATATGAGTTGCTCGATGTTGATTGAGTAAAGTACCGTTTAAAGTTGAATCTGGTCTATAGAATTTTGATTGTGAATTTAAAATTTGTTCTGATATTTCTATATTTTCAGTTTGTTTTTTTTCATTAGTATCTATTTCATCTGTATGTAATCCATCAACTACAGCAGCACCTTTACCATCATTTAATGTATTACTACTAGATAAACACAACATTTTATTTGACAAACTTAAAAAATCACCGTTATTTGTATTGCTGTTGTCTCTAATAATTGCGTTAACACATTTACCAAAATTATGTACTATTGCTTCTTTTTCATTTATTTCTAATAAATTGTCTGATATTTGTTCACCAAAATCTGGTTTAAATTTAAGTATATATTCTTCTATTTCTTTATGGCTTTTATTTTCAGTTTTCATTTTATCTACAACACCCATATGCACTTCTAATAAATATTTATTTCTTCTTGCTAAATATTGTGAACTAACACGACCTTTTGTTGGATCAATATTTTCTCCATTTAACATTGCTATTTCATCTAATAAAGATAATCCAACAAGCTTTCTTGTTTCATATACACTTCCCGGTACATTAACTTTTTCATAATCATCAATTATTTCTCGTTTAGTTATATCTATATGTTCTGTTAATGTATTTTCTAATCCTATACGTTGTTGTTTTATAGAATGTTGAGTCATTTTATTTTGCGAATCATTTATAGATACACCGGCTCTGGTTTCAAACATATATTTAACTTGACCGTTACTAGCTCTATTAGTATATTTTTCTAATAAATTTTGTAAATTATCATTTCTGTATACATCTAATTGATTTTTTGTTTCTGCTTTGTCTTCTGTTGTTATATATCCAACTGCGTCTAGCCCTTTAAATTCTAAATATTCATTGTGATTATTTTCTAATTCATTATAAAATTCATTATATAGTTTTTTTGATTCTGCATCATTTAATTCATCTGCTAAACCTTGTGCAGCTTTTTGAAATTGTAATAAAGATGTTGATTGTCGTTTTATAGCATTAGGTGTCTTATTATCCATTGCTTCTACTGAACTACCAGCAAATTGCACTTCTGAACCTACATTCAAATTTTCTGTTAAATCAGTCTGTAATGGTACTTGTTTAACCATGATTATTTTTTAAATAATGAAGAAGGCAAATTGCCCATAAGATTAGAAGTTCCTGTTAATAAAGAACTGCTCATATTCATAAAAGGATCTATAGATGAAGCCGTAGCAAACATATTACTTTCGCTGACTCCTAACATATTTGCTTGTACTCCTAAACCTACACCTTCTAAACGTTTATTTTCAACTGATCTAACTTTGTTAGAATTCATTGTTAATTTATCTATAGTTGCCAATATTTCACTACTAACAAAAACATCTTTAGTGCTTCCAACTCCCATCTGTATTCCTCTAGCTGCAAATGATGTTCTAGCTTTTGATTTTTGATTACCTTGTCGTATTGTTTTTGCTTGATATTGTTGCTGAAATACTCTTTCTAACCATTGTGCCTGTGCTTCTTTTTGACGGATATTAAATAATTTCATATCCTTTTTATGTTGCAAACTTAAAGCTAAACTTTCAGTTTTTAATCTTTCTGACCTAGCAGCAGCAAATGCACCATAAGCACCACTAAAAACACCTGCTACACCACTTACTACAGATAATTTATCAAGAGCACCTAAAGCTTTATAATTTTGCCATGTAGACATAAATACAACACCTTGTTATTTTTTTAGTATATATACATAATATCTGTTTACGGTCACACTATCCACCTATAGCAGCTTCTAATGTAAGACCTACGACTGTTAAAGGTAATGGGTCAGTTTGACGTACAAAAAGTTGCCCATTATCTTGCCATTGAGGTGTGAGCATTATTTTTATATCTTGTGTTTTTAAATTAGGTGGTGTGCCATATGGTTCTGTTGTACGTTGTTTTGCTTCTACTAATTTATCTGCACTAGGACCTGCAAAAATACCAGATGATTCTAATACTCGTAGCCACACATGATTTAAATTTTTAACTCTACCTTGTCCTAAAGCTTCTACTTGTAAAGCTAAAGGCAATGTATTTAAATCACTTTCATAAGGTAATCCTAAATGCACAACACTTGCTGCACGTTCTAAACTTATTTCACCGCTTGATACTGTTCTTTGTGGGTGTACAGCACCATCAGCCAAAATATTTAATTTTTTACCTTCTAAATAACTAAGACCTGATATTTTATCTCTTGCTACTTCAAAAGTAGTAATTCCTGTGTTACGCAAACTTACTGGTAAATCTTTATCTAATTTTGCAGTTGCTACTGTTTGGCTAGATGTGCCAAGAATAGTTAAACGATAAAGAGTAGAACCATCAACAATTACTATCGCATCGTTTTTATCAGCAACACTAGGTGGTGCATTAAATAAATTATAATTTACAGTTACGGTAACAGTTTCTCCTTTTGTAAAATTAGTACCGCCAGATACCGTTACTGTTCTATTTGTATCTGTATTTGTGCCGTTGTAAGTTGCACCTGAGTCAACAAAGAAACTATCACGTTGCGTTGCAAATAGTCTTGTACCCATACGCTCTACATAACGTTTACTAGCACCATTAATAGTTCTTTTAATGACGCAATAAGTTACATCATCATCGCCTTCAGATACGCAAGCAACGCTTTCAAATAAACCATCTGTATCATGTTGATGCCACGCACCTATTTGTTGTTCTGGCACATATGTAAGACCTAATAATTTACCGTTACTACTTACCATCCATACAACTGGTATTGGTGCTTTAGCTAAAGACATATCTGTAATTGTAAAATTATCAAATAAATGCGGAGCACGAAGAGACAAATCCCCTGTTATAAATCCATTTGCTTGCCAGTTATAACCAAGTTCTCTTACATGACCACCACGAGCAGCACCATATACCAAGCTATTATTAACAATTACTGGTTGTGAATTATTAGCACCTACATAAGATTGTGGTTTTACCGATATAGATGTTGGTGTTATAGCATCACTATTAACAGAAGTTACTCTCCATTCTGCTGATCCTGTTAATAAAAGTAATTGTGTTAATGGCACAATATGTCTAATAGTATTAGCTTCACGAGCAGCAACTCTAAATTCAATACGGTCATCATCTCGTATTGGTAATCCAAAAGACATATTACTTTCAGTACCAGATTTAGTCATCCATATACTTTGTGGTGCATTATTAGTACCTGCAAATACTCTACGTTGCTCAAAGTAAGATACAGCACCGGGATAGTTACCAGTACCTACAAAATCATTTTCATGTATTGGTGGTGTTCTGGCAAAATCAGGTGAAATATTATCATCAACAATTGTTGTCGTAGTTGTTTCTCCAATAAAACCAAAAATACCCCCTTGATCTTTATAAACTCTATATCTACTAGCACCGGCTACTGAGTTCCATGTAATAGTATTTTTAGCTCCAGTTACAAATATATTATTGCTGGCAGTTGCTGTACTTGATTGATTGCTTTCATCTATTAAATTTGCTTTAACTGCTGTAACAACATAATTATGGTCTAGTTTAGTGTCAGCATTAGTACTGGTTGATGGCGGTAAATATGCACTAACAGATACTCCTGTAGGTGCAGTTATAGGACTACCAAAATCAATTAATTTTAATTCCCATTTAGTTGCACCTAATCTTCTTAATTCTTTAGGTGGATGTAACGGATGCACTAATGTTAAAACATCTGCTGACTGTACATAATGAACATCAAATAAATCTGCTTCTGCATATGAATGCGGTATTTCATAAATATTAGGATTAGTAGGTAATGGATACCAGTTTGTAGCGTTAGGTGGTTGGCTATTAGAATGTACAGTTTTTGCGTAATAATTTACGTTATTATATTTTGCTATATCACCAACAACATAATTAGTTCCACTATTCCATGCTGCTCCATCGTTATAAAATAATGTTTGACCTTGAGTATGAAACCTGAAATACTGTTCGCCAAACTCAAGAATCATTGTTTGCGTTGTATTAAATGTAAAAGGTAATAATCTTGTATTTTTTGTACTGTCTTTTACTTCTCTTACAAATGCAAAACCCGGTCTGTTTTGGGCTGGTCCTTGTGGTTTAGCAACAAAATTACGCATTGTTGCAGCACCTTGTTGGAATTTAGTATCACTTATACGACCAAACATTTCTGGTGATATTTCTCCTCCAGAAAATGCTTGTTTAAATGTTCGTGTAGCTGGCATGTATTATCTCCCAGAAGTCCAAGGAACTATATGTTCTACCGTAATATCTCTTTGTAAATTATCTGATTGTTTTGCCTGTGTTAAATAATTAGACATCATTTGTATACATCGCTTAGCTTCTGCTGCTCCTTGATCTCCTTTTATTACAGGACCTGCCAACATAGACGCTAGATTCCATGACAAAGTTAAAACAAATAATGGTGAAAATAAAGACGGATCAGTAATAAATGCCTGATATCGCAACATTGCATTTTCCTGATTGGTATATATTAATGATCCTTCTATAGCAAATTGTTGTGGTGTATATTGTCCAGCTACAATAGTAGGTGCAAAATTAGCTGTTAAATTACCGGGAGTATCACCAGCAGACATTCTTGTAGCATAATCATTTTCTGACGATGGCGATAATATTGCAACAGGTGACATCATGTCAGCAGGTGCAACATATGCATAATCCCATTGCTCAATAGTATTTGTAGTTAATGCTAAATTAATTCGTTTTGATGCAAAATTCCATGTGTGCAATTCTAATAATGTATTCCTAGCTATTGGATAAAAACGTGCAGCTTTTTCAGCTTGTGCTGATCCTTCTGGTGGATTTATTGTAGCTATGGTTGCATCATCACCCAAATGAGCTAGGGCAAGGTTGCAAATATCTACTTCTGTTGCCATGACATCTCCTAATAAAAAGGGAGGATAGCAGTATTACTACTAGCCCCCTGTAAATAAATAAGAAATCTATGCCTATTTATCTGCTGCTTCAAGTTGACTAATAAGAGTTTCTTTTGTTTGTCTTTTATCAAGTTCTAAACCGATAGTACGACCATAAACTTCAAGCTCTGCTTTTGTCATTGCTTCATAATCAATAACATCAGAACCACCAACAATTTCAATGTTAGTGTTTGGCTCTCCATTGTATTCAAACTCTTCATCAGCTTCTCGCATGGATTGACCAACGAAACATTTAACTTTTGCTTTGAAAATAGGCATAAAATCTCCTTATTAAGCTACGGTAAAACCAGAAGCATAGAATTTTCTTCCGTCACCAATTGTTTCTACTACATCAGCAGTAACTTTACCAGCGTTAAAAGTACCAGCAATTGTGTATCTAGCACCAACAAACCTTTGACCTTTGCCAGCAATATCTGGATTAAAACGTACTACTACGTTTTTACCTAATGTTAATGCTGCTGTAAGAATTGCATCGCTGCTTCCTATTACAGTAGGACTAGATAAGTTTGCGTTTGCACTAGTAATAACTTCAAACTTTACGCTTGTACCATTTGCTAATGCAGTAGTAACAGCAAAGTTCATGTATAAAGCAGTACCTTCACCAATGTCTCTAGCTGTTCCTAAATCAATAGTATTAGTAGATACAGCAGTTGTAGTAAGTGCTTGATCTTCGCTCACTCTGAGCAGTTTGTCTGTAATCATTTTAGATCTCCTTTAATAATAAATAGATTAAACAACACGAGCTTCGCTGTTTATTAAAGCATCTACTCTTCTTAGAGGAACACCTAAGAATGATAAGTAGCTTTGTGCTGTTCCAAACTGTGATAAACCTTCTTGAATTGCCAAGACGTTTTGTGATTTATCAAGTGCTGCAACTGACATTCCAGAATGAACAGTTCTATTCATATAGAATGCTGCTCTACCCATAGACATATTAGGTATTCTGTATAACGCTCTAGTTAAAAGCTTTATAAGGTTTGTAGCAGCAGTAGGTGACTGTGTATTAGTACCTGCAACTAAATCAGAAACATCAATGTTGCAAATACGAACAACGTATCTCCAATCTTTAACAACTAAACCGTTTTTCCATTGGTAACGAGTAGCAAAAGCTTGTAACCTTGTACCGTCACTATTGTAAACAGTTTGCTCGCCAAGATCTTCGTGTGTTAAACCTGCTTTAGAGCCTTTAGGAAATGGACAATATACTGTCTGATCACCCCAGCAAACTAAATATATAGATGCATTATCAGAACCTGATCCACCTGCATCAAGAATGTTTACTGCATTATCTGCGGAAAGATCACCGTATCTTGGTGCAAGACCTAAAAACTTCTTAGGATCTGTTCCGGGATTGCCGTAAAACATTGTCTCAGCTTGTGTCTGATTCATTGCTTCCAAGAACGCAGTATCTTCAGATAAACGGAACTGTGCGGTGTTACCATTTAACATCGCTAAGTCTTTGTCTACTTCAGAACGAGCTTCAAGAATTCCGCAAGCTTCATCTACTTGTGCAGTAGTTGATTTGCTTGATGGAATACCTTGGTTTAATGCACGGAAATAAACTTGTGGTAATCCTGTTCTAATAATTACACGTTCTCCAGTTGGTAAATTACCTTCTTTAAACACGCAATCATCTAATATTTCGTTGGACTGTGATAACAGTTCTGCAACAATAGGAACTCTACCGTCTGGGTCAGATCTTTTTGCCCAATCCGCTAGGGTTAAATTTGATGTTGAGAGAGTAGCCATTAATTAACTCCTTATTTAATTTTGCTGATTTGGATATAGTGATCTTGATATGCCGTCAAAATCTTTTGGTATGCCAGAACCTTTGCCCATAGCACCTTCAGAATTACCAACATAACCGTCTTCACTAATAGCCTTACCTGCTCGGTACATAAACCGAATTACTTCGGGATGATTGCCCAAGCCTGATTCTTGCAGCAGGTTTTTTAAAGCATCAGTACCAAACGCTTTAAGTGATGATTTGGCAATTTCTAAATTGGCATTTAAACTTTCGCCACCAAATTCTTCATCTGATTTTGAATTGTTTGCCCATTCTAGTTTTGCTTCTTCAACAACTTTAGCTTGTCTTGCCTGTATTACAGGTGCAACTTTGTCTAATACTTTTTGTGCAGAATCCTGTGGCAGGTCAAGTTCTTTAGCGACTTCACCGAAAGCAGTTAAAACTTCGGAGTCGAGTTCATCTGGTGCGTCAGCCACCTTGGCGTTGAATTCGTATTTGTCAGGTGCACCTTCTGGTGTTTCTGATTCGCTAGTTTTACTTTCAACAGAGGATTCGTCCGAATCTTGTTGATCCTGTGCAGATTCTGTTTGCTGCTGTGTGTCAGTAGTTGTTTCAGTTGATTGCTCAGTTGATTCGTCTACTGGCTGCTGCGTATCGCCTTCATTGGTTTGGTTGGCTTCCGTCATCAGCGTTTCTGACATTTTTTTGCTCCTTAATCATTGTCGGGTATAGTTCTGGACAGAGAGTGTGAATTAAGTTTAGGATTTGCAAACCATAATTCCTGTTACCTTCGCTAAATGACATTGCCATTGCGTTAGTGTTGAACGATGATCGGAAAACACCTGCTTGCTCCAGAAGTCTCCAGATTAATCTGCGACCCCTCTTGCTGCTCATCAACCATTTGATGTCCGACTCTTCATTTTGGCGGTCAATTCTTTCTTCAGACTTTTTATTGTCCTTAGATTTTTGTTGACTCTTGAGGTCGAGAGGATTGTATTCACTCATGCTTTAATATATCTAGTCATAACCGTGTTACGGTCACACCTCTATGCTTTTTTGGTTTTTTTAGTCTGACTATTTTTTATTGCACTAGCTGTTGGATAGTCTTTGCTGCCGGGTTTTGCTTTAGTTTCACCAGAACCAGCTTTAATTCTTTTGCGTTTTGCGTGGATGTTTGCCCAAAGGCCAGCGTTTTTTGCCATTAGTTTGATTCTTTATTTGAAGGGTACAAAGTTGCTATTTGTTTATCATCATTTTCTTTTTGTGTATCCATTGCATAACTATCTCTTAATAATCTTTTTGCTCTAGGTGTCATTCTTTTGTATTTAGTATCTTGTGTATTAATACCATAAAATTTCATTAAATAACTGTCATAATCCATTACTTACCTCCATATAATTTTTCTGCAATTTCTTCTCTTCTGTCTTTTTTCTTTGCTTTATTATGAGCTTCTGTAAATGAATCTCCTTCTTTCATACGTTGTTTCATAAAATCCATATGTTTTTTTGTATGGTGTTTTGAATGTTCTTTTAGTTTATTTTTTTGACTTGTAGTTAATTGTGCCATTATTTACCTCCATATAATTTGTCAGCAATTTGTTGTCTTCTATTTTCTTTGTTTTCAACATTTTTACGTTGTTTTTCTTTTTTCTTTCTCTTTTTTTCTTCTTTTTCTCGTTTATCCATTTCAATCATTTTTTTATATCTCATTCTGTAATCGGCTGGCATATCGCCAAAACCAAAATTTCCCGGTGTGTTTTTGTTCATAATTAAACCTCCAAAGGTGATGGTGAATTGTAACCACTAAACTGGTTCATCATGTCCATAGCGTTAGTTGTATCTACTTTACCTAACTTAGACATATTTTCAGCAGCTTGATTTGCTGCTTCCTGTTGTGCCATTGCTTGTTGTGCCTGTGCTCTTTCTTGTCGTATTTTTGCTACTCGTTCACCTGCAACTATTAACGATGGGTCTACACCTAACATATCTGCATATCCATCTGCCCATGCATCACTATCAAACTTATCTAATACGTCAGGTTTCATCTGTGCTACCGCACCCATGCTATTTACATACCTATCTACACTATTTGTACCAATTGCACGTTGTGCTTGTGCCAACATAGATACAAATTCTACGCTTAATTCCATACCCTGCAACTCTTCTGGGGCTGGTGGTATTAAATCACTTTCAATCATTCGGTTAAATGTATTATCAATCAAAGGATCTAGCAATTCATTGTGTAATCTTTCTAATACTGGCCCTAACATAAGCAGTTTTTCTTCGTGACGTTCTGCTACTTCTGTTGCAGTCATTCTTGTATCAGTAGCATTAGCCAACATAAGAAATAAATCAGCATAAAAACTACCATTAATACGTTGCCTTACGTCCTGTATATCAGCTAACAAATGTTGTAGGTTTAAATTTACGTTAAATGCAGTTTCTATCTTGCCTTGCTGACCATCAATAAACGTAACCCCACCCGGAAGACTGTCTACATCTCTATTCTTCATGTAGCTAGGCACTTGTAATGGTGGCTTTGTTTGGTAATCAATGCCTTGTGCTTTTCTCAACTGCTCATGTTGCAATTGTTTTACGTCACCTAATGCTTCCATTCCCGGTGAATTGCCATATATATCACCGCCAGCTATGTTCCATCTAGGTATTACAGCAGGAAAATCATTATATCCACTTTCTCTTAATACCTCTTCGCCTTCTCCTCCCATTTCAAAATAACAAGACTTATATGCCATGTTCATATTGTCCTTTTTCTTAAAATCACGTTCTCTATCATCTCGTGGTTCTATCGCATGAACTATTGTTATATATGCATCTAAATTTCCTCTGTCATATAAATTTTTTGTAGAAATAGAACACTTGTCATAACCAAACTCTCTTACTATTTCGCCTACAGTTTTCTGAAACTCTCTATATAAAGTATTAACTCTACCTTGATAGTCCTGTGCTATTGCATATTCTCCACAAGTTACAGGGTAATGATGTATTGCTGTCTTAGAATCAGGCAAAATAATAGATCCAGCAGTACCAAATGCTCCTAATTCTTCGTATATTCCATGTAATGTTCTATATGTATTAGATTTTTGAAACACTAACTGCATACGTTCTGTAACGTCATTAAGCCACAATTTTACAGGAGAAAAACTATTTAATTCTGGATCAGCAGTAGCTAATCTAAACCAAGGTCTTGCAGGGGATGTAGCACCAGCCATCATGCCAGCACCTAACGTTCTTAATGCTCTTGTACCTGTATTGTCATAAATAGAATTATGTCTTCTATGCCCTTTATTTCTATCTTGTTGAAAATAACGTCCGTTTCTTGGTAGCAAATATGTTGTAATCTCTTGCCAATGTGACCACCATGTAGCTCTTTCTGTTCTTAGATGACCCCACCTAGATAACAAATCAGCACGTTTTGTTTTCATTTTTTAACCACCTAATAATGTGTTGCCACCAAGGTTTAATTGGTTAGGATCTACACCTTGTACACCAGTTAACATCGTACCAGCAGGGCCTGTTAACGCTGCCTGTTCTTCTTTCGATTGTATTGCACTAACATCTGCTTTTTTTCTATTTGCTCTATTCATTTCTACATCTGCACGATCAGCAGCTTCTTTTGTAGCTTTTCTTGCATCTGCATTAGCTTGTTCTTGCAATCTTAATTGTTTCTTTTGTTGTCTGTGCTGTCGCTCGCCAGAATAAACTTGATATCCAACAAGTGCTGCTCCAATTGCTGCAAATGCCATGCTACAACTCCTTTGAAAAGATTATATCTTGTACACCATATTTCATTCTTGGTAATAATGCAGCTAAAGTGGTGCGTTCTTTAGCGTGCCATAGCATGACTTTGCATCCAAGAGACTTTGCGTAGTCTTCAGTAACTTTCATTAGACGTAATCCAATCCTTCCGCCCCTAAATTCTTTTTTGATAAACAAAACGTCATTTTGAGAATATTTGAGATCGGCATAATGCAAGTGATTAGTTACCAAATTCATAGAATAACCAATACAGACATCGCCTTGCATTGCTAAATGAATAAACAATGAACCTGAGTTGTCAAGTGCATCATACATAGGCCAATTTGGCTTTAACTCCATTAAATCCTTACGAAGTGCTATTTCTTCGTAGTGTTCTTGAAATAATGGGTCTGCCTTGACCTTAAATTCTTCTAGCGTGCAGAGTCTAATTTCTGTTTTAGGTACTCTACTTTTGTTTACAGTAGCTGTACTATCAGTAGTTACGGTCACACTAGTCATAAAGGATATTTAGTTACACAATCAAATATTATATGCAGTCTGTCAGTCATGCCAACATTATGAGCCGTATGTAATTTCTTATGATTAAACCACCAGACATCGCCTACCTTAAATTTTTGCTTTTGATCTCCACAAGTTTGGCTACACCATTGATTACTTTGCAACACTAAATGAAACCTTGAATAGTAATCCGCATACGTACCCTGATCATTATGCTTAGTTACATGGCCACTAGGTTTTAAATTAACAATAAGTACTCTACCCATGTCCTTTACCTCTAGCTTTTCTAATATTGGTCGCATTAATGGTACAAGTGCTGGTTTTAAATATTCCATGCACGGATAGTCGTATGATCCTGTGTCAAATAAAACGTAGTATGTACTCATCTTTAGTGGTCCTCTAACGTATATGCACTCAGTATCTTTGTGTGCTGACCCTGTAGCTTTTTGTCGTGCTGTTATTTCTTTCCATAACTCTGGTTTTGCATCTAGCAATTCAAGCAATGGTTTTACATCTAGACCTTCTGCTATACGAACAAAGTTACATTCTGGTGTATGGGTCATATTCTTTCTTGTGTGTAGTTTCTCTACGTTTTTTGATGTATATGTCTTTCATTTCTTTCTTGGCTACTGGAAGGGCAAAGGTTAAGGCTAGGGCATCAGCTAGATCTGGTGACCCTGCACCCTGCAATCTTTTCTTTATCTGATCCTTACTTTCCAATACACGTCTACCTACATTGTCGTACCAATATATCGGTGTTGCTAACTCTTGTTTTAACGCTACATCGTTTGGTATTGCACCTCCCTCCTCTATCCATTGTTTCATTAACCACCACATCTCACTTCTACGGTTGATGTATTGCTCTGGTTTAGTTGCCTTACCACCAAATGGTATTTCGATTACGTCATATGACAGTTGCCGTAGTCTGTCGATTACACCACTACCTGCACCTGCATCACAAAACACAGCATCTGGGTCATGTTCTTCTATCAAGTTGGCTACTCTGGCTGCTAGATCCATGTTGTCTATACCTCGATATACAACTGGCTTAAATGCTTGTCTACCTTGCCTACGGAATACTACAGACCTGTCATCTCCAAACCTTGCAGGGTCGATTCCTAGCACTACTGGTGACATATCTACATGGCTTTGTTGGTATACACGTTGTGCTGCGTCTTCGGTATCTGCCAATGCAATT
>Ga0098037_1000283_pt1 | contig 27941 bp, 42 predicted proteins | sample 5_EtaG_FD_75050 | JGI IMG/M metagenome (GOLD analysis project Ga0098037, IMG submission 75050) | Marine viral communities from the Subarctic Pacific Ocean - 5_ETSP_OMZ_AT15132 metaG | ecosystem: Environmental > Aquatic > Marine > Oceanic | place: Pacific Ocean | collected 2015-01-08 | reverse complement strand
ATTAAACAAATCAATAGATGAGCAAGTAATTGATTTATTTGTAAAACTTAAAAAGGAATACTATAACTTTAAAGATAATGCAAAATGGGACTAATATGTGAATCTTTTTACTTCTATAATAACGGAGTATACAAAACAATTGAAAACTACTCACCTGAAGGATGGTTTACAGACCTTAAAAGAGTAGAGCCTAGTATTAAAATATTTGGTACTAGAGAGCAAATAGACAAAGCATTAGATGATTATATTAAATTAACAGGACTTAATTTAGATGAAGTATATGATTATGAAGATGAAGAAATGTTAAAAGTCTATAAAGAAAAGTATGATAAAATGAATAATAACAAAGCATTAATAACAACAATATGAAAGAAGAAACTAGATTACTAAAAATAATAGAAAAACAAAGAAAAGAAATTCAAATGTATCAAGACAACCTTGATGTTGATAGAATAAGTAAAGCAATGGCAAATATAAATACTTTCCAATGTTGTGAAGGTAAATTGTATTTAGCAGGAATAGATGAATATGGAAAAGACTTTCAAGTCTGTTTTGATGCTTATGATTTTCTTAATTGGATAGACACAGAACAAATAGAATATATAAAAGAACAATTGATTAAACACATAAAAACAAAATGAAAAAAGAAATTAATAAATATGAGTTTGAAAGTTATTTTGCAGAATACAGACCAAATAACTTTACTCCACATGGCAGAATAGCATTATTTGAAATGCTAAATAATTATGAGGAAGATACAGGTGAAGAAATAGAGTTTGACCCTATTGCATTCTGTTGTGAATATACAGAATATGAGGATATGGAAGAATTTTGGCTTGACTATGACAGACAAGAATATCCTGATGAACAGTCAATTATGGATGCTACATTTTATTGGGCTTTTGGCAATAGTTCTTTTATAATACGAAATATTTAAATAAAATTTGTTATTTTTAACAAAATTATTAACTAAAAAAAGTAAAATGAAAACAGAAAAAATCAAAGAAAAATACAATCATTATGGTTTAACACCTGATGACGTGTTCAAGCACCAGCATTACGTTATCATAACACGTTCTGGTATTGACAAGATACAAGCAATTGAAAACATAATTATTGACTATGAGGTTATAAATTGTGAAAGAGATTTTTGTGTAGTCAAAGCCAATGCAACTATGATGGCACAAGGGTCAAGTCAACCAACAATACAAACTTTTGGTTCAGCTTTAAAAGGTGGCTTTAAAGATGGGAATTGTAATACTTGGTATGTAATGGAAATGGCAGAAAAAAGGGCTATGAGTAGGGCTGTTTTAAAACTTACTGGCTTTTATGAGTTAGGTGTATTTGGTGAAGATGAATCAGAAGAATTTAAAAAGAAATAACATAGGTTGTGAAAGGGTTAGGTATCAAACATTTAATAATTAGCTGTTATACTTTGTGGCTTACCAACTCCTTTTCACTTCCTTTTTTTAATAACTAAATAAAATAATATGAAAACAAATATGCCAAAAAATAGCATTAACACACCTTTAGAAAAAAATGAAAAAATAGATTTTTTTAAAAAGGAAAATGAAAGAGTAAAAGAATATAATTTAAGACTTAAACTTGAACTCATTAAAACAAATGAAAAGCTAAATAAAATCAAAAAAATAATTAAAACAAAATAAACATGAAAAAGTACAGGGTAAAAAATTTAAAAAAAGTAAATTATGGTGGTGCATTTACTTTAGTAGAAAAATGGTTTAAAAATGGAATAGAAAAATGCAAGATTGTCAATGAAGAAGGTTGGGAATATGTATGTGAATTAAAGAATATTGAAGAAATTAAAACAAAGTCTAATAAAAACAAAAAGAAATAAAATGGAAATTAAAGGAAAAATAATTAAAATGTTACCAGTAGAAACTGGTATATCTAAAGCAGGAAAAGAATGGAAAAAGCAAGATGTTATTTTAAAGCAGTTTGATAAATTTGAAACTGATGTATGTGTAACAGCCTTTGGTGGTGAGTCATTAAGAAAGCTAGATGGCTTTAATGTTGGAGATACAGTAAGTGCAGCTGTTAATATTAAAAGTAATGAATTTAATGGCAAGTATTATACTAGTGTAAATGCTTGGCAATGGAATAATAAAAATTCAGAAAGTAATGAGGAATATATTACTTCTGATAATAATGATATGCCATTCTAAGATGACAGAGGAATTAAATTTTAAAGCTATTTGCAACCTCACTACAGAGGTAATGGGGTTGCCTACTGGCTCTTTGTCAGATAAAAGTAGAAAAAGACAATTGCAGTCATCTAGGTCAATTGCTGCATATATTGGGTTGACAGAAGAAAAAATAAGTAGATATGTTATAGCAGAAGTTTTAGATAGGGATAGGTCTTTAACATATCATTATGTAAAAGCACATAAAAAAAATTTTAAAAAATGTAAAATTTATAGAAATGCATTTACAAAGGTTTATAAAAAGTATAAAGATATTGATGATAAAAAAGAAATATTTGTATCTGGTCGGCACATGAAAAATTACTTATTACAAAATAAGGTTAATGAATCAAGAAAATCAGATGTAAAACTACAAGTTAAAAGTGGAGAAGCTATATGTATTATACATACAACTTATTTTGATTTTTCTAATCAAATTGAAAATATTAATTTAGCACTCAAAAATTATCATTTTACTATTAACATTTTACAATTAAAATAATATAATGAACAAACCAAATTACTACGCTATTATTCCTGCAGAAGTAAGATATAATAAAAAACTTACACCAAACTCTAAACTTCTTTATGCTGAAATAACAGCTTTATGTAATATGAATGGAAAATGTACAGCATCAACTGAATATTTTTGTAATCTTTATGAGGTTAGTAGGGTTTCAATACAAAAGTGGTTGAAAATATTAGAAGACAATAAATATATAAAGCGTGTTAATATATATAAACAAGGTAGTAAAGAAATAGAAACAAGGGTGATAACTTTGGTTAACATACCTTGTAAAGAAAAGTTAACAGATAATATTAATGCTAAAGCATATACTAATAATAATCTTACAGATAGTAATAAAAAGGCTCTCTTTAAAAAACCAACTATTAATGATGTAAAAAATTATTGTAACTTCCGAAACAATAATATAGATGCAGAAGCCTTTTATGACTTTTATGAAAGTAAAGATTGGAAAATTGGAAAAAACAAAATGAAAGACTGGAAGGCTTGTGTTCGGACTTGGGAACGTAGAGAAACAAAAAAACCTACAATGAGCAAAATACATCAGCACTTGCAAAAAAATATGAATGTAAAAGAAAAAATAAAAAAAAGATTTAAAAATGAGACTAATTAAAACAATGTCAAAAGAAGACTTATTATTGTCTTGTGTTGATTTATTAACTAGAACTTATGTTGAAATAGGCCAAAATAATATAGAAGAAGAGTCAATTGAAAATATGGCAGAAAGTTTAGCATATGATTTATTTAGAATGTATAAAAACTTTTATTTTGAAGATGCTGTAAATGCTTTTAGGTTAGGTGTAAGAAGCCCAATTAAAGGTGATTTTATTCATTTAACTGTTCCTGTTTATATAAAATGGTTAAAAAAACATCAAGAATTAATATGGTATGCAACTTCTTTAGTTGACCAAGGAGAAGACCCTAAACATGTGTTACACTACAGACCAGAACCAAAACTACTCAAATGATAGGCTGGGTATTAATCGCAGCAATTTTGCTGCATATAAACTATAAATTAAGAAAATGAAAACAATCACAATTAAATCAGAAGAGGTTAAAAGTCAATCAGATGCAATACTTTGGCACTTAAAAACTTATGGAAGTATAACAAGTTATGAGGCTATAAAAGAGTATGGTGCAACAAGGCTTTCAGCTATTATATATAATCATAGAAAAGATGGTTATAATATTTTTAGTGTTCCATTAAAAAAGAAAACAAGATTTGGAAGAACAACCACAATTGCTAAATATAATTATAATAAACCATTAGCTACACATACACAAAGTGAGTTATGGCAAAATCAATAAGTAGATTAAAAAAAGAGCTTGATAAATACTTTAGTCTTTTTATACGATTAAGAGATGCAACAGATGAAGGCATGGTACAATGCGTAACTTGTGGTTGTGTTAAATATTATAAATCAGGAATGCAAAACGGTCACTTTCAGTCAAGAAGTTTTTTATCTACTAGGTTTGATGAGCAAAACTGTCAGCCACAGTGCGTTGCTTGTAATATGTTTAGACAGGGCGAACAGTATAAGTTTGCTTTAGCTTTAGATGCTAAATATGGTGAAGGAACAGCCCAGGAGTTACAATTTAAAGCAAAACAAATTCATAAGATTTCTAGGGCTGACTATGAGGATAAAATAAGTTATTACAAAGAGGCTGTTAAAAACTTAAAAAAAGAAAAGGGATTAGAGTAAACATTTATTTTATTTTAGCCGTATGCACACACCAATTTATTCAAGCGAAGAACATAAGTTGATAGTTGAGTCATACATTACAATGTGCAAACAATTTACTGAAGAGGTAGCATCCCAAGCAAGGTACAAGAATTATTTAGAGGTTTTAGATTTAATAGTTGAATATTCTAACGGATATGGTGAAGGTGTTAGAGAAAACAACTTCTATGATTGGATAGTAATATTACCAATTAATATTTCAGTTGCAACAAGTGGATTCTATGCAGGAATAGAAACAAAAACAAACTCAGCTGTCATACGTGCATACAAGGTAGTATTAGAACAAATGCTTACTGAAACTGTAAATAGACTAGATTCTTTAGAGCCAGACAATGACTGATATTTATCTTGAAATATCAAAGCTGACAGATAAATTTAGAACTATGGCTTATGGTATTACAAATGATGAAAACAAAGTTAATGAGGCTGTTCAAGAACTAATGCTTTATTTCTTACAGGCAAACCCAGAAGTAATTAAAAAAATATATATAAATGACGGTATTAAAGGAATTACAAGGTATGGTGCAGTAGCTTTAAGAAGGTCTTTAACAAGTAAGCGTAGCAATTTTTACTATAAGTATGGCAAGTATTATACTCACATAGATGAATATACAAGCACAATAACTTATGATGTAATTGAAACTGGTGAGGTTGTGCCTAATAAACATTTGTATAATTTACCAAATGAGGAAGAGGATGTAAGTCATAATGAATCTTTGTATAAACTAGAATTAATTGATGCTGAGCTTGATAAGTTAACATGGTATGACCGTGAGCTTTTTAAATTATATTATTATGATGGTAACACACTCGATTCACTAGCAGCAAAAACAAAAATAAGTAGGAACAGCTTATTTACAACAATAGACAAAGTAAGAACAATATTAAAAAAAGAATTAAATGAAGATGTATAACCCAAAAACACACGACTTATTTTTTATGCAGTTTGGCTTTAAGCACCCTGACTGGAGAGAACCATATTATTCAGTTAATAATGAATAAATTTTTTGTTCCTAATAATGTTTATGAAGATAGAATAGCAATATGTAGAAGTTGTGTATTTTATTTTAAACCAACAGGAACATGTAAGGACTGCGGTTGTTTTATGAAAATTAAGGCACGTTTAGCACCTATGGAATGCAGTCAAAAGAAATGGCAAAAAACAACAAAGATAGAAACACCTGATGATTTACCACAAGAAATAATAGATGAAATACTTGAAATGTGGGAAGATTTAAAAACAGGAAGAGCAAAAAATGTAGAAGCAAAAAAACGTATGATTGAAACTTATAACACAATATATAACACAAATTATTCTACTAGGACTAATTGTGGCTCATGCATTTCCACTTGCTTTGATGGAATTAAAAAACTTTATGAAAAATATAAAAATGACTAAAGATTATAAAAAAACACCACAACCTCACTACTATACAGGAAACCTTTATGGGTATTCAGCTAAAGACATAGTTGATGACTTTGATTTAAGTGCTTGGAAAGCCCAAGCTTTACAGTATATATTACGAGCAGGAAACAAAGAAGGGAATCCAGCTGAGCAAGACATACAAAAGGCAATAAACGTATTGCACTTTGAATTAGAAAAGATACATGAAGAAAGTAAAACATTAACAGGAGGATTAGCACAATGACACTATACACTTGTGAATGTAAAAAAGAAACCAAAGAAGTATCTAAAGCTAAGATAGTTTATAGAGATAAAAAGTGGGTAGCAGATGTTATGTGTAGTTGTGGTAAATACATGACCTCAAAACCTGTTGAAGGTATGCCTAGCCTTAAAAGAACAGAAGCATCACTTAGTAAAAAGAAAAGGCATGACAAACTGTGGGATGGTGCAAAAGAAAAGTTAATTGGTGAAAGAGGTATTAATGAACCATTTAAATAAAATTAATTAAATTCTATTATATATTATGAAACAACAAGTTAAGATAAGTAAGGTATTACCAAACAAACACAATCCTAGAATTATAAAAGATTCTAAATTTAAAGAACTAGTAGCAAGTATTAAAAGTTTTCCAAAAATGTTTGAAAAAAGACCAATTATTGTTGATGAGAATATGATGGTGCTTGGTGGTAATATGAGACTAAAGGCAGCAAAAGAAGCAGGATTAAAAGAAGTATGGATTGATGATACTGAAGATTGGACAGAACTTGAAAAAAGAGAATTTATAATTAAAGACAATACTCCTTATGGTGAATGGGAATGGAATATGTTAGCAAATGAATGGGATAGTGTTCAACTTGCTGAATGGGGTTTAGATGTTTGGCAAAATCAAGATGATTTAGAAGAACCTGATTTTAATGAACTTACAGATGATAATAAAAATAAACCACCAACAATTAAAATAACTTTTAATAATATAAATGATTTGCAAAATGCAGAAAAAGAAATAGCAACAATAGTAAATAAATATAATAAAGCAACATATTCTGTAAGTGCTGGAGAATTATGATATTAAAAAATGCTTCATATAAAGCTATTAAATATGCTTGTCTTAAATTTCATTATGCTAAAAGCATTCCTGTTAATGTATTTGGTTTTTCTGTATTTAATAAGTTAAATGAATGGTGTGGTGTTATTTTATATGGTACAGGTGCAAATTCTAATTTAGCTAAGCCTTATGGTTTAAAGCAAGGGCAAGCAATAGAATTAGTAAGAATGGCTTTAAATGGAAAACAAGATAGTACTAGTAAAGCTTTATCATTAAGTTTAAAATTAATAAAAAAAAAATTACCATTATGTAAAATTATAATTAGTTATGCAGATATAGACCAAAATCATACAGGAATAATATATCAAGCTACAAATTGGATATATGAAGGAGAATTTAACAAAGGCACAGTTTCAGGATATTTAATAAAAGGGAAAAAAGTGCATAATAAAACGATATATGGCAAAGGTGTCAAACAAAATTTAAAAAGTGTAAGAAAATATATTGATTCAAATGCAGAAATATATATAACTAAAGGCAAAAGAAAATATATATATCCATTAACAAAAGAATTAAAAGATAGGTGTTTAGAATTAAAAAAACCTTATCCTAAAAATGCGAGTAAAGCATAAAGAGTAATGCGTTGGCTATTCCAAGTCAAAGAAGGGGTGCAATTCCACCTACTCGCTCAAAATATAAAAAATGGAACAAAATAGAACAAAGATTAACAAAGAGAGATTGCTCAAAGCATTAGAGTCAAGTCTAGGGGTGATTACTACAGCACTAAAAGCAACTGACCTGTCAAGGACTAACTTTTATAAATGGCTTAAAGAAGATGAGGAATTTGCAGCTAAAGTAGAACAGATTGAAAACATTCAGAAAGATTTTATAAAGTCTAAGTATTATGAATGTGTAAAGGACAAAGTGCCTTCAGTTGTTATACATGCTGCTAAAACTCAATTAGGTTGGAATGAAACAAACAAAGTAGACCTGACATCAAAAGATGATAAGATAAAAATAAATATAAATCTTGGAGATTAATCCTGAATTTACTAAGACTCAAAAAGAGTGTTTAAAATACTTGCTAGACAATAAGACAACAGAAGTATTGTTTGGAGGTGCAGCAGGTGGTGGGAAGTCTTGGGTTGGTGTAAGTTATTTAATCTTAATGTGTATTGAGTACCCACGTACTAGATACTTGATGGGAAGGTCAAAGTTAGATGCTTTAAAAAAGACAACACTAAATACTTTCTTTGAAGTTTGTACAGCCTGGAATCTAAAAGCTATTGAGGATTACACCTTTAATGGTTCAAGTAATGTTATAACCTTTTTTAATGGCTCAGAGATAATACTAAAAGACTTATTCTTATACCCATCAGATAGAAACTTTGATAGCTTAGGGTCTTTAGAAATAACAGGTGCTTTTATTGATGAGGCAAATCAAATAACAGAAAAGGCAAAGAATGTTGTTGCATCAAGATTAAGATACAAGCTAGATGAAAACAATTTAATACCTAAAATGCTAATGACTTGTAACCCTGCAAAGAACTGGGTCTACACTGAATATTACAGACCTGCCAAAGATGGCACTATAAAACCTTATAGAAAGTTTATACAAAGTTTAGTTGGTGACAACACCTATATATCAAAGCATTATGAGAAACAATTATTTGAACTTGATGAGTTAAGCAAACAAAGACTTTTATTTGGAAATTGGGAGTATGATGCAACCAATGATAGTCTAATACAATATGATGCAATATTAAACATGTTTAGTCAACAAGGTGTTGAAGGTGATAAATACATAAGTTGTGATGTAGCACGTTTTGGTGCTGATAGAACAGTTATAATGGTTTGGGAAGGGCTACACCTTAGAAAGATACAAACGTTGCTTAAATCGTCTGTAAATGAGGTTGTGGAGGCTGTTAAGACATTGCAACAAGAGTATCAAGTGAATTTAAGAAATGTAATAGTAGATGAGGATGGTGTTGGTGGTGGTGTTAAAGATTATTTAAGATGTCAAGGTTTTGTCAATAATGCAAGACCTTTAAAAAATGAAAACTATCAAAATTTAAAAACACAATGTTATTACAAGTTAGCTGACTTAATTAATAAAGCACAGATAGGTATAAGTTGTTCAGATGTTAATATAAAGAACCAATTGATAGAAGAGTGTGAGCAAGTTAGAACTAAAGATGCTGACAAAGACAATAAATTACAGATAATACCAAAAGACAATGTTAAAGCTATACTAGGCAGGTCACCAGATTACTCTGATGCATTAGCTATGAGAATGTATTATGAGATAGATAGTAATTTTGGAAAATATTATGTGCAGTAAAAAAGGGGAGTAGTCAGAAAGAAGATATAATAACTAAAAAAAATAGAATGTTCTACTCCCCTTCAAAAGTAAAATGAATACAAACTTGGCGCAAATATACACTTTTAAACTAAATAACAACAATTTCTATTATATAATATATGAAGGTTAACATAAAGAAGAAGGGCAAGAAGAAGGAGTATAAATTAATTAGCAGTTGGACAGAGGTTACACTAGAAAAATGGTTAAAGCTAGTTAGTTTTAAAACAGGAACAAAGACTAAGGAAGCAAGAGAAACAATAGCAGCTCTTTCTGATATTCCGAAAAATGTCATTGACCAATTGGAGTTAAAAGATGTGGCATTGATTATGGAAAAAGTTGCTGACCTTCAAAAAGATGAGGATAGTTCTTTAAAAAGAGTGATTGAAATAGATGGGAAGCGATATGGTTTTCACCCTGACCTTAATAGTATAACGTTAGGTGAGTATGCTGATATTGAAAACTTTATAAAGAATGATATTGAAAAGAATCTACCTGAGTTGATGGCGGTTCTTTATAGACCGATAGTAGAAGAAACAAGTAGTGGGGTTTATACTATTGAAGCCTATGATGGTGATATAACTATAAGGACAGAGAAAATGAAAAAGATGCCAATAGAGCAAGTGCAAAGCGCACTGGTTTTTTTTTATCATTTCGCACAGGTATTATTAATGATTTTGCAATCATTTTTGATTCGCAAGCAGATGGAAATGACGAAGCAATAGCGTCAGAGTCATTTGCAGAAAAATGGAGTTGGTTTGGTGTGATGTATAGGTTGACAAATGCAGATATTTCAAAGCTAGATGCAATAACAAAACTCAATCTTTTAGAAGCACTAACATGGTTAAGTTATGAAACTGATTTAAATATACAAAATAAAGTAAAATATGCCAGTAAACAATAAAACGTATAACAATGTAATAAATACAATGTGTCGGTTAGGTGAGTATCATCATCAAATATCTACTGTTTCAGTAGGTGATATATTTGACATAGATATGAACCAAACTAAAATGCCTTTGTTACATATAAACCCTACTAATGTAACAACAGGTGATTCGGAACTGGTGTTTAACTTTCAGTTGTTTATTGCTGACCTAGTAAGTGAAAAAGATGATTGGCAAGTAAAGCAAAATAAAGAACTAACTAAATTAGTAAATACAAAAAATAATGAGCAGCAAGTATGGAACCAAACATTAGGAATATGTACTGATTTTATAGGTATGTTGCGACATAGTGTAGCTCAATCAATAGAAGGAGTAAATGATATTAACTTTCCATTGTATTTTACAGAAGACCAGTTTACTCTTGAGCCTTTCCAAGAAAGGTTCGATAATTTACTATGTGGCTGGACATTTACAATAGGTGTAAAAGTAGTTAATGACTTTAGCACATGTGACATACCAGTTAACCTAAGAGGAGCGGGATACTAATGATTGAATACTTAAAACGATTAAATACAATAAAAATAGGCAAAGTAGAAATAAAGATAATACCACCAACAAGAAAAATAAGGTTATGAGTTACGACGATTTACTAGAAAAATTAGAAGCAATAAGCATTAAGTTTGAAACTTACAATGACTACCCACAAAGTGCAACAAATAACGCAAAAAAAGTTATTAGATGGAAAAAAGAACATGGTGATGAGGTTAAGGGAATGACAAGAACTGGGTGGACAAGAGCAGCACAATTAGCAAGGAAAGCCAACATTTCAAGAGATACAATTGCACGTATGGCTTCTTTTAAAAGGCATGAAAAAAATGCAGAGATAAACCCTGAGTATAAATCAACCCCTTGGAAAGACAACGGTTATGTTGCATGGCTAGGGTGGGGTGGTACAAGTGGTATCAACTGGGCAATTAACAAATTAAAACAAATAGATAAAAAATAAAATTATGGCAAATTTAGTAGCAACGATTTCTGAAACTGTAACAATCAATGGGGCATTGAGGGGTTCTTCTAACACATATACAGTTACAGATATTTTAAACACTTTTGAAAGGACAGTAACATGCCCGCATTCAAATGAAACAATTATAGCAACTTTTAATAGCAATGTTTATGGCAGTGCAGGTGCAATAGACTTAGAAAACACTAAGTATATTAGGGTAACAAATATAAGTGCAACGGCTGTCTTAGACTTAGCTGTTTCAACTACAGGTACAAGTTATACTGTTGTTTTAACACCAGGGGCTTCGCATATATTATGTCAAGCTGATACAACTGCAAAAGGTTATAATTCAGCAACTGCAACATTTACAACATTAGAAGACATCGAAAAATTGACAGTAAAGCCAAGGAGTACTGATGATGCAAATGTAGAAATATTTGTTGGTGTAGTTTAAATGAAAACCACTAATATAAAAAGGTACTTAGACAGCTTTGCTAAACAGGTTGTAAATGATGCTAAATTAGACTTAAGCAATTCAAAAGATGCGATGGGAAAAAGCAGGGGTAATACAGCTTTAGGTGAATCAATAAGGTCTACAGTTGAGGTTACAGACAGGGGCTTTAGTGTAAAGTTTTACATGTTTGATTATGGTACTTTTTTAGACAAAGGTGTTTCAGGAACTAAAACAAAAAGGACTTTTACAAATTATTTATTAAACAATGAGTCAAGCCCATACAGTTATACAACCAAAGGGCCGCCTGTTGATATAATATCTAAATGGATAAAAAAGAAAGGCATAGAGCCTAAAGGTTTAGGAAGGGGAAGGTCAAGAGATACTGGCCAATTTATATCTGGCTTTGCTTATTTAATAAGTAAAAAAATAAAAAGGGAAGGTATTAAAAGCATTAGTTTTTTTCAAAAGCCATTAGGCATAGGTTATAAAACACTAAAAGAAGACTTATTGAAAAACATTGCTTTAGACATACAAACATATATAACAACATTTACAAAATAAAATAAAATGTCATCAAATACAGAATTTTTACAAAAACCACGATATTCAACTTTAGCAGTAGGGCAGGAAATAATATTTTCAGTTGCTAACAATATTGTTGTTTTAAATGAAACTAGGGTTAAATATATTGTAAGGGTGTTTATACAAGATGAAGAAGCTGGTATGTCATCACTAGGAACAAATACTAATTTGATAGGAACATTTAAGGTGTCACCAAACAATGCAGGGGTTGGCATGATTGATATTAGCAATGTAGTTGAAAATTATGTAAACTCTGATAATTTAGCTACTAATGGTAGTGCTGTTAAGCAAAAAAATACAGATGATGATTACGCAAACCCAATACATTTTATTGATAGGTATTCAAAAAATAAAAATACAATAAAATACTTAGCATTAAGGTTTACACTTGAATATTTAGATACAACTACTAATTTAGTAACTGAAGATACAAGCACATGGCTAAATACAGACGTGTATAGAATTTTTAACGGTTATATAAAAAGAACAGACCCTTTAGTTAGGGGTGGTGTTACAAGTTCAGGTTTTACCCTCCCATTTTCTTATTTTGGTTTTGACCTGTCAAAGTTTAACCCTGAAACAACAACCCCCGGATTATTCCTAACTAATGCCCCTAAAGTGCAATATGCTAATGATGGTGATTATGGTACTTTGTCTTTTTTAACTATTAACACCACCACGTCAAAAGCTGTTAGAAAAATTATAGTTACAACATTTAACAGTTCAGGTGTACAATAATCATTAGACACTATTGGTAGGACTTCAAGTGCAGGGAGTTATACATATAATGATTTCACACCTGTTGCTGATAGGCTAATTGGCTATTTTGGTTGTTTTCCTGGAAACCTTAGAAACTGGGCAAGTAACTTTAAAAACGCTTATGATGACCCTACTAAAGAAATTTCATATTATACAATTGAAACACAAAATAATTCTAATGCTAAAACAATGGAAACTTATACAATATACATAAATTGCCCTAATACAAAAGGGTATGAAAGTATAAGGCTTTGTTGGTTAAACCAATGGGGTGCTTGGGATTATTACACGTTTACACAAAAGTCAGTTAGAAAAACAACTACAAAGGCACTACTTATAACCAACTAGCTGGAACATGGAATGAAACAACCTACAAACCTTATGGCTTTAAAGGTGGTAAAAAATCTTTTAGGGTTAATGCTACCGAAACAATATCTATGAGTACAGACTTTGTAACAGAAGATGAAAATGTGATGTTTGAAGAGCTTACTAATAGCCCTGAGGTTTATATACTTCAACCGTATAGAGATGATACTGATTTATATTCTATGCTAAATGATTATGTTACACCAGTTAGGTTAAAGTCTACTAGCTTTACTAAAAAAACAGTTGCAAATGATAAGTTAATTCAATATACTTTTGAGGTTGAAAAAAGTGAAACATTAAGAACACAATCAATATAATGAGTGTACAATTAGAAATATTACCGCAAGAATATTTAGGGTTTTTAAATGACATGAGTCCTTTGCCAACTGAGCAGCTTGCTGATGCACAAGTTTGGTATAGTGATAATCCAAACCAAGGCAGTATCATCTTTGACCCTTTTGCTTTAAATAACAATACCAACCAAGTTACTGTAAATGCTACAGCATTAGGTTACCCTAACAACCCAAACTCTGTATCTTTTGTACAACAATTTACTAATGATATTGGTAACGCTTTAGCTGCATCAGGGAGTACGTTAAACCTTTGGCTTCCGGGAAAATGGTTTCGTGGCCGTGCAGATGTGGCTGGTTCACAAAACTTAGGACCAAATAGGCAGTCACAAAGTTTTGGTAGTGGTCTTGCAGGCCAAAACCTAGTAGCATTGGCAGGTCGAACAGATTCGCAAACTTCAAATGTTGTGCCTGCAAAATATTGTGCTGGTTACAAGATGGGTGGGTTGACTATTGGTAATAGCTATGAAGTTAAAATATTAGTTGAACGGGCTCAGGGTGTAGGGACTAAAACAACACCTTCTTTAGGTTTGTTTATATCTTCGCCTTCAACACAAATTGGTTTTTTAGATGCAGGAAACAGTCCAAATGGCCTGCAAGGTATTTTCGAACCTTTAGACACTGTAAATACTTACACCCAACACACAATGACTTTTGTGGCAACAACACAATATGACATTTTGTGGATATACTTCCAAAATGATGCAGCTTTAGATGCTAAGTCTGTTCGTATAAGGAGTGCTTCTGTAAAAGGTATAATTGGAACTGATTTAAATGAATTTAGTTCTGGTGATGGTTCTGTTGTATGTGACTTATATGAAGAAGAAAACATACCCCTAAGTTTATCAATTGATGATTTTAAAAAGGTAACTGAAAAAGTACAATCTTATTCTAAAGCATTTAAACTACCAGCAACAAAACGAAATAGCAAAATATTTGACAATATCTTTGAGGTTACAAGGACTGCACAAGATGGCTATTCATTTAACCCTTATGTTAAAACTAGGTGCAGGTTAAAAGAAGATGGTTTTGTTTTATTTGAAGGTTACCTAAGGCTAATAGATATACAAGAAAAAGGCGGTGAAATAAGTTACAATATAAATTTATATTCAGAAGCTGTTGCCCTTGCAGATGTTTTAGCTGATAGAACATTTGACAATATTGACTTTAGTGAACTTGACCATATTTACAACATTACTAATATTACAGATAGCTGGATTGGTGAACTAGAACTTGTTTTACCATTAGAAGCGGACAGTTTTGCTGGTGATGAGAATGATACAACTACTGATGTTTTAAAATACCCATTTTGTGACTGGAACCATCAGTTTATACCACATGATGATAATGGTGGTGCAGATGAAGGCCAACCTGAATTGTTAAACCTACAATCAGCATTTAGACCTTTTATAAAAGTTAAATACCTAATAGATAAAATTATTTCAGCTACACCATTTCAAATTACAAGTAATTTCTTTGATAGTATAGATTTTAATAAACTATACATGGACTTTAATTGGGGTGATGACTCATCACCTAGTACTGCAACTGACACGGGTGAAGCTACTTACAGTACATCAACTGGTGAAATAGGTGCTTTTGTAACTGGTGACCCTGTTAACTATGCAACAACAGCTTTTACAAATATAAAGTTTTATAATGATTCTTTTACCCCTGAGATGGGTTGGGATACAACTAACCATCAATTTGAAATACCATCAGGGTTGACAGGTGTTAGCATGGATTTAAGTGCCACAGTTAGGTTTGCGTGTAAAAAAGATTGTGATATTACATTTGAATGGTTTGTTCACCCAATAGGTTCTGGGGGGCAAACTTATACTATTAACACACAAACATTAAGTGTTACAGGTGCTGCCGCTGGCTTTCCAGTTTTAGGACCTGTACAAATCCCACTTGCTTTTGGGGGGTTTACTATTGCATACCAAACTGTTGATGCTGTTGTTTTTGAAGGTGGTTTTTACTCTAATACACCGCTAGTAAAAACAAACCCAGACGGTAACTTGTCAAGTTTAAATGTTACAAGTTTTTCATCAAATGCTGTTAATACAGTAACGGTTGTAAGTAGTAATCATGGTTATAACCCCTATGACAACACCCATGAGTTGGTATTTAAAGGACCGGGTGCTTCTTTTTATTCATCAGCACATAGTACATACAGTACAAGCACAGGGACTATACAGCTAACCTCTGGTGACAAGGTAGGTTTAAGATGGAAGGCAACTGAAAGTAATGCTGTCAGGCAAAGAGATATGGGTTATTTCCATAATGTAGATAATGAAATGAAAGACCTACCTTCCACACTTAGTGCAACAATAAATTATATAGGTACTGTTGGTAATAACAGGTTAAATACAATTAGGGGTGAATTGGAACAGTGGGCTTTCTTAAAAGGTATTTTTAACATGTTTAATTTAGTTACTGTACCTGACAAATCTAACCCTAATAATATACTTATTGAACCATATAAAGATATTTTTGTTGACAATGATGACATACAAACGCATGACTGGACAGACAAAGTTGATGGCTTTGAAAAGAAATTAACACCACTGACAGACTTAAAACAAAAGACTATATTTAAGTATGAAGAAGATGAAGATGACTATGCTTTTAATGTTTATAAAAAATCATCAGGAACAAATTTTTTGTATGGAAGTAGGTTTTTTGATGCTTCTGGGTTTACAATATTAGAAAATGATACAGAAGAAATAGTTGCCGAACCATTTGCTGCAACAGTAATAAAACCTTTAATGTCACAATACGCACCACTTGTTGTACCAAATATCTATGCTTACAATGAAAGTGATAATGTATCTGAAAGTTTTGAGAATTTACCTAGAATTTTGTATGACAATGGTATTGCCCAATTACAAGGGTTAAAAATACACATACCAGCACAAAATGCAGTTATTGCAACTGAACTGACAGAATATTTACAATTTAGTCATTTATCATCAATACCAACGCAAGTTTCTATACCACCGTCAGCTGGTGATACTAGGGATTTTAACTTCGGACCTTTAGAATTAATTCCATTAGGAAACGTATCACCAAACAATAATTTATTTGCAACATATTGGCAGCCTTATTTTGGTGAACTTTATAACCCTGATACAAGGTCAATGACAATTAAAGTAAGTTTAAATGCTAGTGACATTAACACTTTTAATATGTATGACAAAGTATTTATTAAAAACAGAGAATTTAGAGTTAATAAAATAGATTACAAACCGGGAGATTTGTCAACTGTTGAATTTATATTAATACCATAAAATAATGAGTGAAATAACAGGACCATTACCACCATCCGCAGATTACATAACAGGTTATTCTGTAAAACCATCATTAATAGATAATTTTGGTAATGTTAGCTTTACTGATGGCACAACCCAAATATCACCTACACAAAAACAATGTGAAGCGTATGGGTATACTTATGACCATGCTACAAGCACTTGTTTTGCTTATAGGTCAAACCCGAACCTAAGAAAAGCATTTAATAACATGGATAATAAGTTACAGGGTGCTAGAAATAATGCTGAAGCTGGTGCAACAAGAAATTATGTAGTTGGGCATAATAATAACGTTAAAAGCCAATCAAGTGACAATTTAATTGTTGGGAGTAACAATGAAGTTGGTGTAAATATAAAAAACACAACTGTATTAGGTAATTATGGAGTTGCACAAAGACCGGGTGAGTTTGTTATTGGTGGGGGTGGTAATACTATAGGCAAAGGGCAAAATTCTACAATACATTTGTCAGGGGTTACTGAAAATGAAGCACCAACAAACTTACTTGTAAATGGTATTACTAGCTTAACAACAATTGCTAGAGATTCTGATACATCATCTACATCTTTTACAGGATTTGAAGCTAATGTAATGGGTGTTAGAACGGGTGGAACAGCTGCAGGAAATGTATATGATAGAATATTATTAAGAGCAACGGGAATAGCATATTTAAAGGCAGACAACCAATCAGTTACGACATTAGGTAGTTTTGGAACGGTTGCGGGCTGGACAGCCGCAGTTGCATTTAGTGGCACTAATGATATGCATTTACAGGTTACAGGCAGTAGGTTTATGGAAATAGCTTGGAGTTGTACCCTTAACCTTTATGAAATGAAAGTATAAAATAAAAACAAATGGCAAAAGAAACAATAGAAGTAGAAATTAAAGGTAACACTAAAAGTGCTACAAAAGATGTAAAAGAGTATGTAATGACCCTTGATGAGATTAATGCAAAAGTAAAAGAACAAAAGCAAATACTTCATGAATTAAAGGGGGAGGAAATTAAACTCAAGCAGGCTAGGGCTGGAATGAATGATTATGAAAGAAGCCTTACAGGTATTGATAAAAAAATAGAACACATTAGCCTTTCTATAAAAGACCAAACACATGCAGTTAAAGGTTTAACAGACCAACAGAAAGAAGCAACTAAAGCTGAAAAAGAAAACAACAAAGAGGCAAAAGAAAGTATTGCAAATCTTCAGTTTATGGGTGTTTCCCTTAATGGTATAAAGAAAGGTTTTAGCCAAATAATACCTACTGCAAGGGCTATGTTTGGCACTATTAAGGCAGGTATAATGTCTACAGGTATTGGTGCTTTAATTATAGCTGTAACATCATTAATGGCAGCTTTTAAAAGGTCAGAAAAAGGTCAAGAAAAGTTCCAAAGAATTATGGCTGGTATTGGTGCTGTTGTAAATCAAGTTATGGATTTGTTTGCAGACTTAGGTGGGGTCATAGTAAATGCTTTTGAAAACCCTAAAGAAGCTGTATTGGGCTTATGGAACGCATTAAAAACAAATATTGTAAATAGAATTACTGGAATAGTAGATTTATTTGTAGGCTTAGGTACTGTTATAAAAGGTGCTTTAGACTTAGATTTAGATGCTGTAAAAAAAGGGGCTGCTGAGATTGGTGAAAGTTATACCCAAGTTCTTACAGGTGTTGATGATTTGTTTGGCAAGGCTACAAAATCAGTTTCAGAATTTGTAAAAGAAACTGTTAAAGAAGTAGAAGCAATAGACAGGGTAACTAAAAAAAGACAACAAGCACACCATATTGACAGAAAATTAAAAGTAGAAAGGGCTAAGGCAGATAGAGAAATTAATGACATTAGGTTACAAGCTGAAGATAGAGAAAACAAAAGTGCAACAGAAAGAATAGCATTGCTTAGAAGAGCGCAGGAAATAGAAGAGGGTATTACAAATAAAGAAATACAATCTAAAAAAATATTGATAGAAGCCCAAAAATTAGAAATGGCTCAGGGTAAAAACACTATTGAGGACAAAGACAAATTAGCGCAATTACAAGCTGAATTAATTCAATTAGATACTAAAAAACTAAGAAGCCAAAGGTTATTACAAACACAAATAACCACAGCTGTTAATGAAGAAAAAGCACAAAAGGAAGAGGACAAGAAACAAAAAGATGCTGATATTAAAGAAGCTGAAGACAGGGCAAAAAAAGAAGCTGAAATTTTACTTGCATTACAACAAGAAAATACACTTGCATTAATAGAAGATATGCACACAAGGGCATTAGCAGAGTTAAAAATACAAGAAGACAAAGAATTGGCTAGTGCTGAACTATTAGAAAACTCAGAATTGGTTAAAGATGAAATAAGAAAGAAGTTTGCTAGACAACGTGGTGTAATAGAACAAAAACAAGCTGATGATGAAATTAAATTAGAAAAACAAGTATTAGATGCTAAAAAAGGTTTAGGTAAACAAGGCCTTAAGTTAGTTGAAACATTAGCAGGTGAGGGTTCAGCTGTAGGTAAGGCAGCTGCAATAGCATCAGCAACTATGTCAGGTGTAGAAAGTGTTCAAAATGCATTTACAACAGCACAAAAATCACCAATTACTGTTGGGTTCCCAGCATACCCGTTTGTACAGGCAGGCCTTGCAGGTGCATTCTCAGCTGTACAATTAGCAAAAATTGTTAGTGGCGGAGGTGGTGGTGCATCAGGAGGAGGTGGTGGAGGAGGTGCAGCAGCCGCAGCAGCAGCCCCAGCCCCACAAATGATGTCAGGTGCTTTTGAGTTAAGTGGTGTTTCAGAACCAGAACCAGTCAAAGCCTTCGTTGTAACTGATGAAATGACCTCGTCACAGAACCAGCTTGCAAATATAAGACGTAGAGCAACAATTTAAAAATCAAACGAATATTAATTAAATCTATTATATAATATGCCTTGTAAAAAATGTAAAGACGGAAAATATAAATTTGGAGAAACAGGTGAGTGTAAGTATGAAACTAAAGCAGCTTGTGAAGCTGACAACAAAGATTATTACGATAAGACTACTTCTATTGTAGAACTAGTTATTGATGATGATAGTGAGGAACTAGCCATTGACGCTATTAGCTTAGTATCAGCACCAGCTATCGAACAAGACTTTGTTTATTTTGGCAAAGAAAAAAACAACCTAACATTTGCTAAGGTTGATGAGGATAAGAGAATGCTAGTTAGTCCTGCTTTGATACCAAATAAGCAAATATTTAGATATAATCCCAATACGGACTCTGAGTATTACGTGTATTTTAGTCCTGAAACAGTACGTAAATCGTCAGAGCTATATTTAAAACATAACAATCATCATAAAGCAACTTATGAGCATCAAGATAGGGTTTCTGGTGTTTTAACTACTGAAAGTTGGATTATAGAAGACCCTAAAATGGATAAGTCAAGACTTTTCGGTTACGACCTTCCTAAAGGCACTTGGATGGTTTCTATGAAAATAAATAATGACGAGCTTTGGAGTAAGGTTAAAGATGGTTCATTACGCGGCTTGAGCATCGAAGGATACTTCACCGACCGCATGGAAAAGATGTCAGAAAGAACACCAACAGATGAAGAAATACTATCAGCTTTAAACGAGATAATAAACGAAAATCAAACAAAGTAAATAACAATTCTATTATATTAAAAAAGAACCTATGGACATTAAAGAAAAAATACTAGTAGCACTTGGCTTAAACAAAGCTGAGGAAGAAATTAAATTAGCTTGGCAGTCAAAAGGAGAGGACGGTACAATTTATGTATCTACTGCCGAGGAGTTAGAAGCTGGGGTGGACATCTCAGTACTAACCGAAGACGGCACAACGATACTTTTGCCAGTCGGAACGTACAAAACTGAAGACGGTGTTTCTTTTCGTGTAGAAGAGGAAGGTGTGGTTGCTGAAGTTATCGAGTCTGAAACTGAAGAGGAAGTTGAAGCAGAAGATGATAAAGAAGAAAAAGAAGAAATGTCAGAAGAAACTGAATTAAAAGAAGAGGATGACAAAGATGAATATGATGAGGAAGCTGATGTTGCTGATTGGAAGGGTATGGAAAAGCGTATCAAGAACTTAGAAGACGCAGTAGCTGACCTTAAAAGAGAAAAAGTAGGTGGTGATGACAAAGTAGAAGAAATGTCTGAAGAAACTAAAGAGCTTACTAAAAAAGAAGAAATTAGTGATGACACTATGGTTGAGTTATCTTCTGATGATGAAATTAAAAAATTAAAAGAAGAAAACGAAAAACTTAAAACTGAATTAGCAGCTAGTCCTGCTGATGCACCAATTAACACAAATAAATTTAGTTCAGATAATAAAGTTTCTTTATCTAAAAAAGAATTATCCAAACTAACTAAAAGAGAAAAATATTTCTACGAATTATATAAATAAAATATTAACATTAAAACAATTAAAAAATGGCAATAGACGCAACAGCAAGTAATTATGCAGGGAAAGCGGCAGGATTTTATATCAACGCTGCATTACGTCAAGCAAACTCAATGGAGTTTTTGACAATGATAGAAAATATCAAATACAAGAGTAACATCCAGAAAATGGCAAATACTGGAATAGTAAGAAACGCATCATGTGATTTTACTGCAAATGGAACTTTAACTTTAACAGAGGCAGTTTTAACGCCAAAGAACCTACAAATAAATACAGACATTTGTAAGCAAAATCTTTTAGAGTCTTGGGAGGCGGCTGAAATGAGAGCAGGTGCAGGTGCTCCACCTCCAGCATCTTTTGATGACTATGTAATCTCTTACTTAGGTGAGATTATCGCAAATGCTACAGAAGTTTCTATATGGACTGGAAACGATGCAACACAAGGTGAATTTACTGGTTTTGTAGGTGGGGGTGTTGGTCACTTAGTATTAGATGGAACAGTAACTGATGTAGCAAAGACAGGTACTTTTACAGCTGCCGCAGGTGCTGGTAACATTATAACAGAGTTACAAGCACTTACAGCTGCTATTCCAACAACTGTATATACTAAAGATGACTTATACATATATATGTCACCAAAATCTTATAGATTATACATTTCAGCAATCTCTGCTTTAGGTTATGTTAATGCATACTCTATGAACGGAGATTATGATGCAGTATTTGAAGGAATTAAATTGGCTGTTTGCAACGGAATGAAAGACGATGTATTAGTTGCAGCAGAAAAGTCAAACATGTTCTTTGGTACTGACCTTCTAAGTGACGCTACAAGAATCGCTTTAATGGACATGTCACAGCTCGATGGAAGCGATAACATGAGGGTAGTGGCAAGATACTCAGCTGGTACACAAGTAGGTGTTGGGGCTGACGTTGTTCTTTTATCATAATAAACCTAATTAAGAGAAGCAGGGGTGTAAAAACCTCTGCATCTTTAACCCTTTAAAAATTAACAACTTATGGCATGTACGGCATTAACAAAAGGACGAGGTTTAGACTGTAACCGAGTAGCTGGGGGCGTAAAGAATGTGTACTTTTCAGTATATGATGACTTTGGCAACACAGACTGGGCTTACGATTCAACAAACCCACAAGAAATAGACACAATAGATTGGAACACACATAGTATTTACAAATACGTTATGCCATTAGGTGTAGCAAGTGTATCTGACGCAATAACAGGTTCAACGGAGAACGGAACAATTTTCTATACTCCAACTGTAAATATCATGTTAAACAAATTAACTAAAGAAGACCAAAACCAAATAAAACTTTTAGGTCAAACTAAAGTAAGAATGTTAGTTGAACTAAATGCAAAGTTAGCAAGTGGTCATGATGCAATTTTATGTGTAGGCTTTGAAAATGGCTTAGACTTAAACACTGGTTCAATGGATAGCGGGGCGGCATTTGGTGACCGTAATGGTTACACGTTGACCTTCACGGGCATGGAGTCAAGACCAATGGCTTTCTTAGAAGACTATGGTTCAGCTATATTTGATAACGCAGGATTTACAAATAAAGCAACACCATTTGTAGTTTCATCTTAAACTAATTTGTAGTTTTTATATATTTCTAGAGAAGAGTGGCTAATATGTCGCTCTTTTCTTTTATAAGGCAAATAAAATCAGTCTTTTTCTATTATATAGTATATGATACAAGGATTTACACAAAGCAATTTTGAAGCTTATTTACAAACAGAAGATAATAGAATAGACACTTCAGTTGGTTCTTCTAATATTAAGCACTTGTTTAAGTTTACTAATGATATGGATGGTAGTGTGCATTATGCTTATGCCAGGACTGAAATAATATATGACAGATATACTTATTTTTTGTTTAATTACAATGCTACTCCTAATATGTTTACAGGACAAACAAATTTAAAAGCAGGTTATTATAAATATGAAGTATATGAAGTAAGTTGGATTGGAACGCCTTCTTTTGCAAAAGGAAGAACGCCACAAACAGAATTAGAAGTAATTACACCAGCAGCAAGTACAAGAGGTGTTGTACAAGGGTTAGTTACAAAGGGTAAAATGTATATAGATGAAAAAGCAGGAACAGAAGAAGTGTCATATATACAAAGTGCAAAGAGTGTGCAAACATTAACAATAAAATATGGGGGTGCAGGTTATACATCAGCACCAACTTTAACAATAGTAGGTGACAATATAACACAAGCAACTGCAACAGCAACAGTAGCAGGAGGTGTGGTAAATGCAGTAACAATAACAAATGCTGGAAATGGCTATACAGAGAACCCTACTGTAACAGTATCAGGAGGGGGTGCAGCAATAAACGCAAGTATAACAGCAAGTATAGAAGAAACAAATTATATATATTACGGACAATAAAATAAAAAAAAATGGCAATAGAAAACGTACAACAATTATTAGGTGAGCAACTAGGTAAAAATCCTGGAACAGAAGTTTTCACAGGTGAAGTGTCAGGCAAAGACTTTTACTGTGTTTACTTTCCCGTTGAAAGTGCAATATCAGCAATAACTGCTGCTAGTGTAACAAATGTAACTGCATTACAAACAACTGTTCCAGCAGGAACAACACTTTTTATGAATATTACCGCTATGACACTTACGGGTGGAATAGGCGTAGGATATAAAGAATAATATGTTATCATTAAAACAAGGTTTAAGTTTAAATTCATCTAACTATCCATCAGGTAGTGCATGGTCACCTAGTGATGAAACAACTTTAGAAGGTTGGTGGAAAAAAGACACTTTAGTTTCTACTATTGATGGAAAGGTTTCGGAATGGGGAGATAGCTCAGGTAATGGTATATCAATGAGGCAGACAACCGCTGGCAATAGACCATCTTTTAGTAGTGGTGTTTTAACTTTTGACAACGCAGCTAGTACTTTTTTAAGTTCTGGTGGTCAAATTAGTTTAAGTGGGGATTTTACTGTTGGCGCTAAATTAAAACCTGACACTAATGTTGGTGTTATTGTGGCGGATATAACAGCAACTGGCGAATTTCTTAGATTTAATACATCTAGCAATTTAAGAATAAAAGTTGATAATGGTGCAAATACTGATATACCAAAAGATAGTGGTGATTATTTAGAAGAAGCCTATATGGTATTGACTAGGTCAAGTGGAACGCTGACATTATATTGGAAGGGTGTTGCACAATCAACAACAAGGTCGTTGTCAGGAACAGCTGACATTGATGCAATAGGTGCTAGAAAACCACAAAACAACCCTTTTGATGGTGAAATGTCAGAAATACAAATTTACAGTTCAAGTAGTGCTACATTGACTGCAAATGTTAATGCATGGTTATTAAACCTTATGCCATAATTAAATAAAAAAACATGAAAGACAATATCATTAATATTAATTTAGAAACAAGTACAGCACCAGTTATTAAAGAAACAAGAGGCAGAGATTGGATTTCTTACGGTGATGCAAATGGGGAGTGGGCTAATCTTTATCCTCAGTTTCTAGTTGATTTATATTATTCAAGTTCAATATCAGCTGCCATTATTAATTCTACGTCTGAGATGATAGCAGGAGAAGCATTAGTTATTGAAGATGAAGAAGAAAGAGAATTAGAGGCTACAGTTAAATTGCAAAACTTTATGAATAGGGCTAATAGCAATGAAAGTCTACATGAAATTATAAAAAAACTAGCATTTGACTTTAAGCTACAAGGAGGGTTCGCTCTAAATATTGTTTGGTCGAAAGATAGGACTCAAATAGCGGAGATTTACCATCTGGATGTAACCAAACTACGATGTGCTAGACCTGATGAAATGGGAAGGACTACAGGTTATTATATCTCAGCTGACTGGTCTAACACTAGAATGAACAAACCCTATTATGTTCCTGCATTTAATCCTAATGACAGAACATCACCAAATCAAATAATGTATTCAGGTCTTTATAGTCCTGATATGAACTCGTATTACACACCTGATTACGTCTCTTGCAATAATTGGGCGTTGATTGATGCTCGTGTATCTGAATATCATCTCAACGCTATATCTAGTGGCTTTTCTGGCAGCTTTATGATTTCTTTCGCGAATGGGATACCTTCACAGGAAGAAAGAATGCAAATTGAAAGAAGTCTAACTGAGAAGTTTGTTGGTCAGAAAAACGCAGGCAAATTTGTGCTAACGTTTAGCGACGATAAAACAAGAACACCAGAAGTTACACCAATAAGCACAAGTGATTTGGATAAGCAATATTTAGCACTACAAGAACTACTCACTTCGAACATTTTAAGCGGCCACCGTGTCACTTCTAAAACGCTTATGGGTATTGACTCGGCAAATGGGTTTTCAAGCAATACAGACGAAATTATAAATGCCGCAAATTTCTATCTTAACACGGTGATAAAGCCCTTCCAAGACCACATAGTAAAACAGTTAAGAAAAATATTTCAAATTAACAACATGGATATGCCTGTTAATTTTGTACAGCTTAAACCTATTACAGTTCAGTTTGACTCTAAGACTATTAGGGAAGTGATGACAACTGATGAAATACGTGATGAGCTTGGCTTAGAGCCTTTAGGCAATGAAGATACTGTTGAAGATGATGTAAAACTAGCTAAAGTAGGTAGCATGGTTACAGATGGTGTTGAACTACCTTTATTTGATACTATTGAAGAAGCAGAGGCAGAGGCTAAAAAAATAGGCTGTTCTGGTTATCACACGCACACACAGGATGGAAAAGAATATTATATGCCATGTGAATCACATAAGCAAATTAAAGAAAACTTAACTAAATGTAATTGCAGTTCAAATAAAACAGAATTGCAAAAATGGATAGAAGAGTTTGGTGAAGATATGCCAAGTGATTGGGAATTAGTAGATGAAGAGGTTGTTGATGGAGAGCATACAGACTTTGACTTTGAAGATGAGCTTAATAGATTAGCAGAAGAAAAAATTGAACTAGCAGAAGCTGTAACTGCTACACCCAATAAAAGAAGTTCTCAAGATGGTGCTAACAGGTCAAGAAGTTTTTATTATAAAGTAAGATATGTTTATGCTACTGATAATTTCTTAGTAAACAAGTCAGGAACTAGCAGGGACTTTTGCAAAGACATGGTCGCTGCAAACAAGCTATACACTAAAGAGGATTTGGTAAATGCAGATAGTCAAATACTTAACAAAGGTTTTGGTCACGATGGTGAAGCATACAATATTTTTCTCTATAAAGGCGGACCGCAATGCAGACATTTTTTCCTCAGAAGGATTTTCAAAACTTCATTAAGAAATGCAAAGCAACCAATTGAAGATAGTCAACTTATAGGCTATACAAAAGCAAAATCAGAAGGATTTACAGCTGAAAGAAATGATAAGCTAGTAGCAATAGCACCACAACGAATGGAAAATAACGGATATTATAATTAACTATGTCATACGTACTCTTTATATCTCAACAGAAACTCGCTGAATCAACAGCAATAAACCTAAATGTCGATACGGAATTACTATTACCTTATGTAAGACAGGCACAAAAACTATATGTTGAACCTAAGCTAGGAACAAAATTAACTCAAAAAATAAAAGATTTAATTACAGGTGGAACTATTAATGATGTTGCTAATGCAGCATACAAGACTTTACTAGAAGACTACATTGGCGATATGCTGCCTAATTGGGCGTTTTATCATGCTGTTCCGTTCTTGCGTTTTAAGATAGAAAATGGCAATATTTTTTCTAAAACGTCTGAAACTGGAACTTCCCTTTCTACTGAAGAAGCACAGCACCTTAGAGAAGAAATAAGAAACACTTCTGAATACTATACAGAACGAATGATTGAGTATGTAACAAATAACTTATCTGACTTTCCTGAGTATTCAACAAATAGTGGCGCTGACGTTACGCCAGACCGTAATGCCTTTTACAATGGAATGAACCTTGAAAGACCAAGTAAGCAAGGAACTGAAATTACATTAAGAAATTTTTTAACTCCTGACTTAACATAATGAAGAAACACTACAAACCAAAAACAATTAATATAACAAAGCTAAAATCCTACTTGGATAAAAAGCCAAATACAAAAAACAATGACAGACCTAAAAGACACAGTACAAGTAGGACTAGCTAATGGCTCAGCAATTGGTTTCAGTATTACTGATTGCAATGAATATCTTACCCTTATTTCGCTTGTTTTAGCGATAAGTTTCACTATTTATAAATTCGTAAAATTTAAGAAATGAAAAAACTAATATGCAATCTTATATATAAATTAACAGGGCAAACATATTGCCTAAAGTGGTGTGGTAATTGTGAATTTAAAGGGTGCAAATGAAAAAGACTAAGTTAAATAGCACTAACCCAAAGTATAACAAAAACAAAGATAATGTGGTTAAAATGCGTCATGAATTTGTTAAAGAAGTTAAAGGCTGCAAAATCTATAAAACCTACTATCTCTAAGCCTAACAACATAAACCTTTTAATCATTCGTGATACCTTTACTAATAAGTCTACTATCGGTGAGCTGTTTGTTAATGGAGAAAGGTTTTGCGATACTTTAGAGT
>Ga0098037_1000278_pt1 | contig 28146 bp, 25 predicted proteins | sample 5_EtaG_FD_75050 | JGI IMG/M metagenome (GOLD analysis project Ga0098037, IMG submission 75050) | Marine viral communities from the Subarctic Pacific Ocean - 5_ETSP_OMZ_AT15132 metaG | ecosystem: Environmental > Aquatic > Marine > Oceanic | place: Pacific Ocean | collected 2015-01-08 | reverse complement strand
TCAACTTTGAACCTATGTATAGCAATCAAACCGCAACATATCAATTTACGTTTAACGAACCAGCCCTTCCAGGTGCAAATCTTTCTAGTACTCTTAATCTACAGTTTTTCGTAATGGCTCTTATATATGGAGGTGGTTGGAGTGATGGAACGTCTACATATGTTGAAATACAAGATATGACTTTAAAAGATATTACAGAGACTGTAGAGTTGGGTGAGAATCAACTTCAAAACAATTTATTTGGAACCCCAGCTAGTGATCTTTTTAAATTAGGTACTGTTTTAGATTATACAGATACTTCAATAACTATTGCAACCGACCCTGCAACGGGAGTTGTAGATACTTTTAAAGCCCAACAATTAGTAACTGCCTACACTATGTTTGTAAAACCAGAGGTTGTAAACACATCTAGTTTATTAGGTTATTTTGCAGATGTAAACATTAAAAACAATTCATTAGTAAAAGCTGAATTATTTTCAGTTGGTGCTGAAGTAACAGAAAGTAGTAAATAAATAATAAAACATGGCAAACGGATACTCACAAACAACTTATGGGGCTAGTAGTAGATCAACAACTAGTAGATCTAGAACTAATCAACAAGGTAAAATGGCGCCAGAAGGCTATCACTACATGCCTGATGGTAAGTTAATGTCTGACGCTGAGCATGCTTTAAAATTTGGAGCAGAACACACTATAATAGGTTTAGATTTAGATACTAGCGATTTAAAAATTTCAGGAGAACAAAGAAGTTTTACTATAGAGGCCACGCCAGGAGCTAAGTTTAGTATGTTTATTACTAATGAAGATAATTATTACTACAACTTTAACACTAGATTGTTTCAAGCAACTCAATATAGACTTAATAATATCACTGTAGAGGGGGGTTTTTATAGTAACAATATAGTTTTTCCGTTGGTAGGCGACGCTGATCAATACGACGTGTTTTTATTTGCAGAAGTAGGTACAAAGCACGCAGAATATAAAGAAGTTAGATTTGCGGATAATAGTATTGATATAAACAAAACTACTGGATCTGACTCTTTATTGATAAAAAAAGTATTATATCAAAAAGCAAATGTAGATTTAACAATTACACCTATATCCCCAACAAGTAGTAATGATTTTGATAGTATGTCTGTCACAACTCAAGTTATAACAACTCAATATGATAAAGTTACATCTAAGCTGCCTTTTAGTATAACAGCAACATCAGCCTCTACAAAGGCATTTCAAATAAAAAGTCAGCCAACAGCTAAACATGTCTTTGCCTCTGTAACAAGAACTTTAGGGGAACACGCTGATATAGATGGAGAAAACTTATACCCAACAGCTACAACTGCTTTCACGGGTGATGATGTAAATGGCGCTATAACTAGTGGAGTTGTAGTTAGGATGGATAACACTGATTTATCAGCTGTTATTAAACCTGGAGATAAAATAACTTCACCTGTAACTACTGATACGGTAAACGGTGCTGTTTCTAGTGGTGTAAACGTGAGAATGAACGCGGCTGTAGCCACAAAAATGGCCGTTGGAGATAGAGTTACAGGTACTGTGGCTCTTGATGCGAGGACAATTACAGTGGCAACATTAGTAGATACTAATATATTTGCTTTATCAGATTCAGTTGTAATAAGCGATGGTGTAACTTTAACTTTTAGTTCTAAAGTTAATAGAAGTTTAACAACTGTAGGCGTTGTGGAAACTAGCGGTACAGCCACTGATTTTACAATGTCACAAGCTATTCAATTTAGAGATGATCAACCTTTAACTTTTGCTAATAAAAGAAACTACAGCTTTGGTATAGACAATATAGATGGTTTAGCTGATGGCATGACGGTAACAGGAGCTAGAATTGATGATGCAACTACTATTAAGCGTTATTCAACCACTGCGATTGAAAACGAAGGCACTTCTTATGCTTCTGAAAAAATATTAAAAGAAAAAAGAGCAATTGAATCATATGTTAAACCAACTATAACAAGAAATGCTACAACAAAACTAGTTACAACTACTAGAGTTGGGGATATTTCTTTTAATCAACAACAACCACTTGACGCAGAATCATCAAGTATAACAATAAGAGCTTATGGTAGAGACCAAATAAAAACATTAACAGGTTGGGATGTAGATATTACTGACTTAAAAGTAGAGTTAACAGACGTAACAACAACCACAACAGCCGCTGTGCACTCAAGTACTACTGTGCCTATAGCTAGCGGCGATGGTATAGTTGAAGGTGTTAGTGTTGTTAGTGGGATTGGTATAGATTCTAGCGTTGCAGATCCAACTGTAACCACTATTAATAGTTATTCTGGAACAACCGCTTCTATTGTTTTAAGCGCAGCTCAAATTTTAGAAAGTGGAACAAGATTAACTTTTACCGGTAGTGGAGAGTTAGCAACTATAACTGGTAATGTTAAAATTATTAAGACTGGTATAGCTGCTTTAACTTTAAATTTTGATTTAGAAAAGTTTATGGTTGCTTCTAACGAGGCTTCATAAAAGTAAAAAAAAGCGAAAAAGTGTGATTATAAGAGTACACTTAAATTAAATTAAATGAATAATAATATAAACTTTAGATCTTTTACAGAAGGAGATTATGAAACTTGTTGTGAATGGTGGAGATGGTGGTGGGGAAAGTTTAAAGCAGAACCAATTAGAAGGGGTTTTTTACCAAAAAATGAAAGATGTTTTATAATAGAAAAAAACAATACTCCAGTTGCTGCTACATTTTTGTTTTTAACAGAAATACCAGCAGTTGCTTGGACGACTTATTTGGTTTCAAACCCTAAATACAGGGAAAATGATAGAAGAGATTTAATGCACTTGTTAATACAAGGTGTTGAAAAAGAAGCAGAAAAATATGGTATATTACAAATATTTACGGTTTGCAACGATGTACATGTTTCAGATATACACAAAGAATTAGGTTGGGACATGTCACCATCTAAATATGAAGCATTTAAGTATATAGAAAATAACTTAAAAAAAATAGATAAAAACTATGGGAAGAAGCGCTAAAAATAAACAAGCAGAGCTAAGTTCAGAAATGTTTGAAGCTACTGAAAAACAACTTGAAAGATATAATGATGAGCAGGTTGTTCAAAGAAAGTTGTTAGAAGAACAAAAAGATCGATATAGAGAGTTTGAGTTTAAAAACCCTTATGCTAACATGGAAAACGTCATGGAAGATATGACAGTTGATATGAGGGCAGCTGATTTTCAAAGACAACAAGGAGAACAACAAAGAGCTAATATATTACAAGCTCTTCGTGGCGCTGCAGGTGGTAGTGGTATAGCTAGTTTAGCACAGTCTATGGCTATGCAAGGACAATTACAAACACAGCAAATAGCTGCTAATATAGGTGCACAAGAAAGACAAAACGCTATGGCTCAAGCACAAATGGCTGGGCAAATAGATATGACACAAAGAGGTGGTGCTGCTATGGTTCAATCAGCTGAAATGGGTAGACAATCTACTTTGCTAGGAATAGCTTATGGTGGTATGGCTGGAGCTAACGCTGGTGTGCAAGCCGCCTATGCCAATCAAATGTCAGGCTTTGGCATGAGAGCAAACATGTTAAGTTCTCAAGTTGGTGCGGCTGCTCAAATAACAAGCTCTGCAATAAATGCAGCGTCAGATAGAAGATTGAAGAAAAATATAAATAAAATAGGTGAATCACCTAGTGGGTTAAACATATATAGTTTTGAGTTTAAAAATTCTAAATATGGTTCAGGTGAATTCCAAGGTGTAATGTCCGACGAAATACCGCAAACGGCAGTTAAAACAAAAGATGGTTATGACATGGTTGACTATAGTAAGTTAGACGTAGAATTTAAACAAATATAGATATGGCAAGTAAATTAAATCCAGGTGCTGATGCAACTTTGGTAGCCGCTGCTACTAAAGCGGCTATGGCTAATGTACCTAAAGATCTTAGCAGGACTTTTGAAAGTGTGGCAAGAGGTTATGATACAATGATGCAAAACATTGGCAAAGCCTATGGCGAGATTGCTAAAGAAACTGTTACACTAGGTAAATCAGTTGTTCAAGATGCTATTGCCTATGATCAAAATGCAACAAAGGGTGATTTTTACGCATTTAATAGAAAAATTACTGGACCTTTAACGGAAGAACAATCAGGAGAGCCTGGTAGTTTAATTACTACTGATAAAGCTGATGATCCTAAAGAACTATTTGAACCTACAACTATTGGAGATGAGTTAAGACGTATAAGAAAAGAAATATATCAAACTGGACCTTTTGGCATTGCTCTTACGGCTGAAGATAAAAAAAAGAAATATGCGCTTCAACAAGAAAAAGATCAATTATTATCACAACTTGCGGTTATTGATAACGCAGAAAACTTTAATAATGATGCTTTAAAAAATGGTACGGTTGATTTAAAAGCTACAGGAAAACTAAATCTTGTAGCAAAAAAAGCTTTAACAGCTTATAAAACAAAATCTGGAATAATACAAGATGGTCCTTATAAGGGTTATAAATCTGTTTTAGGAAAAGACAATAATGATAAACTAGTTTTTAAACTACAAGATGCACAAGGTAATTTTGTAACAGGTATGGATTTAGATGGTGAGTTAACAACAGATGGTGATAAAGCTTATTCAATACCAGTTGATAACATGGGTGGTATGCTTAACAAATCAATTAGTAAAGAAGATGAAAACGCTGTTACAAAAATATTTAGAGATGAAATGGTATCTAGAACAGAAACATACGCTGGTAATATATTAGCTAACAAATTAGCGCCTTACGTAGAAAGCGAAGATAATTTACACTCACTCATGCATAAAGGTCTTGGAGACAACGCAACTAGTTTTGTTGATGATTTAAGTAATCCTAGTGTTACATCTGCAGAAATGTATGCTACTATTGGCGAGGCAAAACTTAGGGAAATAGGTATTGTAGACACTGATGATGATGGTGATGTAGATAAAGATGATTTTGTAGGTATTGGAAATGAAAAAGCTAAAGAACAAAATTTTAAAATAGTAAGGCAGGCTGTACTAGATAAAACAAATAAAAATTACAACGCAGAAACAACGCGTTCTTTATTTTTAGATTATGCTAAAGGTGTTGGTGAAAAAATGTGGCAATACAGTAGGAAAAAAGTAGGAAAAGGAGGAAAAGGTGGACCTCCACCGCCACCACCAATAAAACTACCACCAGCTAGTGGTTCAACATATATGATTCCAAAAGACGAAGGTGGAGGTAAAATATCAAACAATGCAATAACAACTATTATGAGAAGAATTAGTTCTGGTGAATCAGTTCCTGCAGATGGTGGTGGTAATTACGTTTTTGATAAATCAAAAAACACATATGTCTATAGAGCAAAAGGAGAAGACGATATAATAATACCTAATTTAGATAGTTTGTTAGCTAATATTTATGGTGAAAACTACAGTAGATCAGCAGCATTACAATGGACTCAATACATGAATGATTGGGACGGAAGTCAGTTTGTAACATCATCTCAAAAAGTAAAACAAGGTGGTAAGACGGGTATAAAAATAAGATTAGGAAGACCTGATGCGGAGGGCACGTTAGACCATAGTGATAGCGGAAATAAAGCAAATAAAGATTTAGATGCTATGTTAGGTGGTAACTATTATGACCCTCAAACGTTTAAAAATTTACATGATGATTTATTAGCTGGTGACGATTGGTTTACTGATTTATTCGGGGCTGGTAAGGCTTATGATGATGTGTATATAGCTAAAAAGTTTGCAGAAGCTTCAGATTATTTTAATTTTGAAAATCCTGGAGGAGAGGGTAAGAATCGAGTAAAAGTACAATGGAAAGGCACTATGGGGATGGGTGATAAATCCAAAACATTTAACGTTAATGACGTGTCAGTACATAATTTTATTGAAGAAATGACAAAATGGATGAACGGGCAAATGAAGGCTTATGGCGAATGGAACCTGCGAGAGATAACTAAGAAGCAAAAGGAAGCGAAAGAAGTTGAAGTTGATCCAACAAAACTAAAGAGAAATTAAGTTAATTAGTAAATATAATATATAATACATGTCTGACATAATAAAAGATAAGATTTATAGAGCATTTTTTTCTGAATTTGCACCAGATATTTCTAACGAAAGTTTAGAAAGTAATGTAAAATATTTATTATCAAAAGATTTTGATACTGCTATTGATGTTGCTTATAAAGAGTTTACAGGATCGGGCCCTGGTATTGAGCAAATAAACTATTTTAACGAGCTTTTAGGTAAAGAGCAACAATCTCACGCGGAACTTGGTTATACTACAGAAACATTTACAGCTGAGTTAGATAGAGAAGAAGAAGAGCTTAGGCAGTCTCAGGGTGATGCTTTCGATGAAGAAGCTTGGCAAACACAAAGAACTGATAAACTATTTGATTTTGAAGAAGAAAAAGTTAACTTTCAAGAAACAGAAAGAGATAAGGCTCTTAGATCAGAAATTTTAAACAAAGATAAATTCACAGATGGATGGCAAGTATCTCAAAACGAGATGACATCTATGATTAATATTGAAACGTATTTTGGAGATTATGGTATTACTACTGATGATGGTACATGGGAAGGTGATGGTTATATAAAAGTTTTTGCACCTAACAATCCAAACGGAGAGGTTGATCCAGATAATTTTTACACGCTAGAAGTTAACGTAGACAAACCAGAAGCGCAAAGGAATTGGAAAGATTTAAAAACTTGGATATCAAAGCAAGATGGCTTAAAAACCCCTATGAGTAAAGAAGATAAGGAATATTACTTTAATGGAGCAACAACAAATACAAAAGAAGTTGCTGACATGACTGAAGAAAACTTTAAAAACGAGTGGATGCAAACTTTATTTGGAGTAGATGTTGGTGGTAATATAGAACAACAAACTGGAATTAGATTTGAACAAACAGGACTTGGTGAAGCTATACAGGTTCATATTCCTAATGAAGGTAATTTTAAAATAAATCTTCAAGCTGGTACTTTTGGTATAGGTGGTGATCCAAGAGAAGCGCAAGAAGTTATTCAAAAAATATTAGACTACAGGAAATCAGAAGTAGAAAATCCACAAGCACATGCTGTAGCCCTTGATTTTAAAGCTAATAAATTTGAAAGTAATGATATTGATGATTATAATGAGTTATTAGATGTAGATAAAACAGCAGAGTTATACAAGAATATAGGGTTGACAATAAGAAAGGGAAACCGTCCAGCGCCAGGTAAATATGCGGCACAACTCACAAATATGATAATGGGAGATACATATAATTATTATGTAGTTGAAAAAGATGGGGAAGTTATTTTTAGAGGCGCTGCTAGTGGAGATGGTAGTTATAACGTAGGTTTTGCGGGTAAAGACCCTCAGGGTTATGTTTTTTCAGGAGATAGAAATTACAATATATCCGGTAGAAAAGCTGTGGGTACTATTTCAGGAGAAACTGTTCAAGGTCTTAATTTGACTGATTTTATGCTTAAGTATGCTTTAGAAGGTAATATAACACCTGAGCAATACGAAACGTTAAATACGAAAAGAAGAGCCACTATAAAGAAAGCCGGAATTGAGAGTAAGGTTGGTGCAAAAGCCATGTCTGAAATACTTCAATTTGAAGATAGGAGTGTTCAAAACACAATAGCTACAGTTGATTTTTTAGATGTAATGGAGTTAAAAGAAAACGATAGAGCTAACGAAGAAAATGTCAAAGCTATTAATGAGATATATTTAAAAGATTATAATTTAAAGATCAAGGAAAGAGATGAAATATTTGGCGGCGCTATTGCAGAAGATTTTGACTTAAAATTAGTTAACAATGTGTGGGAAGTAAGTTACAAAAACCCAAACGTAGGACAATCTATAGATCCTAAAAAAGAAAAACTTTTATATGAATACGCTGGAAAAATAGGTAAATGGCAATATGAGGCCGAAACACTTTATGATAAATATGAAGCCGCTTTTATAGAGTACAAAACTATAAGAGATAAAAACCTAGAAAAAGCAGAATTACTTAGAAATAGAGGACAAGTATTAGATATGAGCTATGACCCAGAAGCTAAAGAGGATTATGCTTGGGGCAAAAGTTGGAGCCAATCAATTTATGAAATAGGAGCTCTTTTTGGTAGCGAAAGTGCTAAAGAAGCTTACAATCAAGAAGAGCAAGATTATTTAAAATCATTTCCACAATTAACTTATAAACAAGCTATTGAGCATGGTAAAAAATGGGAGTACGCAAAACAAGCTTTTGCAGAAAACAATGCTATGGTATTTACTAGTTTAGCTACGGCAGGGACAGGTACAGCTCTTAATCTTAGCGCTAAAACAGTATTGTGGTCTCAAGGCGCTATATTTGCTCTTCCAGCTGGTGGTGGTAAAAGAATTCAATTATGGAACGCTAGTGAAAACGTTGAAGAGTGGAAAAAAACGAAAGAAGAACTAACGGCTGCATATCAAAAAGGAGGTATACCAGAAGAAAAGTATAAAGATCTAATGCTTGAGCTAGATATGGCTATAGAAGAAAATGACTATGAGTGGTATCAAAAAACTGCCTCTATAGCTAGCGCTATGATAGTTGAAGGTTTGGCCGTTAGGTATATAGGTGGTCTTCCATCTGTTAAATATGCTAGACAAATAGGGGGAAAAGATTTAGTAGCAAGAACAGCAGAGAGAGTTACTAGAGGTAATACTAAGGCTTTTCTTTACAACATGCCTCTTACTACTGTAGGGGGCATGACTTTAGAGTCACTTGAGGAATATGTTATATATGGTGGTGAAGCTCTTAGTAATGTCGCGTTTCTTGGTAAAGACTTTGATATGAGCAATTGGGATGAAGTTGTTGTTAATGCGGCAATAGTAGCTGGACCAATGAACGGAACAGGTGCTTTTTACTCTACAGTAACTAATCAAGTAGCTAATGCTCCAATAAGAAAATATCTTAAAGAATTAACTAAACAACACAAGTTAAAAAAGGCCGAACTGCGTGATGAGAAAGATCCTGCAAGAAGAAAACTTTTAGCAAGTCAATTAGGTGAAATCAACTCTAGTATAACTAATGTGAACAGTGAGGTTGAGCTAAAAGCAATGGGTTTAAGTGGTAAAAAACTTCAACAACTTCTTATAGCAGGAAAACTTGAAGAAGAGCTACTGACAAAAGCTGGAATTGACCCTACTATGGACAGTAAAAAAAAGGAAAAGCTTTTAAAAGATTATGCAGAGGGATTAAATCCAGAGAAGAGAAAAAAGTTTATGAAAGATTATAACTCTGCATTAGAAACTAAAAAATCTATTTTAGACAGCGGCAAAGACTACATGACTATAATTAAAGATGTTTATGGTGAAGATGCTGATATAATGTTAAATAGTTTAAAAGATAAAAATCCTAATCTAAAAAACGCTGATCCTAAAGAGCAGGCTATTGCTGTTCATAATGAGTTTAAACGATTAATGGGTAATAGTCAGGTTGCCGTAAGTAGAACTAGACCTGAAAACGAACAGTTTGTTGATGAAATGACATATGGCCCAGGTGGATTTGACAATGCTAAAACAAAAGACGGTAAAAAAAGAAAAAATAGAGATATAAAAAAAGAAAACGATATCCATAGACAAATAGGAGCTTTAACAATGGCTAAAACAGACAAAGCAATTGTTATGACTACTAAGCAGAACAATGCTATTATAGATATGCTTAAAGATGAAGATTTAGATGGTATTAGCTATAAGTCAGCAAAAAACAATACAGAGCTTAAAAAAGCAATTAAAGAAGCATATGAAGATTCACTTCAGAGAGATATAGATGAAATAAACTCAAGAGATATATCTAAAGAACAAAAAAAGATTGAAATAGATAAAGCAAAAGAAATAAATAAACGTAATATAAACGATATGTTTGTTAGTGTTGCTAGTGGTGCTACAAATGCTTTTATTAGAGGTAATCATGGGGCTAAAGGAACTTATATAGTTAGAAGTGAAACAGCGGCTAGAAAACAATTAGAGGCTGGTAATATTTTACCCGCAACAGCTATAGCTCACGAGTTTAGTCATGCTTTAGATTTTAAAGCTTTTGACGAAGCTGGTTTGTTTGATTATAATAAAAAGCTACATAATTATATTAAAAATAATTTTAAAAAAATACACGACGAAGCTATACGTAGACAATCTAATATTGGAAACTATAGATTAAATAACGATGGAACTCCTGAATACTCTTCAAAATACGTAGAAGATTATGTTGTTAATGATATATTGAAAAAAGGAACAATAAACGAAAAAACTGGTAAAAAATACACAGAAAAAGAAGCAAGGGCAGAAACAAAAGAACAGTTTGCTAAGCGGTTTTTTGATGAATATACTAGAAGTGTTCAAGAGATATTTCAAATGGTTCCAGCTGGAGATACTAGATACGCATCAAAAGATGATTTAAAAAGTATAACAGGTCTTTCTCAAAGTTGGGCAAATGTTTTATCTCAAGATTATAAAATAAAAACAGATAAAGACGCTGCTGTTTATATGGGTAGTTTTTTAAAGTCTTTTCAAGAAAGCCCTGGAAAAACAAAAGCACCTAAACTAGCTAAAAGAAGAATTAAAGCTAGAAAGAAAAAAGGTTTAACAGGTGAAGAAGATTTTGTTACTAAAAGATCTATGACATCTAAACAAAAAGCTGACATAAAAAATCAAATTGATAAGCTTGGTAAAGTAGATCAAGATGGTAATAATCTTAGAGAAAAAGGTGTAGGTAAGTTTCTTTATCAAGCAGAAGTAGACAGTATTATAAAACAAATAAAAGAAAAAGGTTATTTAGATAATTTAATAGCCGCTAAATATAAAGCGGATAAAGTACCTGTTAATTTTGTTAGTGATGTTATGTCAGAATTAACAAAAGATATAAAGAACTTTAATCCAGAAGAAAACGATAGTTTATTTGGTTACTTACAAGGTAGAATTACATTTAGAGCGGGTGATGTTTACAACAAAATATATAAGAAAACAGAGCAAGAGAAAAGAGCTAAAGACGTAGACGATAGAACAAAAGAAGGTGATGTAAAAGTTCAAGTTGCGGCTGAAGAAGACTCTAGAATGAAAGAGTTTGAAGAGAAAGATATATCTCCTGCTGCAAGAGCTAGAGAAAAAGCTCAAAAAGAGCAAGACAAAGTTCAAAGAGAGTCTGATTTTAGAAAAGAACTTGGTATCGAAACTGGAGATCAAATGTATAATAAAGTTTTAGATGCAGCACGTCAAGCTTTATTAAAAGCATATGAAACTGGCACATCAGCAAGAAACATACAAAGAAAACTAAGAGATCAGGCTAATAGTTATATATTTAAAGAGATTAAAAACTTATTAGGTACTAAACAATATACTAGTAATTTAAAAAAGTTTAGAGTACCTATAATGAATTCTTTATTTGTTTCTGATTTAGTTCAATTAGAAAGAAACGTACCAGATGATCAAAAAATATTTACTAAGTTTGTTAAAAAACTTACAAACATAGAAGATGTTGAAGCAGCAGTAAATCAAAACTTATTACCTGAAAGCGCTTTAGTTACAATAGGTAAAGGCCAAGCTGTGAATTTATATACAAAAAGAATACCTACTGAAGCAGAGTTTTTATCTTATTTTGATATACCATCGTTTAACCCTGTTACAGGTCAAAGATCTGGTAAGCGTGGAACTAGAAAAGATACTTTAGCTAGAAATATAGCTGGTGCTTTGGCATACGATGCTATTTTACAAGTAGCTCAAGAACCTGACGTGGTTCAAAAACGACAAGAGATAGCTGAACTAAACAATGTTGAAATATTACAAAACGACTTAGATAATTTAGCGAGAACAATACAAAGAGATCCTAATGTTAAATTTAGTGAAGGAAGAAAAGATATTAAGGTAACATATAAAAATAGATCTATTAAAATAGTAGGTGATAAAGTTTATGTAGATTTTAGTGGTGCACAAAAAGTATTAAATGATTTATGGAACTACAATAATGAGTTTAACGATCAAGGTAAAATTAATTATTATAGAAACTTGTCAGAAAAAGATGCTAACAAGTATGGTGGTAAATTTATAGTAGACGTTACTGTTGATGCTTATGTTAACAGAGGTATGGAAAGAGTAGATAATAAAACTATAGTAAAATTTATTAAAAACAAATTAAAAGGAAGAAAAAAGTTAAAAGTTAGTACTATATACGAGCAATTTTTTATTGAACTAGCCGAGAATGCAGTAAAAAAACTTAAAGTTAAGGGTATAAAAACTGTAGTAGTAAACCCATACGTTAGAGAGGGAGGTATACCAGATGTTCATTTTACAACTACCAATGGTGTTTCTATGGGTCTTGAAATAAAAATGGATTCAGCAAGAGCGGTTTCTGTTACTTGGAAATGGGAGGGACCAACTACAAATCCAAACCCAACAAATACAACAGCACAAAACAACCTTAAGAAAAAGATTTTAGAAACAATGAATGATCCTAGGTTTATTGGTATGGATTTCAAAAAAGGTGTAGATGCTAGTCAACGTAAAGATTTAATGATACATAAGAACATGTTTATTCACAGTGAATCTGTTACAGCTGCATATTTAGAGTATCATTATACTAACAAAGCAATACCTGAGTATTTCATTAATATTGGCGAGGCTGGAGCATATTACATGTTAGGTAGCAATCCTAACGTTAACGCTATGGTCGTTAGAATAGCAAACGAACTTGGTATACCTAGGTTAGGTGAAGATACAAATGGTGATATAACTGGAACTTTTGAATTAATATCAAGAATGAACGTTGGTTCCAAACCAAGATCAACAAAAGGTAATACTTATGCAACTACAATTAGAATAGAACCTATTATAGACTCTAAATCTAAGACAAACTTTCCCACTAAATCATCGTTTAACTTAGCTAACAAAGCTAATATGGACGCTTTCGTAAGCAAGATAAATAAATCACTGTTGAATTCTACTGAAATAGGAATGACTATGGATATGGCTACTAAACAATCTCGTAACCCTAAAGCCAAAACAAAAGGAATTACTGTTTTAGATTTTGATGATACATTAGCTACTACTAAGTCTAGAATTAGATTTACAAGGCCAGATGGCACTAAAGGTAAGTTGAACGCTGAGGAATACGCTAGAACTTACGAAGACCTATTAGGACAAGGGTATGAGTTTGATTTTTCTGAATTCACAAAGGTAGTAAAAGGTAAGACAGCGCCGTTGTTTAATAAAGCTTTAAAACTACAAAGTAAGTTTGGTAATAAAGACATGTTTGTATTAACAGCTAGACCAGAAGAATCAGCTTTAGCAATACACACTTTCTTAAAAGCTAATGGATTAAACATACCTTTAAAAAACATTACTGGTTTAGCTAACTCTACCGCTGAGGCTAAAGCTCTTTGGATGGCTGAAAAAGTTGGTGAGGGCTACAATGACTTTTATTTTGCTGATGATGCCTTACAAAATGTACAAGCTGTAGCTAACATGTTAGAACAATTTGACGTTAAGTCTAAGGTTCAGCAAGCTAAAACTAAGTTTAGCAAGGGTATGAGTAAAAACTTTAATGATATATTAGAAAGAGTAACAGGTATTGATTCTGAAAAACAGTTTGACAATGTTGAAGCTAAGTTGGCCGGTAGAAAAACAAAGTATAAATCTATAATACCAGCATCTGCTCAAGATTTCATGGGATTATTATACAACTTTTTAGGCAAGGGTAAAGAAGGTGAAAATGATTTAGCTTTTTTCAAGAAAGCTTTAGTTGATCCTTTTGCTAGAGGTGTAGACGAGTTAAATAGTTCTAGACAAGCTAAAGCTAATGATTTAAAAAACTTATTCAAACAATCACCTAAAATTAAGAAAAAATTAAAAAAGAAAATAACTGGTACTGATTTTACTTATGACCAAGCCGTGAGAGTTTACTTGTGGAATAAAGCAGGTTTTGATATACCAGGTTTATCAAAGAAAAATATAGAAACTTTAGATGGTATTATTAAAAATGACACTGAATTACAATCTTTTGCTGAAACTATAAGTTTAATATCTAAAAAGAAAGAGGGTTATACAAAACCTGGTGAATATTGGTTTGTGGAAAATATTAATTCTGATTTATTAAGCGAACAATCTGTAGATACTGGTAGAGCGGAAGTATTACAAGAGTGGCAAGCAAATGTAGATGTTATATTCTCTAAAGAAAACTTAAATAAAATAGAGGCAATATACGGTAGTAAGTTTAGAGAAGCTTTAGAAGATGTAATCTATCGTATGAAAAACGGTAGAAATAGACCTACTGGTAATAGTAGAATAATGAATGAGTATATGAATTGGGTTAACGGTTCTGTTGGTGCTATTATGTTCTTTAATATGAGATCTGCAATACTACAAACTATATCTGCTACTAACTATATTAATTGGAGCGACAACAACCCACTTAAAGCAGGTATGGCTTTTGCTAATCAAAAACAATTTTGGTCTGATTTTACAATGCTATTTAATTCTGACTTCTTAAAACAAAGAAGATCTGGTAACAAAAGAGGTATAAATGAAGCTGAATTATCACAAGCTGTAAAAGGCGTTGGTGCTTATGAGCAAAGTAAAGCGGTAATACGTTGGTTACTTAAAAAAGGTTTTTTACCTACGCAAATTGCGGATAGTTTTGCTATTGCTTCTGGTGGTGCTAGTTTTTATAGAAATAGAGTTAATTCATATGTAAAACAAGGTATGTCAAAAGCAGACGCTGAGTTAAAAGCATTTTTAGATTTTCAAGAAGCTACAGAAGTATCACAGCAATCAGCAAGGCCTGATATGATATCACAACAACAAGCCTCTCCACTTGGTAGGTTAATATTATCTTTTCAAAACACACCAATGCAATATGCTAGAATAATGAACAAAGCAGCTAGGGATATTACAAATCGTAGAGGTGATTACAAAACGCATATGTCTAAAATAATATACTACGGCGTTATTCAAAGTATAATATTTGGCGCTATGCAATCTGCTTTGTTTGCTGTTATTGGAGATGAAGACGAAGAAGAGTATGACAAAAAGAAAGAAAGAATAATTAATGGAATGGTTGATTCTTGGTTAGCGGGTATAGGTTACGGCGGTAAAGCCATTGGTGCTGCAAAAAATACTGTAAGAGAATATCAAAAGCAAAGAGATAAAGGTTGGAATGCTGACCAAACATATACGTTGCTACAAGCTATTGGCTTTTCACCACCAATTGGCTCTAAGCTTAGAAAAATATACTCATCTATACAAACTGAAAAATACAATAGAGAAGTAATGAAAGAAAGAGGTTTTACTTTAGATAACCCAACTTGGAGCGCTATTGGAAACGTTGTAGAAGGTGTTACTAATTTGCCTCTTGGTAGAATATCTAACAAAATGTTAAACATAGATAATGTTTTGGATTCTAATAATGAAACTTGGCAGAGAATAGCTTTACTTTTAGGTTGGAATACTTGGGATCTTGGCATTAAAGATCAAGATTTACTTCAAACAAAAGAAGAAATAAAAAGAAGAAAAAAGAAATTAAAAGAGCAAGAAAAAGAAAACAAGAAAAAAGACAAAGAAAAACAATCTAAAAAGGATAGCAAAAAAAAGAGAGTTATTATACAAAGATAGTAAAGAATTAAAAAAATAAGTGACTATATAAAAATGGTGAAAAAACTAATAATAATAATATTAACAACAGTTTTAATAGCGTGTACAACGTCTAAAAAATGTTGCGCTCAAAAGCTTGGCATAGAAGACTTTAAAGATATGTTAAAGTATTCTACTTTTTATGCAGCCGTTAACGGCGGTACATCATTGTCTGACGTTGATGTATTTTCAGTAGACAATGGTTTATCTACACAAACTGTTTCAACTCCTTATGATTATAATTTTACCATAGGTTTACGTAAGATAGCAAGATTTGGATATGAAAATAAAGCTCAAACTTTTTATGACGGAACGGAGTCTAACTATAGTGATGCGGCCACTGTAGGTAAAGTTAGAGGAGTTGAATATTTATTTGAAGTTGATTACAAAAGACAAGAAGGTGTTGATTATATGGATCAACATCATTTTGTTAGGTTTAGCTCCGATGATGGTTGTCCTGATGAGTTATGTGTAAACTTTTTTGCTTTAAAGCTAGAGTATCTTGAAGATGGCTTTGCTGATATTAAATATTTTGAAGCATCAGAAAGATATAGACATCGTAAAAACGCTAACTTGTCTTGGAATATTGGCTTAACACATAGACTTGCAGAACCATATGGTTACAATGCTTTAGATGAGTGGATGCTTGACAACGGTAATATTCACTATACTTATTTAGCATTACAAGAAGGTTACACGGTAGATGTGTATAGCAGCGAGTATTACAATCCAGCTGGAGAACTAGTTGCTACTAGTGCCGAGGTTTGGGAGGCTGTAGTTGTTCCAGAAGTGTTATCGGATTACACACAAAAAAAAAGAAATGAATTAAAGAAAACAATACAACATTCTTTAGTTGTTGGTTTTGATTATTATAAATATTCTAAAAACACATGGTTACATGCTTGGGGTAGTTTAATGCCATATCACTATGATGATGGTAGTGAGTTTTCATATCACAACTACGTTGATGGGCAATGGTATGATTATTCAGGTGGTTTAATATACGGCATAAAAGTAAACAAACAGCTAGGTTATTTTGTAGAAGGTAAATATAATAAGTACTGGAATAGAGAGTGGTACGATTTTAAATTAGGATTAAATTACACAATTTTTTAATATGGCAAAAGAATTAAACGAAGATACTAGCTTTAAATTAAGTATAAAAACATTAATAGGTATAGGTTTTGCTATAGCTACATTAGCTGGTATGTGGTTTACATTACAGTCAGATATAGCTGAAGCAAAAGAACTACCTGCTAACGAGTGGAACCCTGAGTGGATAGAAAAACTACCACCAGATGAAGTTACACGTATGGAGTTTCAAATGAAAGATGAAATGATACGTAACACTATTATGACCACACAAGAAGATGTTACTGAAATAAAAAAAACATTAGAAAAAATAGAAGACAAATTATATAATAGATAATTAAATGAAAAAATTTTACGTTACTTGGGTATTATTTACATTGCTAGCTAATATTACTTTTGGCCAAATAAAAGTAGTACAATTTAACGCTGGTTGGAATAAAGCTAATGATGTTAATTGGGTGATGAGCTTAAAAGATTGTAAAACTATAGGCTACACGGATATAGCTTCAGATGCTGCTAGCGCAAGTAAACATAAAATAGCTGTAGTACCTACTATTATAATATTTAAAGATGGAGAAGAGGTTGCTAGGTTTCAAGCTGATCTTAGTTTTAAAATGGCAGCAACAAAAGAAGAAGTGCAAGAAGAAATAAGTAATCAACTAATGAGTGACTTTTAATTATGCCTGGAAGCAAAAAACAAAACAGTATGTTTAAAAAAACTAAAGGATACGTTCAAGAAGGTAACCCTTTTGCTGTTACTAGTTGTGGCCGAAGAAGAAATGATGGTTCACCATTACAAAAAAGCAATGAACCTAGAAAAACTACAAAAGGAAAAGGTCGTAACTTTAGAACAGTAGAAGAGGGTGCTGGGATGACTTCTAAGGGAGTTGAAACTTATAGACGTAAAAACCCTGGAAGTAAGCTTAAAACAGCTGTAACGGGAAAAGTTAAACCAGGTAGTAAAGCCGCAAAAAGAAGAAAGTCTTTCTGTGCTAGATCAAAAGGTTGGACTGGAGAAAGAGGTAAAGCAGCGCGTAGACGCTGGAAATGTTAAAATAAATAATTATGGGATACGTAAGTGATGCACAAAGAAAAGCTGTACATGCTAGTAAAGCTGATGGAGGTAAAGGTAATCCAAATAAGATGCTTAAAAAAATAAGTCCAGCATTAGCTAAAATATCTGCTAGTTGTAAAGCTCAAGCAAAAAAGAAATTTAAAGTATGGCCTAGTGCTTATGCTTCTGGCTGGGGCGTACGTTGTACTAGAGGTGATTTTAAAAAGAAATAATGTTTAAAGATTTTGATATATCAAGTTTCAAGAAAATGAAACCACCTAGTGATAGTGGCTTTGACACTGCTCAAGAAATTAAAACTTTAAAAAAAATAAAACTAAATAAAAGTTTTGTTAAGAAATACGACAATATAGAAGCTGCGTTTAAAAAAACAGCTAAAAAGCAAGGTATAAAAGATTATGACAAAAATATTGCTTCTAAACTTATAAAAGAGTCTGCACCTGTAATATTAAAACTAAAGAAATACCATAATAGACCAAGACCGTATGAGCTAGATAAAAACTTAAGCTCAGTTAAAATGGATTCAATGAACACTCCGTCATATCCATCTGGTCATTCTGCACAAGGTATACTTATAGCATCGGTATTAAAAGATAAGTACGGCAAGAGCTCTGCGTTTATGCAAACAGCTAAAAATATATCTGACAGTAGAAATGTAGCACATGCTCATTATAAAAGCGATAGTAAAAACGGAACAGAATTAGGAAAACAAATGTATAAACATATTAAAAACAAAATTTAAAATGAAAAAAGCACCCGCAAAAATGAAAAAAGCAGCAATGAAAATGAAAAAAGCTCCTGCTAAAATGAAAAAAGCTCCAATGAAAAAAGCATTAGTTGGTAAACAAAAAAACTTACCTGACGCTTTAAAAAAGAAAATACTAGATTCTCCGGCTAAAATGAAAAAAGCTGCAATGAAGTTAAAAAAAGAATCAGCTATGATGCTTAAAAAGTCAGCCGTAATGATGAAAAAAGCTACAGCTATGAAAATGAAAATGAAAAAGAAGTAGTAATGTACGTTCAGGAGAACAATCCTTTAAAAAAAAAGAAAAAGCAAAAAGGCGGAGGCACACGTAAAACATGTTTGCCTGCCGCTAAAATTGCCAGCATGAGTAAAAAAGAAAAGCAACGTTTAGTTAGTGCTAAACAAAAATCTGGCAAAGCTGGTAAGTATAAACGTTCTTCAAAAACAAACGTAAAAAGCGCTCGTAAAAAAGGTGCTACATTAAGAGATTGGTTTCAAAAAGAAGACTGGAGACAAGTTAATAATCCTAAAAAGAAATGCGGTGAAAAATAAATTAAAAAAAGTAGCTGAAGAATTAGAAAAAGCTAGTAAAATGCACGCTGGACAAGCTAAAACAGTTAAATCTATGTTAGGAAAATTAGGCCCATTTAAAATGAAGTCACCAATGAAATGTTGGAAAACGCATAAGCAAGCTGGTTATAAAAAGAAAAACGGAAGAACAGTTCCTAATTGCATACCAAAATAATGTATACTTATAAAATAAAATTAGACAGAGTTATTGATGGTGACACTATTGATGCTCATATAGATTTAGGCTTTGATATATCTACTAAAAAAAGAATAAGGTTTTTAGGTATTAATACTCCAGAATCAAGAACAAGAGACTTAGAAGAAAAAGCTAAAGGTTTAGCAGCTAAAGATAGAGTTAAGCAATTACTAGAAGGATCAAAAGAAATAACATTACAATCTCATGGTGTTGGAAAATATGGTAGATGTTTAGGGGAGTTATTTGTAGATATAGTTGACGGTAAAGAAAAAATGACTTTAGAAAGCATAAATGAATTATTAATTAAAGAAGGACATGCCGTAGAATATCACGGCGGAAAAAGATAATTATGAATTGGATAAACAGTTGGAAAAAAGGAAATAAAAAAGATAATGTATATGATATATCTATTAGAATTGGTAGGTTTACAATATTAGAGTTGTACTGCAACCCCGGTATAGATCATAGATGTATCATATTAAACTTTGGATTTGAAATATGAAAAAATTATTATTATTATTATTATTACCAATATTTAGTTTTGCACAAAACTGTGCGCCCACATTAGTATCTACTGATACATGTATGTATGGTTATGCTAGAACATGGGTAGAGTGGCAACCTTTAGACAGTGGTTGTACAATAAATAATATTCATAGAGGAACACCTTATAACACGTACTCTTGGAACTGGTATGACCAAAATTTAACTAATTATTCTTTTTATAACAACTATAGTCCTGGTGATCCGTTTGCTAGTTCAGCTGGTTTTTGGATAGTTTTAGAAATGAGTGATGGAAGTTTTACTGACACAGTTTATGCTAATGAATTTACTTGTATTTCAGGCTGTATGGATCCTTCTTATGACAACTACGATCCTTTAGCTAACATACCGGATGTTTGTTTAGCTATACCACCGCCACAAGATGATTGTGCTGATACTACAAAAACATCTATAACAATTGAGTTTACGCCAGATACTTATTCTGGAGAAACCTCTATGAAAATTGTAAATCAAAACGATAGTGTTTTACATGATATACCTCAAGGGTTTTTTAATAGCATTGGCCCTGGTAACTTTTATAGCAATACGATATGTGTACCTATAGGCGATACAATAAAATTTATTATATATGATTCTTATGGAGATGGTATATGTGGCTCTTGTTTTGGTGGTATTGATGGTAATGCTTTGATTACAGATGAGTGCGGTGATACTATATATAGTTTAACGCCTGGTGATAATTTAAATTTTGGACATAGCGATACTTCAGATTTGTTTGTGATGAAAGATTGTAGTTGGATACCTGTTGTTGGTTGTCCTAACCCAGCTTATTTAGAGTTTAATCCAGCTGCTGACCAAATGAACCCAGCTCTATGTGTTACACCTAGAGTGATAGGTTGCATGGATAGTACTATGTTTGATTTTAATTCTATTGCTAACACTCCACTTATGGAGGATACTTGTAGTTATACTATTGAGTTAATAGATGGTGGTGGTGATGGTTGGTTAGGCGCTTATGTTATGATAAATCAACTAGGTAATTCTTACGGTCCTTATACTAACACAAGTTCTTTTGTTGAAATTATAAATTTAGAATTAAAATCAAACCACCCAGTTACAATTAGAGCTTATTCACAAACAAGTTCTGATGCTACTATAGATCAAATAGGTTTTAAATTAATAAATCCAGAAGGTATTGTTATAGCTTCAGGAGGCACAAATCCTTGGAGTGATAGAATAATGTTGTTTCCAGATAAATATATAGCGCTACCTAACTGTCCTACAGTATGTACTCCTTACGTTTATGGCTGTATGGATTCTATAGCTTATAATTATAACGATACAGCAAACACTGATAACGGTAGTTGCTATTATAATCCAGGTTGTGCTGATCCACAATATTTAGAATATTACACTCAAGGTTTTACAGCTGATTATAATAATGGTGATTGTCAAATGGAAGCTATATGGGGTTGTACTGATAGTCTAGCTTTTAATTACGATAGTTTAGCTAATTTAGACAATGGTGGTTGTATAGGTGTTATATATGGTTGTATGCAGCCACTTGCTTTTAACTATAATCCTAATGCAAATGTTGATGATAATAGTTGTGTTCCATTTATATATGGGTGTACTGACCCTACAATGTTTAACTTTGATGCATCAGCTAATACTGATGATGAATCATGTTTGCCTTACGTTTTTGGATGTACTGATTCAACCATGTTTAATTATAACCCCTTAGCAAATAGTGATAATAATTCTTGTATACCTTACATATATGGCTGCACGGATCCTTCTATGCTTAACTATAACTCACAAGCAAACACGGAGGACTTTAGTTGTATTTCTTATGTTTATGGGTGTATGGATAGTACAGCTCTTAACTTTGATCCACTTGCTAACACGGATAACGGTTCGTGCATCGAAGTGGTTATGGGTTGCATGGATCCAAATGCGTATAACTACGAGTCAACTGCTAATGTTAATGATACTTTATCTTGTTTATATGACGCTGGTTGCGTTACTGGTGCAGGAAATCCTTACTGGCTTAATGACGAATGCTACGCTTGGGTTATTTCAGTAGATGATTACTGTTGTGAAAATGAGTGGGATGAAATATGTCAACTAACATATAATTACTGTGATAGCACTTGGGTTGGTGCAATACCAGTAAGACAAAGTTTAGATGATCATTTAGTTATATACCCAAATCCTACTAAAAACAAAGTAAATATAAATAAAAATGTTGATATAAACGTATATGATCAAATTGGAAATATAATTATATCAAAAACAAATACAAACACTTTAGATATGTCTAAGTTTAGCAATGGTGTTTATATACTACAAATAAATTACAAAAACAAATCAATAACAAAACAATTAATTAAAAAGTAAAATTATGGCAACAACAACAGCGACAATAACGCTTTCTAGTGCGGATTTGCTTAGTGACAACATGTCGTTGTCAGCTACTATGAATCTGTATAAAGATGGCACAACGGCTACTGGACTAGAACAATTAAACTATCACAGAGCGTTAATCCCAACGGGAACTAATTTTGACCTTATACCAGAAAGCGCCGCATTATCAGAAGACGCATCTTATGTATACATATGTCTTAAAAACACAGATGTAACAGATTACGTTAAAATATCAATAAACAGTGAAGAAATCGGTAGATTATACGCGGGAGATTGGTTATTCATGCCTTGGGATTGTGATTTAACGCACGCAACAGCAGATTCGTCTATAGAAATACAAGCTTTTACTCATGACGCTACTATAGAGTACATGTTATTTCACAGTGGTGAAACTTTACTAACAGCTGGAGATTAATAATTAACAAATAAAAATAAATAAAAATGGCAACAACAACAGCAACAATAACAATTGCAAGTTCTGATATAGCTGATAACGCTATTTCAGTATCTAACACTAGTACACTTTACACAGCAGGTACTGACACTGGTATTTCAGAAACTACTGGTCTTGGTAGAAAAAAAGTAGCATCAGATTCTAATATAGTTTTATTAGATGGTGGATTAACTTCTGGTATAGCGGCAGATGTAACTGCAGATAAATCAGCTAAAGTTTATATTAAAAATATGAATGACAGGGGTGACGGTACTAAATTTGTAAATATTTTATTAGCAGCAGTAGAAATAGGTAGATTATACGGTGGAGACTGGATGTTTATTCCTTGGTGTGCAGCGGACGGAAAAGATATTGAATTTACAGCTTCGGACACTACTGAAACTACTTTAGAGTATACTTGTTTTTACGAATAAAAAATGGCTAACCATTTCAATATATCTGGTGAACTTACTCAAGAGTTAATAGCTCCTGGCGATAATCTAAGTATATCTAAAGTTTGTTTAACTAATATTCAAAAAGTTAGCAAATGCAAGGTAGACTTGTATATTGAAAAAAAGCTTAAAGGAAAGTTTTATTTTTTAAAACAAGTAGAACTACCTATAGGCGCTACTTTAGTTTTTGATGATATAAGTATTAATAGTGCGTCTAAAGAATACGGCTTGTATATAAAGCTAACAGACGGTGCATCTTTTACTTTAACAGGATCTATAGATGTAACGGGCACTAACATAAATGTTCCTGGTACTAGTACCTTATATACTTCTGAACTTTCTGTAGGAGACGAAATAGTTGTATCTGGAGAAACCAGAACAATAGCAACAATCACAGGTGATACAACGGCTACGGTAACAGCAGCTTTTGGTAGTGATTTAGCAAACGATACATCTCCAGATTGTAATCCAACTGCTTTAGTAGACGTAATAATAACTTAATATGAAATGGATCGGGCAAAATATTTGGGATCAAATATCTAGATTTCGTAATGATGTATATTTAGAAAGTATATCTACTGGTACTATAGCTAGTGGTGGTAATTTAGGTTTAGATTCTAATAACAAAATAGTAAAAGCCACAGAAGCTTCTGGCGATATTACCGCTATAAAATTTACAACTGATACTGGTGCTGGTAGCCCAGCACAAGTTGATTCTGGATCAGCGTCATTTGGTTTATTAGGAACTAGTGGTGTGGGTGTGACTAACTCTGGTCAAGCTATAACCGTTACATCTGTTCCTGGAGAAATAGATCATGATTCATTGTTAAATTTTGTAGCAAACGAACATTTAAGATGGGATAATGATGTAAGTAGTACAGCTACAATACATGCTAGCAATATACCTACGTTAAATCAAAATACAACTGGATCCGCTGCCACACTTACAACTACAAGAGCTTTTCAAACTGATCTTGCTAGTACATCTTCCACTAACTTTGATGGAAGTGCTGCAAACACTCACGGTGTAACTGGTACTTTAGCTTTAGGTAATGGTGGTACAGGTAGTACAACAGGTGCTCAATCTGGTAAAAACTATAGAATAGTAAATTGTAACTTTAGAGCAAATATAGGTACTACAAAATATTATTTACCATTAAAATCACAAGATGAACAAACTGTATTAACTAGAGAGGAAATGCAAGAAGTAGCGGTTTGTGATGGTAGATTAGTTTCTGTAACATACAGAGGGGAAGCCTTCAACACTCATAGTGGTGATGCTACGGTTACTTTTGGAGTTGAAACAAACACTGTAGGAAGTTCGTATTCTGGTGGTTATTCTGTTCAAGAAACAGAAGCTATTACTATTAATGACGAAGCTGACCAACATCTATGGCATGTTGTTTTTGATTCGGCTAAACATTGGGATTCTACAGATATGTTTGCTATATCAATACAATCAGATACAAGTATAACAGGTAGTAATGAGAGGATATTTTTAACATTAGTAATAGAAGATGATTGGTCTACATATTTAGCTGGATCAACAAGAGAAATAGATTCAACACCTTAATAATAAAATAAAATGATAAGTAAACACATAAGTTACAAGGAGGGCGTGTATAGCACAACGGCTTTGAGAAGAGGTATAGAAAATACACCTAATGAAGAACAGTTAAAAAACATGGAAACTCTTGCTAAAGAAATATTTGAGCCATTAAGAATATATGTTGGTGGTCCAATAAAAATTAATAGTTTTTTTAGAAGTGCTGATTTAAATAAAGCTATTGGTGGATCTACTACTTCACAACACTGTAAAGGTCAAGCAATGGATATTGACGATACATTTGGCAAAGCAACAAATGCCGAAATGTACCACTTTATAAAAGAGCATTTAGATTTTGATCAAATGATATGGGAGTTTGGAAATGATGATAATCCTAACTGGGTTCATGTTAGTTATGTATCTCCTGAGAAAAATAGAAAAAAGTGTTTAAAAGCATATAAAGAAAATGGTAGAACTAAATATATGGTAATTTAACAATTACTTAACACTATAATAATTAAATATTTATATTTATTAGTGAAAATAAATATATGGAAACACAAACCAAAGATCTTAGTGCGGTTATATACTTAGTACTAATGATCACTATCTTTTTGATAGCATTATAAAAAAAGGGAGCTAAAAAGCTCCCTTTATTATTTAATAAATATTTGAATTAAAATCGATAAGATATTCCTAACCTAAACTCTCCCTCTGAGTCTTCTTTCGTAGACATCATATAGCTTGGATCAACATATAAGTCTTTCCAAACTTTCATAGAATAACCAACACCGAACATCATATTGTCGGTTGCTTCTTCCATAGGAGCTTGTACAGCTGCGTAGCAGTTACTAAAATGGTATCTACCCCACAGATCGTACTCTTCACCGTTTTTTACAAGTCCAGCTACTATTTTGTCAGTAAATATGTAGCCAACACCTATGTTATCGGTGACGTTTGACATTTCCCACTCTGCATTATCTTCTGGCGTGTTTATGGTTGTTATAGCCAAGAACTGCGCAGAACATAAAGTTGTAGCAAAAATAAGACTTGCCATTAAAAATAGTTTTTTCATAATAATTGTTTTAGTTATAAGCCCGTTATTTCACAAGATCCACCGGCACAGGCTAATTCACCAGATAGATCAGTTTCGTCAGTTGTTTCAACAATGTTAGATAAATCTACATCGTTTAAGAGTTTGACTCTCTTATTAAACTCTTGCTTTGTTATATCTTCAAACGGAGCCTGAGTGTAACTACCACCATCATAAGGTAGTACTGATAAACCATTATAACACTCTCTATTATCCCACATCCATTTTCCAGCCTTATCCCATTCATTTGCTTTTAAACTTATTGTTGCAGACACGTTGTGAGTATTAGAACCTTTACGGTGTCCAGGTTTAACCCATTCGGTAGCAACTTGTTTAACTCTTTTGAGTAAGTCAAAAGCAGATTCAGTTCTTAATATAGAACCTTTTGGAGCTGATTGTGGTATTTCAATAACAGCGGTATCATGAGGTCTAAAATATTCATCCGCAACTAAATCCGGATTATTTTTCTTTAAGTAATTATATATAGGTTCATTTTTACCTACACGTAATCTTCTAATATAAAAGTCATTATGCCAAGCGTGAATACCTGAAGAAGTTCCAAGTACAAGAGAGGTTGTTCCTGCAGGTTTAACACATGTTGTTCTAGCTGCTTTGTTTATTCCTATTAGCTTTGCTACCCTTGTATTTTCTCTTTTCACTATACTTGCAGCGACCTTCATATCCATTTGGAGCACAGCGGCACTCCCTATTCCTGTCATTGACACACCTATAAGTGCGTCTTTCTCTGTTGTTTCTTGCCATATTTCTCTTAGATAGTGGAATTCCGTATAACCCGCTTGAAGCGTGCCTATAAAAGATGCGGCCTTAACGCGAGCATTAAGATCTTCTTGGCTTGTGATATCACTTACATTAACTTCGCAAAGATTACAGAATTGATATGGCCTTAGGGCTATTTCACAACATGGATTAGTTCCCCAATCTTTATCATGATTAAAATATATTCCTGGCTCACCAGCTCCGGATAATTCAATACGTTTCCACAAATCTAAGAAAAATTCCTTTGTTATTTTATGTCTCATTAAAACAGCAGAGTTATTAGCTCTACCTCTTTGTGGGTTTTTCTCCCACCAATTACCTGATTTACAAGATATCATTTCTTCATCATACGCTGAAAACAAAGATATTAGCGCGGCCCGTCTAATACCACCTGCGAGCACAGCATCAGCAATATAACATACAATATCATGAACTTCAAGCGTTGTAAGTTTTGCACCATCTTCTTTAGCATCTAATATTCCTTTAATTTTTACTAAACATTCTTTTAATGGTTGAGGCCCGGGAGCTTTTCCACCTGAAGTTACCAGCCTAGCCCCTTTAGGTCTAATGTCAGAATAATCAAATTTTATCTTAGATGATCTCCTAGAGCCTAAATAAGACTTGATTAAAACCTTAATAGAGTCTGACCAACCCTCAATACTGTCACCAATAACAAATCTTCTTGTTCTTCCTTCAAAAGGCTTTGTTATGTGAGGTAATAAATTTATATGGTGTTTTTGAACACTATAACCAACACCACAACCAGATAGCAAAAGGAACATACACTCACTAAAGCTATCAACGTGGTCGATAGGTAAGTAGCTACAGTTGTATAATCGATTCGGCGAAATCTCAATTGGCTTGCCGCTAAACTGAAGCGATCGCATAGATGGTAAAACTTTTTTATCATAAACATATTTATATGCTAATTGTATTTCATCTGTTAGTTGTGGATATCTTTTTTGGTGCATTTCTTTATTCCTCGTAACCAATTCTTCCCATGTCTCTCTTCTGTTTAACTCTGGTATAAATTTAGCGTACTTCATATGCACAGTTAAATCAGATAATATTTTTTTATTTAAGTCGTTATTCATTTATTTTTTTTAATTAATTCTACTACTTTATCACATTCTTTTTGGTTCTGAGGCTTATATAAGGTTACATGTTTTAGATTATCATTTACATATTTTTTAAACATTTTCCATCGTAAAGGAAATGATTCGTTTGCTCTACCCTTGCATTCAATTATAAATGAATCAGATATAAAATCGGGAGTGTATTTTATAGGTAATATTTTTTTACAACCTCTATTAACTAAATCACCTTTACCATTACCTTGTCGTTCATAACTTTCATTATTAAACATAAAACCTTCTTGAACTATATATGTTTCACCTTCATACTTAGACTTTATTTTAGCTTTTTTTAAAGCTATATACATATACTTTTCTAAACCAGAGGCGAAAGTTATCCCATCAAAGCTAACTTTTTTAGCTCTGACAGGACCACGTTTACGTTTATATTTCTTTTTCATATCTAAATTTATCTATCATTGACTCTTCAGATAAGTCTTGTAATTCTTCACGTGCAGCTTGTATGTAT
>Ga0098037_1000273_pt1 | contig 28374 bp, 13 predicted proteins | sample 5_EtaG_FD_75050 | JGI IMG/M metagenome (GOLD analysis project Ga0098037, IMG submission 75050) | Marine viral communities from the Subarctic Pacific Ocean - 5_ETSP_OMZ_AT15132 metaG | ecosystem: Environmental > Aquatic > Marine > Oceanic | place: Pacific Ocean | collected 2015-01-08 | reverse complement strand
TTCTGTCCTCTCGGGACCTTGATACCTACAAGCTTTCGTGCTTGTGTTGCACCCAGGTACTCGGGCTGGATCTCAAAGCATTCATAGGTCATCCACGACACCACGCCGTTGAAACGTTGGAGGGCGGCCATTGTCTTGCCAGATGATCCTCCAGAGCTAAAGAAGGTAAATGGTTGCTCGATATAGATATGCTCTATTTTGCCCCCATACGCCTCCAGAATGTCCAGAATTTTTGCCCTCATTGTGAGACACTTAGAAAAAAAGTTCTTGTCTCTACGAAGGTCACAGGCTTCAGAAAGGGCTATTTTTCCTTCCATGTCTGTTATCGCAAAGCCTGTGATGCTTGTCGAAACGTCAATTCCTAAAATCAAACCTTGAACTTCCTCCAGCTATACAATTTACGATTTTTTAGATAATTTAAATCTTGTTCGTTTTCGTAAGCTTCTTGTTCAAATGGTATCCTATAATAGGCTTGTTGTTTATCTTTATATTTTATAAATCCCCAAAGATAATAGAAAAAGTAAAGAGGATAAAAACCAAGCACGAGCAATTCTTTTTGTTGTTGGATGTGGATGGTCTCGTGATTAAGCGTGCCGTCGCTCATTTTTTCTTTTGAGATTATGAACGGAAAGATTGTGATTGCATAAACATCTATAACGATAGACATCAACTTTGTGAATCGGGGCGAGACTATTACAATCGGCTTCATTATAGATCAAGCTTTAACTTGAATGACAGATCTTGTGCTTCTTTCTTGAGCACAGGGTTCGAGAGGGTTGCGATCCCAATGAGCTTCTTATCATCGTCATAGATAGCAACGCGCGACACATAGACCTGTCTTTCAAAGGGTGCGTCGAAGCCCGTGTAACTTGAAGAGACTGTGTTCTTAATGGTCACAGAATCGCTTTCCATGTAGACATTGGAGGACGTAACCTGTAACCTTTGTTGCCCATAGTCTAAAAAGGTTGGGTTGTTGGAATAATTTATTTCGCCTCGGCGGGCATGTGCAAACATTGTGAGAACCTGTGTCTCTGTGTGCCCTTTGAAGGAGAAATCAAAAGAGGCAGATGTTGAGCAATCGATGCCATCATTAGCGCCACAGGCGAATCTGGTCCATGAGCCGGTGGTAGAAGAATCGAATCCATAAGAAACGCCACTTGTCAAGTCCCAACTGCCCGTTAGCAAAACAAACCCCTCTTCGTACATCGCCACTCCAGCGACAGAGCCAGAGCCCACCGAACCTGCGGGTCCAACTTGGATTAGTTCTCCATTGTACTTTGTGTCTTTTAGTTCTCCGACCAAGGAGCCGGTGATGTAGAACTTGAGTGACAGGCTGCCCGGCTTGATCCGAGATCCATAGAAGATCTTTGGAACAGAGATCAAGTTTATGTCTTGTTCGTCTTTGTTCCAATTGGAGCCCGACACTCCATAATGTGGAGACCGTGTGCTATAGAAGTTAAGGGAGTTGCGAAGTGAGTAGTAGTGGGGGTGATTCGGGACCCTGGTTTTTTCGGCTCCGTAGAGCGTAGTAGTTATTCCTCCCGCTATGGTCATCAACTCTCTTGTAATAGATGCGGACATAGCATAGGATGAACCTGTAAGAGTCGAGGCGGCGCCTATAGCAACATAGTCGTCTGAGGTTTCTTGGATGCCACCAGTCTTAACGCCAGTAAGGCTGTCTATAGAAACTGTTCTTGATTTTGATTTCAAGAAGTTCCTATTGCTATCTTTAATAACGTAAGGAATTATTGGGGCGTTTGTTCCAAGAAAGGTGACACTTTTTTCAGGTCTGTCGTTGCCGCTTCTCAAAAATGCGGTGCTTCCACTTTTATCGACGTTATATTCAAATAAACTTAAGCCACCATTAACAGATAGAATGTCTGTTCCATTAAAGCCACCCGCTTCTATCGGTCTGTGATCATAGTAGACCGAAGATGAGTAAATCAAGAAGCTGCTATGGGGGTAAGCCCTCATAGCATTTCTTATTACATCGCTGCGTCCGAACTTCTTGAGGGACATCTCGCCCTCCTTAGTAGTCCAGCCTGACGCGGAGAGTTAGTTCGTTTGTCGGATCCTTCTTAAGGGGCTCTGACAACTTGGCGACAGCCAAGAGTTCGTTCTGTGAATTGTAAAGACCAATTGTTGTGATGTAGGAGACTGGTGGGTTGTCTCTGTTCTGGTTCTTTACGCGAATTGCACTTGAACTCAAGTAAGTTGGATTGCTTGAGTAATTGAACTTGTTATGCGAAGCGCGACAGAAGTAGACAGAAGAGTTGATTTCAGTTGTGTTATTAAACTGAAGGTTCTGCAATCTGTGGCGGAAAGCATCAGCGGAGCCAGAGATGGACCCGGAAACCAATTGTTTATCAATTGTCCTTATGCCAGTCGAGGCACTAAAGAAGTCGGTTGTCCCTGCCCAGATAGAACTGGTAAGAATCATTACGCCAGCTTGATAGAAAACAATGCCGCCGACACCAGTAGAACCCGAAAGGACTCCGTAATCCCCGCCCGCCGTGTTTAGCGTGCCAGCATTGTTTGTTGCTGCTGAATCTGTAAAGGTTTTTGCCAATGAGGAATTGTTGGATGCTGCCCAGGAGCCAGTTCCAAGCCTAATAGAAACAGAGCCTTTTTTAATCTGGTCTTTGGTGAGCAAGCGAGAAAGATTAACAAAAATAGTTTCTTTCATTATGTTCCCGACACTCTCATCCAAAGTCAAGTCAGACTCAAAAAGACGAACTCGGTTTGCAGAACCAGTGTAGCCAAGTAGAACTTGGGAGAACTGATTGTACATGTTAATTTTTTTCTTTTCTTGAACTGAGTTGGCTGAACCTGAGAGGGGAGAACTTTCATCAAAACCAACAGAAATGTCAAAAATGTGATTGGCAGAAGAGCTTAAATAAGGATAGTCGTAGACAGACTGGAACATGCCGTGAGAATAGTTCTTGATGTTGTCATCGTTTGGAAATGTTCCGTAGGTTCCACTAACGATTGTTCCTGTTAGCGGGATGACTTCGTGAAGTAGCGTCTTTGTTGTTGCTACGTCTGTGTTTGGGTTTATAACTTCATAGTTGATAGGCATTTAAGTTCTCCGATTAAGCCTGTTGTCTTACGATTCGGACTGGCAACTGGAGTGAAGCGCCTGTAGTCAAACCTTGGACGTAAATGGTAGTGTCGATGAAATCGTAGGTTCCGCTAGAGAATCCTAGTGTAGCAGCGGCGACACCAGTGCTGCCGTATAATGTGTAGTAACTTGGGGATGCTACGCCTTGTGCGTTAATCTCTGTGCTAGGTGCAAAAGATAGGGCAGTCATGCCACCGCGAGGACCGGCGAGTTGTGATAAGTTTGTGCCCGAATCACCTGTTGTGTCGGTTGTGTATTGGAGCACCAAATCTTCCAAGCCGTCCGCTATGGCAGTCACGTAATTATCCATGAACTCAGTTGATGAAACAGCCTTCTTTCTAGCAAACGCTGTTAGGGTAATTTTTCTGGAGCCGTCAGTGTTGTTAGCAAAGCTCTGATCTTGATTCGGCTGAACAGACACCAACTGAGAGACGAATCTACTATCGAATTTTACACTGAACTGCAAGTCGAGTAGGTTGGTTCCAATAATTATGTTGTCCCTGTTCTCTCTGGTGGGCTGCCTATCAGGTGAGCTAATTCCAGACTCGACAATCACCTTTGCGGTGGGAGTTAGGGAGTTTGGCTCCAACACTTTTGAGGTGCCAATGTTGGCATCTTTGGACAAAGTAGTGTAGGTAGCCTTGTTGGCAGCCAATAAAATAATGTTATTGTGCTTTAGGACGGAGTTTATGCCAGCCTTTTGGTTAAGCGCAAGGACAGGCATGTAAACCAAGTCAGTTCTGGTGATGCTTAGTAGCCCATATTTAATGGCAGAAGCTTGCTTTGTGGCAGCCTCCATGACTGGAGCCTGTAAGATCTCAAGATCGAAATAGGCAGAGCCGGAGGGATGATTGGCATTGTAGAGTGAGTAATCAATTTCGTCATCGCCAAGTGCGAATTTTACAATCTTGAACTCCCCTTCAGCCATCCTCTTTCTGCCCACGTCTGTTAGCACGGCGTCTAGGATGATGTCGCCTGAGTTATCTAAAAATCCCATTTATTGTTCCTCTCTCCTCGTAAATAGTAGTTTATTTTTTTTATTGCTCTCAACCCTTGCTATCATTAAACTTGATGTTGAGATCAATTTTCTTTCCTGTTTTCTTCGATGTTAAACGAAGCTTGAACGTCTTGCCCCAGATTTTATCTTCGTTGTCTTCGGCGCCAAGGCTAAAGTTCGCAACTTGGCTAAATGCGGAATCAGCAAAGTCAGCGCCGTTTGGTTGCAACAGAAGGTGCTGGATGTTGGGAACGACATTAAATAGTTTCTTAAAAGACATTAGCGGCTCAGAAATGTTATCTGTAACTAAATCTTCTTCTGTTAGTTGGTTGAAGTTTCCATAAACATAGCCTCCGTCATTGATCAGTTCTGATTCAAAGATTGGCGTAAATTCACCTGCTATTCCGTTTTCATTAATGGCACGGAAGGTATAGTAGTATTTTTGATTTGGGCGAACTCGTTCGGTAAACATCGCATCAAGCTTGATGCGCCCTTGTTTTAGGATTCTCAAGTCTATAGTTTTTCTAAGATTATCTTCGAAGTCTTGATAAGAAGTTGGCATTTTTGATAAGCGATAAACTTCAAAAACTTCCGCCATAGAAACTGACTCACTCTGGGTGAAATCATCTTCTCCCAAATCATTAGCTGACAAATAATCAGCCTTGTTTTGATCATCTTGTGGTGTCAATGCAATCGGGTAAGGAACTGTGTTTGGGGAGAATGTGTCGTAGGACAAGAAGAACTGCAACCTGTTGCTTTGATCCTTGATGTGGTGCGGTGTCGCTATTAGATCATTGGGTGCGTTGTCTAAAATTCTAAATGTTTTTTCTTGGATTGGAACTTCTACAATTTTGAGAGATGGCTCAATGTTGAGATTTAGGTCTGCAAGGTAAGGGTAGAGTGAGTTTGTCTGTGAGTCTGTAAAGAATGTGTTTGCACTTCCATCTATAAAGGCGCTTAGACCACTAAGCGGCGCATTGTTGATTAGGTGCTCGATAGCATCAGCTAAAAACCCTTCATCACTAGTCAAGCCCAGCTTAAATTGCTCGTAAGTTTGCTTTGCAGTCTCATTCAAAAATTGTTCTATTCCGGCTTCCAAGAGAAGTTCTCTCATGGAATCGGCTATTCGAAGGGATTCAAGATCGAGTTCCATGCTTAAAGCACCTTTTTCCTCCGGTGTTAAAGAGGCGTCGCCGACTATCCGGGTAATCTCGTCGGATGTCGCTGTTCTGTTTTGCTCAAGCTCTCTTAGCTGGTCAACATCGTTGGATGAGAATGGCAGTCGTAAATCTAGTTCACGCTCAGAGTTTAATAAATTAGAGGCGCGCTCTCCGGTAAATGGATCGTAAAACTCTAGACAGTAAAGTTCATCATCTCTCGCTATTTGTCTTGTTACAGCCAGATCTGATAATTTATATTTGTAACCCTGCACAGCAACAAAAGCGAAGATTTTGTAGGTGTAGTTAGTTCCATATTTTACCTGAGTGTCGATGTATTCAATGGCTGATGCAGCATTGTAAAACCAAAAGTTTTGTAGAGTGTTCTCGGTTCTGAGATCTCCTGTTGGGGGTCCACCAATTTTTTGAACCCTATAGGCTAAGATTTCTTGTTGCTTGTCTTCTTCTACTCCAGCATTTAAGAAATCCTCCAAGCTTTGTGGTGGCACAAAAGAAATGTTAATTTGCCCCACAAGATCGCTAAGGGTGTTAGCAGCTATTTCAGAGTTAATAAAGCGATAGGCGCCATTTGCATCAAAGGTGGCTTTCACTTGCGCTGAATTATTGTTGAAAAATGTACAATTATCTGTTCGCGAGAGCAGGTTTTCATAATCATATAGCACCATTTCTGGTAGGTCTACTATTCTTAGTTGCCTTGTGGACACCTCTTGTGCGTTATTGTCTCTAATTTCAAAGTTGCCAATTGTTGGCTTAAGCGGTATTTCGTCAGCAAACACTTCTTTTAGTGTTTTCATAAATCTTGGAGCATAATCATTTGATGCTATTATCTGATTGAATGGACCTGTCTCATCAGAAGTCTCAAGATAAATCCTATTAGATATAGGCATCAAGGAGAAGGTGTTTGCTTTCTTGGGGTTATTTAGAACCTCAAAGTCTGATTGCAGCAACTCATTGTTCGCCACATCTATAACTTCGTCCTGGGGGTTTAATAGAATTATGTTTTGCAGTCTATTTTGTAGCTCTTCAGTTAACTCATCAGAAAACTTATGATTTGAATAATCGATGTTCAAATAATTTTCTACATTTTCGTATGTGAAGCGCGGACTTATTTCTACATTTTCTGTAAAGCCAAACAGATCTGAAATTTCCGAAGAGTCAACGCTGCCCTCAAGGTTGACAAATTGGCTTATGTTGAAGCCATTTGCATCCGGTGCCCTTAAGAAGTAGTAGTTTGGTATAAGATGCTCTGAAGCAACGTCCACCAAGTTGTTTTGATATCTTTCATAATTTCTGCAATATTGAGCCACAGATTCTCCACTAATTGTTTGCAAGGGAGAAGTGATTTCATTCTTGTAAAGCGGTGCGTTAATCGTCGTGTTGTGATCAAAATAATTTGCCTCGTCATAGACACCTGAATAGTTTCTATCGCCAAATGTGCCACCAATAACATAGGCTTTCCACTCCTCATCCGAACGCATAACTGACATGTTTGTAGTGCTGTAAAGGCGGGAAGCGAATTTCACTGAATCGATTAGAGAAGTTGGATCGATGGGAGTGTTGGTGTCAGAATAGTTACTTTCAACATTGGTAATGATTGGTTGAGAAAGTTGTAGGGTCTCAATCGCAGTCAGAGTAGTTGGACTGGACTGCCAATAGCCGCCAAGGGCTTGGCGAATCAATTCTGATGATCCAGAAATTAAGTTTGAATCTGCTATGCTAAGTGTTTTGGTGGTCATTGTTAATAACTAGATCCGGCTGAAGTTGTTGTGCTAGAGCCGCCTGAAGTTGTTGTGCTAGAGCCGGTGGAAGTGGTCGGTTCTATTGGCGGCAGCACAGGAGCATCAGGCGGGAATGCCGAAAGTTTTATTTTCTTTGTGCTTTCAAATCTATTTGTTATAATTGAGCCTTCGAATCTAGCAGTTTCGTTGATTTGGAAAAATGATTCTATCGCATTTGTTATCCCATCAATTCCGAGGGCTTCGCGCTCGCCGGTCGCCAGTCTAGAGTTAACAAACGTCTCTTCTTCGGGAGAATAAGAGTATTTTTTCGCAGACATGTCCAAAGATGGTGTCGGCATTGAGGTCAAAAAATAAAAATCTCTAATAGTTGACGTGTCTGGGGGACTGCCTGTTGTAACTCTCAAAGTCCTGAAGGCTATGAAGCCATTTGTTGCTTCGTTGTTTTCAACATATTGAGCTTCATTGGCGTTTGCGGGGCGATTTAATCCGATTGGAGTTAAACCTAAAAATTGAATGTAGCCATCAGAAATTGCTGAATCTGAAATCCTGGCATAGATTTGAATGCTTCCTATGACTTGGATTTCCTCATCCGAGTCGTCACCAACAACAATTGTGTCATCAGAACTGCCCCCACTGGCACCAAGGATATCTTCTCTTTCCTCAATTTCTTCCTCAATGGCTTCTTGGACACGAGTAAATTCTTCACGCAAAACATCATCAGTTCGGCTACCGCCGCGACGGCGAGTAGCCATTCTTTCTCGTGCTTGTTGCCGGGCTGCCTCTTGTCCGCCACCATATTGGCTAGGTTTACTGCTGCCCTGGCTTGTACCCTGGCTAGACGCAGAGACAGAGCGACGCAGACTTTCCAAGGTTTGCGTAGTAGCGGTGCGCGGTGGGGCGGCGGTAATAGCGGGAGGTTTTATTGTAGCCATTAGCTTTGGCTCCTGAATTGTTTAATAGAGTTATTATTATCTAGATTGATCCTCAAGATGTCATCTGCAACTCTATCAAGCGAAACATTTAGGGAAGCTGGTGTTTCTTTTGTTATTTGTTTTTCGTTTTGATCACGGGCATCATCAAGTTGGTAGAACGGATCGTCTTCATTTGGAAATTTGTCGTCTGGCTTGTCATATTCATTATTGAATTTTTTGTAATCCTTTCGCTCTATGATGTTGGGATTGGCAACCGCTTCTTCATTTTTTTGAGTTTGTTTGAAGGAGAAGTCTTTTTGAAGCCCCAAGTCTATCGACACGCCAATTGCAGATAGAATCTCAACTGGTTCAGACGAATTGATTATTTTGTTTTTTTCTAGAGATTTGCCAAACTCTAATAAGGAATTATCTACTACCTTGGAGTCATTGCCTATAAAAAACGATGCTTTCTTTTGTTTTAACATTTATTAAGATGCTCCTTGTGTTGTTGATGAGAGACCGCCGACGCCGCCGGTGACACCGACTTCACCGCCTTCTCTATCATCAGGACTCTCGCGTCTTGTAATTTCACGACCCGTAGTGACTCTTAGTCCAGAACCTTCTACAATAACTGCTGGGCGTCCGATGCCGGCAAAACCACCATCAGATGTTCCGTCATCTTCGTCTTCGTCACTTTGGTCAAAGTTTTCGACAGTGAAATCTACTATGTTAGGCAAATCATCAAATCCCAAGGTGGCTATAAATTGTGTGTTGTCGCGAAGACTTGGCTCATATGTTCCATCAGCAGTTCTTCTGGATGCAATTCGAATTGTCACCTCTCCCTGGTCACCATAATATTTTTCGTAAAAGCTGTTCATGTTTTCCACAAAATTCTGCAATGCGTCCAGGGTTCCGTTTCTGGGTGAGATTAGGTCAGCTTGGTTTTGTGCGTTATCTATGATGATGTTTTTTATGCCGTCTGAAGCATTGTTTATCAGATCAAGATGGATGGTGAAAACTCTAGCAGCCTCAGACCAAGGAAAACGAGAACCATACAGATTTTCTATAGCTTCAACAAAAAAGTCATTAAATTTGTTATCTATGTTGTTGTAACTACAGAATTCATTTGCATATGATAAATAATCGTTAATAGCATCCAGCGCTGCCTCAAATTGAGCTATGAGCAGTTCATAGAAATCAAGCGTGCTATCTTCAATGTAGACGTTAAACCTATAAGATTGCCCTGCTTCAGTTGACTCTGTAGACGCTTCAAAATCTTGAAACTCAAAAGCTAACAGTCTATAGTCGCCAAGGCTTTCAACAAGGTCAAACCCTCTCAGCAGAGTGTAGGGAATAGTTGTGGTTGAGGTTCCATCTGTTTCAGTTACAACTACTTTGTCAACCTGTTGGCTTCTGGTTGGCGTAAAAGTCACATTGTTGCCATCTTGTCGATTATTTGAGTAGGCAGACTCGATTGTTCTAATTCTGACATCAGAATTAAACTTTATGACTTCTGTTTTTGTGATTGGAAAAAACAAATCTAAAGCTTTATTGCCAAAAATGTTTAATAGCTTCTCTACTTCATAGATCTGAGAGATGTTGCTCTTTCCATGAAGGGCTTTTTCGTAGTCAAGAAAAAAGTAGCCAAAGATAGAGGTAACATTAAAGTTTGGCTCTGTGAGCAGTTCGCTAGTTTCTAGTTCCTGCCTCTCCATCAAAACCGTGTTGTAGAGAAATGCGCCACTATCATCCACTCTTGGTTCGTAGGAAACTTCATTACGTCTTCCCCATTCTCGCCCTTCAACTGTTCCCGAAAAGCCGCCTCTCAAATCAATTAATTTTGTGTTAGGGACCAGCTTTTTTTGTAATCTTTCACCGAGCAGCAAGGCGTCGTTTGCTGAAAATAAGATGTCTTTCAATCTGTTGTATAAGGTTCCAATCTGACTTGTGCTGGTTCTGGAGGGGAATGAATTAAGGATTCTATCCAACTCTACAATAAAATCAACATTTTTGCTTTTAGTCTGCGCTATGAACGAAGTGCTATCTAAAAACGATTGTAATTGTTGGTTTTCGGTCGTTCCGTAAGAGGCTACGAGATTATCGATCTCTCCCTTTAATTGCTCTCGAAATGTGTCAGTTGTCTTGTAGTAGTTCTTTTGAATTGATTGTAGTGGAACTGATTCGCAAGGGAGACCAAGGGCATCTTCATAAATTATAACAGGCTCGTTTGATAGCAATCCACCAAAATCAAAAACCTTTTCGTAAACTAAAGGAGAGGAGTAATTTTTTCTCTCATCATAGGCGTTTGCCTGAATAGCTGAAACCAGGGTGTTCCTAGTCACTTCGTTTAAGTTGGTGTTTGGGTTTCCGTCTTCATCGTTTGAGATCGAAACATAGCAATAATAATAAAGCTCCCTATCTCCTAAACGCTCAAAGTCAAAATTCTTGCTTTCTTTGTAAAAAAGTTTTGCAAATCTCTGAGCTTCGGAATTGTAAATTCTATCTCCAACAATTTCAAAAGAATCTCCCACTAAGATTCCATTTCGCTCGCCTGGAGTAAACAAAACCAAATTATTCAAATCTTCATAAATTTGCTCGTTGGTTATCGCATCGTCTGTGATGTGAAGGTAGATCGCCAATTCGGTTTCAATCTGGCTTTCGAAAACCTTTATCTTTTCAATAAACGGAGTTGGAATCTTTTTTCCAAAGCGGTTTATAGTGTCACCTTCAAAGATTAGTCGGGACATATTTCTGACTCCGTAACTCTGCCGTAGATGTCAAAGTAGAGGTCTTCACCCTCTATGTCTTCACAGTCAAAATCTAGGTCTATTAAATAGTCTTCTGTGTTGAACTGGTTCAGGTACTTGCAAGCAATCTTTGGATCAATTTGGTAGTCTTTGTCAATTGAAAAATAATACTCTACACTATCCCTGTCTAGTTCTTGGGTGTTCTCAACGGGTGCCGCGTGGACGAGCATCCCATCTACAACTTGTGGGACTTTGTTTTTGAAGTAAAGTCTGCGTAGCTCTGCATCTTCACCAGTGGGCACCTCAAACACCTCAACATCAAAGTTATCAACGAGCAATTCTGTGTTTAACTCTTCCACATAAATGAGTGCATCTTTTTGTTCCAAGCGAACAACGGTGTCATCGGCAAATAATGGTGAAGTGTCTTGAACATTTCTTAAGTTTTCTAGTGCAACACGGACCTGAGATTCTTCTGCCACAAGCGCGTAGTGAGCATCAATGTTAACCTGTGTTATTCCAGCTTCCATTTTGCTCCTATTGATTGTGGTTGGTGACAGGCTTCCTGTGAATGTGGGAATAGATGAGGAGATTGTTCCCTGCATTGTGATCACCTTCCACGCAGGTGCTACATTTTGCTCTTGCGATTGAAGCAGGGCATCACCAATGAAAGCATCTGTTGTGTAGAGGTTGTCTTCCTGGGTTAGTGTGACATTCCCAAACAATCCACCAGCAACTGTTGTGCCAGCAAGAACTTGGTTAAAGAGGACTTGCCCTTCAAGATAGGCAGTGTCTTGCTTGATGCGCTTGTGGGTGTCGTTCTGAGTTTCGATAGCGCCCGTGTGTGCATATTTAATGTCGTAAAGCACGTTATCATCAAAGAACGCATAATAGGTTGGATTAAATTTGCCCATAGACAACTTCTGCTTACCATAAGGGGTAAGCTGAATGTCAAAAACTTGCTCTTTCTTGTTTAGAAACTTCATTCTGTCTCTTCTTCGGGATCATCTTTGTAGAGAACGTCAGCCTCAAGCTTAACTAGTTCTACGAAGGAAAGGTAATCATATGGCCAGTTGAACTGTAGGTACTCGTCGTCCTTGTCAGTCTCGGGCTTATCAAGATTGGTGGTAGGTCTTGCAGCCTTGATTTGCGGCGGAATGAGATCGTAGTAGTCTTTGGTAGCCTTCTGCTTAACCTTGAACACCATCCAGCGTAGGTTGGGGTTATCAATAATGTTTTGTTCTTCTAACAACTCTGTGTTCATGAGGTCATGAGAGACAGAAGCTTCTTGGAATGTAATTTTTTTGTAGTCTCTCGGAGCAAGGTTCTGCCAGATGTAAGAGAGGTCGTCTTTGTCGAACTCGTACTTGAACTCAAAGAAGTACATTACAACCGGGTCGATCTCGTCAAAGTTGATAAAGTCAAACTGAGGTGGGAGGACGTAGCGCTTCATCTTCTGAACCATCTTACGAATGCTCTCGCCTGCTGTTTCTAGAGAATCCCCATCTTTAGAGCCTTCTCTGTTTAAGAGAGCAGCGTCAAATCGCTGGCGCGGGATGCTTACGAACTTCTTGCGGTTGATAGCATCTTTCTTTTGATCTCCAGAGTAGTCCTCGTTTGCCTCTACGATGTAGGGAATAGCAACAACGGCTTCATAGACCTCTCTCTTGTCGGCAATTTCTCCAAGGCGCACTTTTGCGCTGTCTTTTTTCTGTGAGCGCTGGAAGCCGAATAGGTCTGTTAAAGACTGATAATCAAGGTAGGCTGTGGAGCCTGAGCCTGCGGGGTCGTTATTGTTATAAGAAGAACTCATGTTGATGACATCGTAGTGGTATTTTAGCCAGTCGGATGGGATGTCTCCAATTTCCATGAAAACACCAGTTGAAGTGTCAGTGGGGATTTTGCCAAATTGATGCCACATTCCGCGTGGGACAGATTCTGAGAAGTTTGTTGGATAAGTAATGTTGTTGCTGCTGGAGGTAACATCTGTAAAGTTAAGCATTGGGGTTTCCCACTTGGGCTGGATAACCCATCGTTTGCCTGCAAGTTCATTTTCATCCAGAATGGTGTTGCCAAACTTATCTTTACGCCTCTTGGGCACTCTCTCAACACCGAATAAGTTCAGAGATGAGTCAAGCTGCATTGCGTTTTTGTTGATTACGCTACCGCCGTAGGGCGCTTGCTGCGAGGTGATGATTGCGCCGTCTCGACCAAAATCTATTAATGCCCTTTGTTGCTTCCAAGTGGTTGGAGAGCTTGATGTCGTCTCGGTGCCAGTAGTCATTCTACCCGGATCTACACGCCAGTAAATTGCCTCTGTTTCTGTTAGGATGTCTTCAAGAGTGTAGGTTTTTGTTTCGTCTGGGCGGAAAACAAAATCAACCCATGACTCGCCGTGGTAATAGGGTGGCGTGTAAGCCCAATTGAAACCCTCAAGCGAATCGAGCGTCCCGCTTAAAAATGCGTCTTTGTGTTGTTCATCGGGTGCTGAATTTCTGCCGCTGACCGCTGGACCAAATGCCGTTGTTCTAGAATACATTGTAAACGTTTCTTTAAAATCTAAATTATGGGCTGGATCCTGCGGGAGGGGGAACGATGCGCCACCGCTAAGAACGGTGATTGTGCCTCCAATTCCCGTTGTTGCTAACGCTCCATTTGGAGCAAAGTAAGTGTTTGCACTGTCAGAGCCAGACTCATGGTTGTAGAACCTTTTTCCATTGTGAGATTTTCTCATTTTTAGTCTTGCTGCAAAAACATCGCCAGTTTTGAACTTCAAGCCATCTTGGATTAGGTCAGACTGAATTTTTGTGTAAGATGAGTCTTTCAAGAAGAAATCGCCTGTTTGACCAAAGAAGTTCTTTGCCATGAGTTCATAGACGCCATCTGAAACAGATGAATCCAAGGAAGCGGTTGCATTTATTGAAGCGCTTGGGTGCGGCTCAAAATCTAAGAATTGTACTTTGTCAATGTAATTGCCGGGCTCTATCATTGTCTCAAATGGCACTCTTAGATCCCAAAATTGATTTTCTGGATTATAGTCGTCAAGGGCAAAGATGGAACTGGCGCTTGGGACAAGCATGTAGTTGTTTGTGTCGCCATCTCCACTTCCTGTGAAGTTGAAGCTTCCCGTCTTTTTTTCATTTTTAACAACAGGATAATCAACTGCGATGCCTGACTTAATAGAATTGTAAAGAACACCGGGTGCGAACAATGGCTGCAATAGTGGGCGGAAAGCAGATTTTTCTACCGCTTCAGTGTAGTTTTGGAAAACGGTGGCGCTATCTACGAGAGCAGAGGTAAACATTCCAGCCGCAAATGAACTTGAGAATTGGCTAACCAAATCTACTGTTCTCTGGGCAGGGTAGAATCCTTTGTAAGGATTGAATCGAACCGCTGCCTTGCAGGTCAGCATTATTTCTTTTGCGTTTAATCCAGACTTGTCTTTTATGCTCGCGAACTCTCGCAAGAAATCAGAGTTAGAATAGTCTTTGTAGAAATTTTGTTGTGAACTGCTAATCGTGGTGCCTGGGATCTCGAATGTGTCAAAGTTGGACTTGTTGAAAGTTCCGCCTTTGACGTAATCGGAAATGTGTTCGGAAATTCTGAACTCTGGGATGATAGCGTAGTCCTTCGCGACAAGCTGCAATTGTTCGCGGAAATCACCATATTCATCAAACCACGGCTCAGAAGGGTGCGAAGAAGTTATAAAAGAGCTTCCAGATTTAACATTGATTGTAGCATTAGTGCCAGCTTCCCAGAATGCTTCGCCACCAAATTTTGTTATCACATCAGTAAAGGTGTCAGTAAGGCTTCCAGTCTGTGCAAAACCAGTTCTAGAGACAACTGAGTTGGGAGATGTTAGATCTTGTTTTCTTGAGTAGAGGGCACCCAATTCTTGATTTTTTATGTTATTGTTGGGCAAAGGAAGGAACTTGAACATGTAAGTGTTTTGCAGTTCGCCAGCGTCATTGTTGATTGCAGTCGAGAGTGGTCTACCAGCAGGAAACTCAGATGGTGCATCTAAGACCCAAGATGATTGTGCCACACTTATGTCAAAACTGTTATTAAATGTGCTGCCCAAAGTTGTTCTTTCGCTGCGAGCATCTCTCCAGAATTTGTTGTCGTAATCAGTTCTCTCGCGTGAGCCGCTGGAGAATTCATTTTTTGTGGATGGGAATAGAGTCTCAGAATAACGCACCCAGTTTAGGCTGTAGTCCTGTGCTACATTGATCAACTGATCAAATGGGGTAATAGTTGAATCTTCCGTTTGGAAGACTAAATCGTTTAGTTCTCTTTGGTTGAAGTAGATCTTCTCGTTGTTGTGAGTAGCTTTGAGGGTAACATTCTCGCCGCCAACATCCATGTTCACTATGACGGGTCTGCCCTTCATTGAAACTGGCGGGAGTCGGAACTGTTTGATTTCTTCATTCTTGAGAGCGGTTATTAAGTTCTCTTTATGTTCTCTATCTAAGACTGGGTGATCTTTCTGATGGAAGGCTCGCCAGTTCCATCCGTATGTGTCGCCGCGATGAATTAGCAGTGCGTTTAGTCTCTCACCTTCTGCGGGGGTCTGCAAGGCGCCACTTATTGTTGACTCACCAAGGGTGTTGATGGCAGAGCCAGTCTTATCGAGAACAAGTAGGTCTAGTCTCGTGGTGTTCTGGTAAATTCCAGATGTAGTAGCAGACGCAGAGACATAATCGAAGAATGGGTAATAGTTGCCGGTAATCTCGTAGTAAGGGGCGAGCGGTGAATCAGTCTGCATAAAGCCAGAATAGCGTGGCTCGCAAGTGCCCGTGTGTGTGATTGATGCACCAACCCAAGAGTATTGGCGATCCGAGCGTGGGATCTGATGGTGTAGATTTAAGTTATCATAAAGTTGACGACAAACCAAGGCTTCCGTCTGCGTAAACCCTATTTGAGTTTGAACTTCGCCAACTAAGCTAGTCCCCGTAAAACTGAGAGGGGTTCCTGAGCCGGAAGTAGAAATTGCGAACAATTCTGAATCGATTGAACCACTGGTAAACAGTGGGAAAATGCTATTAGAACCCGAAGCAAATCCGGCACTTGGGTTTGATGCGTTTATCGTGTCTCCAGCCTGCTCTCCAAGCGGGTGCCAAGAAAGAAGAACACTAGAGGATGCGATGTAGGGATTTGAACCTGTTATATCGCGAGGGGTTCCTGAGTTGTAAAGATCGGAAACATCGCTGGAAGAAAGTAGTTTTTTCCAAATTGTTAATTGGTCGATTGAGCCACTAAACTCCCTATCCACCGCACTTCCTGTGGTCAGGGCTCTGCCACCAATTGCAAGAATTCCTCGTCCATCTCTTATTGTCGAGGTGCCACGGAAATTGTAATTTGATTTAAAGTCTGTGTCATAGTTATCTTTTGGTACAACACCAACGCCAGTGGTCAAGAGCGAACCGTTGAAGTAAAATTTTGCATCATTTTTTGTTGAAATGCTGCCGCTGTCTCCGCTAAAACCGACAACCAAGTGATTAGGTCCAGTGCTGTAAAGTGTGGAATTGTCAATAGATGCTGTAAATCTTGCTGTTCTGGTGCCGCCGCCGTCAACTGTCTGGACCTCTATGAAGAGATTTGAAGTTGAACCTTTCTCGTAGCCAACCTCAAAGAACGGCGATGTAGAGCCTATGGCACCAAGAGAATAAATGGCTCTTTGTGTTCCGTTAGAATCGCCACTAGCTAGGATTTGAATCCAAGAAGAAAATGAGATTCCGACATCCGTGCTAGAAGTCAATGTTGCTATTAGTTCTTGAGACATGTTAATGTCTTTGTTTATAATAGACGAACCAGTTGAGACTGTGTTGTATTCGACTTTCTTGTTGTTTCCGAGGTTGTTGCCGCTATAAAGAGGCAAGATGACTGGCGATAACCTTGCTTTCAATAGATTGTTTCTATGAACTTTATGGAACGATGGGGATTCGGTAAAGGCATCATCTGAGCTACCGGGACCAGACGAAGTGATTACAGAGTTTCTTGGAACGTTAGAATAATCAACATCAGAGACTATCGTGGAGTCTCGGAAGAATCTGGTAGCGTGTCGAGCAGCCAAATTTGTAAATCCAAATGCGCGCCCGGTGTGATCGAAGTTTCTAATGCCTGTGTTCTGGGACACTATAGAAGATGTCACACCTTGGAATGGGCGGCGGGCAGTCATGTTTCTGAAGGGGATTGTGTTGTAGACGGAGAAGTCTCCAGAACGGAAATCCTTAAAGGCGTTGGTCATCGATTCGATGCCGCCAGGAGCAGAGAAGCGGCTCAAAATAACAGTCTTGTTTTTATAATTTCCAGAGCCTGTTAGGTAGCCATCGTTGTAGTCATCAACAAAAACAAAGTGTGAATTTTGTCCTCTTTCAAGATCTAGAATTGTCTTGACAGCATCGGCGCCTTCTGCTACGGCGGGCAGCGTTGGCTGCTGGTCAATGAACGCGCGAGGATTAGAGTAGCCACCAACTGTGTGGACTACTTGATAGTTGTGGTCGTAATTGCCAAGAATTGTGGATCCGGTTTTATGTTCAATGTTGCGAATGTTTACTGGTCGCTTGGCAATCTGGTCGCGATAATAGGTTGCTTTCTGGGCGCCTGTCATCGGATAGGGGTTTTCGCCTACAGCATTGGCTTCGGGATAAGGATAATCAGCACCAACCATGCCGATCGCGCCAGTAACCGTAGAGCACTTGCCAAGAAGAATCTTCCAAGCCTCTGGTCGGTTTAGGTAGTTGTCGCCACCCGTGTTCAATTTGATGTGTCGCGACTGATGACCTCCGACAGCATAGTCAGTAAAGGGTCCCTGCATCGGGCGCTCCATGTCTGGACCATACACGTCATTGTGGACGTTTGTTACTTCGATGCTTGCAGTTACTCTGGCAATGACTTCAGCGTTGTAGCCAGAGCGGACGGAAGACGAGACAATGTTGAATGGGAAGGCAAAAGAAGATTTAACGCTCTTATAACCGACTCCACCTTCCCAGTCACGTCCGTGTTGAACCAAGATGTTTCTCTTGACCTTTGCAGAGGGGTTTTCAGGGGCGTCGGCTGTGTCCTCTAGAAGAACAAGATCTTCAGTAAACCCTACAAGAACATTTCTTGGAACAAACACGCCGCTATCTTGATTTACTGGACCTGCTGGGTGAAGTGCTGTGTGGGTGTAGTGAACATCTTTGTTGTGCTCAAAGTTTACACCGCCTTTGATTTCCTTTGCGACTTTCGATTCGAACACCTGACCTCTGGATAGGGTGCGATATTTAAAGTTGGAGCGAGTATACTTGGCTCCAGTGTTTGTGAAGCTTCTGCCAACATTTCCATTAGTTTGGTTTGTGGCAACATTACGAATTTGAGTTCTGGCTGCATCGACGGCTGCATCGCCAGAAGAAATAACACCTTCACGTTCGGCACGCTCTTTCCACCAGTTTGAGTTTTCGCGCTGTAGTCCGCTTACCGGGGCGTGGTTTCTATTCCAATTATAGCGCATCTCTTCAGAACCAAATGCTACGCCCTCTGTGGAAGATGTGAATGCCATCATTGGAATGCGATGTTGGTACTTGTTGCGCTCTAATGTGTGAGATTCAATAGTGTTCAAGATATCTTGTGTGTAGTCAGCCGATGCTGGGATTAGCTGACCAATAATCTGAGAGACCGAATCGTCAAACCACTTGTAATAGTCAACAAATTTTTCTACCTCTGACACCTCGGTGACTCTACGGAAAAAAGCCTCTCTCAGCTTTTCAAGACCCTTATAGTTCATTCTGTATTGATTTACAGGATGACCGATGAGACCGTGAAAATCAACCACACCTGCAAAGAAGTTAAGCATCTCTTCGGAAATTGCCGCATACATACTTTTTTCGAGCAAGTAGTGATAATTCGGGATCGTGTCAAGGGTGTCAAATAGCTTATCATCTTCAGTTCTCACTTTGACTAAGTTGTCATTGATAACTTTTTCTGGGTCGATAAACTGATGAAGATTCATCTCTTTCTTGATCACTGCCTTCTTCGATGAAATTCCAAAATGTTTGCCTTTGGCTGGATAGAGATAGCTAGAGATCTCTCCAAGTTTGCCAAATTTTGTCCTGTTCTCAACTGAGCCCGAACTAATGTCTGTTACTGTAAATTCGCCGGATGCATCGGACGTAGTAATTCCTGAGAAGTCGTAGTTCAAAACAAGCGTGTTGGAATTGACGGTCTTGGAGTTGTCGTTGTCAAGGGGAGACAAGTGTTTGTTGGAGTCTTTAATTCCGTAGTTCTCAAAGTCGAAGGCGTGTTGCTTAAGAGTCACATCATCAAGATTCTTATTCCAGAAGCGAACTGCCGAAACAAGGACATCGGTTTTGTTAATCAGTGAGCCAGTCACATCTGTTCGCTGGGCTCCAACGTAAATTCTCTTTGGCGAATGCAGAAGGTCTTGGGCGGAACCCGTAGCCACACTACCGGTCACCGTGAATGATTCTCTAATTTCACCAAGAAGCTGGTTGTAACCAGTGAACTCAATAATGTAGTTAGATGTGCTTACACCAGCAACAGAGCCAGTCAAGCCAAAGGTGTCTGGGCGCAAGCGGACAGAAAGATTCCACTGGTTGTCGTTATAAGCTCCAAGGAAGTTGCTGCTTGTAAGCGTGGTTGAAAGTAAAGAAGAACTCAAGCGGAAACGAATGTTTTTGCTGTATTCTTGTTCCCTTTCGGCGAAAACGTAGATGCTTGGATTGAAAATTGTTGTTTCAGAACTATCTGCGCTCGCTGAATGGATCCCGAATAGAGAGGCAGTAATAAAGTTTCTATCAAAAGTGTCGATAGAGCGAATAAACTTTGGAAAAACCACATCAGTTTCAAGAGTAAACCCATAACGATCTTCATGCTTGCTATCATTTGAGGAAGAAATGTAGCCAAGCTGTGTGCTGTCGGCTGATGCTGTAGAGTAAACAACCGCGCCTATGCTGCTGGGGTTGTTGAAGTTTACAGCAGAATCATAGACGGTCGTTTGTTGTAGATTGTTCTCAAGATCATAAACAAAGTTGTTTGCGTAAGTGTTGAATCTTACGAGTTTGTCGTCGATGTTGAAGGCGCGCAGGACGTTCCTTACTGCCTTATGGGTTCCCTTCGACTTGAATAGGTAGGTCAAGTTGTTGTAAAGATTGAGGTAAATGAGGTTTTTTGTGTCGTTTAGATCAAACTTGTAGTTCTCAGTCTCGCTTCTGTTTACAAAGCGCTCTAAGACATCAGCATCAATAAGCAATTGCGGCGTTTCTAAGCCAAGAGAAGCAGGAAGATGCTCGGCAAATGGCAATGCCTTGAACGAGGAGCTTGTGTAGATTGGTGTTTTAAAGTCAGGCAGAGCGGCAATCTGTAGTCTGATTTTATCGAAGTAAGAGCCAACGATGTGCATCAAGTAGGCAAAGTTGTCATTCTGGTTCTCTTCGTGCTCTTCAATAACCCAGCTTGGCATCATGCTAGCAATAGAGGCGTTATTGTTAGAATCGTAGACAGAGCCAGTCGTTATAAGGCTTGCCCTCAAGGCAGACACATCTGGATGGTTTGCATAGATAATTGGATCAAGGTATTCTTTCGCACCGGCACCCGCCAAAACAATCGCCGAACCCGTGTTGCGCGAAGCTACCGTGTAGTTTACAAATGTTCCGTTAGAGATGCGACCAGAGTAATCTAAGACTACGCTGTCTTGAGCCGCTATGCCGGTTATGCCTTCGTTAAATTTGTAATAGACACCGAGTGTCGTGTTAGAAATGTCTGTGTTGGAGCCGCCTCTGACCTGCCCAAACCAGTTTCTGCCAATGTCTTGTGCTGTTCTCTCGACCTTCCAGAATCGGAACTCGTCCATCGCACCGTTGAGTAGAGTCTCAGTCGCGGATCCAGAAGCAACATAACCAAGAGAACCAGACTGCTCGAACGTGCCTGCGCCTCTTGAGCCTAGATTCGCTTGGGCATCGAGGGCACCATTGACGTAGAGCCTGGATGCTATGCCTGCGCTTGCGCTCTTGAATGTAAGAGCGTAGTGGTTCCATCCGAGAATAGAAGAAGTTGTCGGAGTTGTTCCGATCTTCTGATCAATAATGTTTGGTAGGCTATTCTCCTTCAAACGAACGTGGAATGGAGAGCCAGTTGTTCCAGATAGGAAAATAGTTAATTCATCAGATCCTGTGACTTGAAACACAGCTTGTTTATCATTAGTCGCAATCGCTGAAGAACTTAGCCAGAACTCGACGGTTACACCTTTTTCAAAGTCGCATTTTAAATTTGACTCTCTCGTGCCGTCGCCATAATCAGTTGGTAAGCCAGCAGTCGTGTAGATGTCTTCATCATAAACGTTAGCTGTCTCTCGCTGTGAAGACTGCGGATCTTTGAATAGCCCCTTGGTGTTGGAGGCTGCGATTGTGTGTGGTCCGCCCTTGAGGCTGATGTGGGATGTTCCTTTGAAGTCCACGAACCCGTTTGTTCTTGGGTAGGTCGTGTTAAAGATGAACTTCTCGATGTCGAGAGATTTGTTGTAAAAGTTGTTGTATTCTGCGTCAGAGCCATCGTAGGGATAGAAGTCAAGAATGCGATCAATCGCAGACTTGTAGTACATTTCAGCAGAACCGTACTTGGCGAATGTCTGAGGATCGGTGTAATCAATCTGCGGCTCAAACGAATTTTGTTTTTCAACAATCTGTTTTACGTTTCTTGATGATTCCGCATCAGCGAATGCATCTTTTTGGTTAGTTTCTGAAACGTAATTGGTTGACTTGCCGAATAGGTCTTTAATGCTCATAATCTTCTACTCTGAATAGGAATTTTTGGTCTTGCTCAAGCCAAGACTGGCGCTGAGAATCATAGAATGCAAGCTTGATGCCGTATTCGTATCCTGATTCAAGAAGCGACATGTCAAGATCGAAATAGTTTCCTGAAACATCGTAGGAGAGAATTGTTTGTAAGTCTGATCCGGTGCCGTGTGGTATAACATTTAGTCCATCCAAAACTCTGTAAACTCTGAACGATGCGCTAGGAATAATGGTGTTTTCTATTTCTTCTGACGCTACTGTGTAAATAGTTGGGGACCAGTTTTTGTTTCGCACGTAGACGTTGAAACGGGCTTCTTCTTCGGAGAAGTATTTGTTTTTTAGATTTTTAATATTTGTGACATAGCGGGTGTTGCCGGTTGAAACCGAGGTCGCCGCCACCGTCTGTGGGGATATTGTTCCGGTAAAGTATTCGATGGCGCCAGTGTGCCAGACATCACGCAAAGTAGAATAAGTCCCGGTAAGACAAACTGAACAAGAATAGATTCCTGGTGACACATAGCCGCCGGTTGCTGGAGTGCTGACTACTTGTGTAATAGCCGTGCCTCCCAATGTCTCATAAAGATCAACAAAAATCTCTCCGGTGCCAACGGCTGGGATGTTTGTTAGTCTCCCACGAATGTAGTTGTAGAGAAAAAGGGTGTTAAGGTTATCTGATGCTGGTGCAAGGGAGGAAGACATGAAGAAATCCCCTCTATCATCTTGTGTTGAAGAGTTCCAACGTGCCTCGATAACTGGTTTCTTGAAGAAGTATTGTGTTCCTCTTGCAAAAAAACGCTTGGTGTAATAAGATTTGCTGGCTCCTGGGGGGTTGGCGGAACTGCTTCCCTCCTGAGAAGATGTCAATCTAATCCCTATTCCGTAATTTACTTTACCGCCACCAGCAGAACCAGTGATCCACTCCTCAACGAGCGTTGTGACATCGACTTCTAAGTCTTCAAGTCCTGTTTCAAACTCTTGTGTGTAAGTTGGGGTTGCGTGATAATCACCACCAGCCGTAGTCCACGCCACGGTTGAGGATGCAGAAACCCAATTAGATTTATCGGCATCTTTATAGTTTTCAAGGTCAAGACCATCACCCTCATTCCAGCTTCTTGAGATAGCCTGCGCAACAAGAGTGAAGTTTCTTGGGACTGTTTTCGAAGTTTCAGCATTGAATAGGCGTAAATAGAAGCTAACACTTCCGTTTGCTGGAATGGTTCCTGCCGTTCTATCAGCGCTTATGGATGTAATGTCGAACTTAGTAAGGATGCGAGATAGTTCGGCAGAGGAAGTTGACTGGCGACCATAGATTGAGTAAACCTCACTTACATCAGCTTGTCCTGCATTTGAACCGGTTGCCCTGGTTCTTAAATTTGATTCGTAAGCATTTACGATTGTGTTGTCGGCATCTGCCTTGTAACGTTTAATAGCCATTATCTCAACTTGCCCTTTATGTCTGTTTCTGGGAACTTAAGTTCTAGGATTGCATTCTGCGGTGTTAATAAGTAGTCGCCATCAGGTGATAGGTTTTCTTGAATCTGAAACACCACATTGGAGTAGTCTGATGTGCTTTTGTTTACAATTTGAACTTTAACAACATCAAGAACACCCTTCACTTTGTTTAGTTCTGAGAACATTTCTGAGATGGACAATCTTTCGCCGATAAACATTGGGTCTTTATATTTGTTCGCCAGCCTTTCGACACAGCGGTTGAGGACATCAAACTTGTTGGCAGAACTGTCTGGCTTGACCACAAAGTTGATCCCAAAGTTGATGATAAATGGATCTAAGATGTCTATCGTGTCATTAATCATTCTGTAGTTGTTTAGCCACACCTTGAGGTTTTTCTTAATCGTGCTATTCGTGGCAACAAGTTTACCAAGAGTGTTTTCAGAAACCACATAGGCGTTTAGATTTCTTTTTTGTGAATCTGGATCTTTCTGAATTGAGCAACGCTTGATTGAACCAAACTTCATTGGCATTCTGTAAACAAGGCTTTCGTAGTCTTTTTGAGTTACAGCGCGGTTTTGTGTTGGGAAAGTGTCATAGATTCTCTGCTTAACTTCCGCAGTTGTTGGGTTAGTTACATTTCCTACAATTGGTTCTTCGTTAGAGACTTCAACAGAATTGCGAACAAATGAAACCTCGCTGCCTGCGAGCGCCGAGAGATCCTCAAAATCCATCAACACACTTGACACCTGATTTAAGCTTCCCGCTGCAACATTTGAATTTGTTGGATTTGTTTGCCTGAAGGCGATCGTGAGGGTTGTGTTAGCCGGAACAATGCCAAAGCTTCTATTGTTTGTAAGGCGGCTTGGATCGAAAGAAGTGTCTGTCACATAATTCTTGCCAAAAATGTCCATAGCTACATTTTGTGGTTCTGCAACCACATCGGAGGCACCGTCTTCTCCAGAGCCAAATTGAAGGAACACGCCTTCCGGCTCATAGACTACTTGGAACTTTCTACTCACAAGCAGGGGCTTAAGAATTGATGGCACGTTGTCTGCTTTGTAGTTTTTATTAGTCAGTTCTTTATAGACAATGTCTTGGGCGAGATAATCTACCTCAAAATATTCATTACCATCGGTGTCGGTAACACTGATAATTTCTGAAATGTTGGGGTTGGATAACTTAATCCTTTTAAATCTCTCGAAGTCCCCTACAGCAACCTGCTCTACGTTGAAAAAGCCAGAGACCACATTACCATAAGACTTTACGGCGTAGTAGCTTGGGGCGCCAGTTGTTGTGTTTGTTCTTGCAACAACAACTGGATTTTTTGGATCTGAGAAATCGACGTTTTCAGTCAAAACAAAACTTAAGCCGTTCTGTGATGAAAATCTTGTTCCTCTTTTTAGAGTTGGAATGTAAGATGTTAGTGGTCCCAAACCCGTAGGGGATGCGGGAACCAAAACATAAATGGCGACCTTGCCATAAGTAGACGGTCTGCCGGTGTCTTTGTAGCCAAGGATGCGCCCTTGACGGACCACATTGCCATATTGGTAAGCGGTGTCTAGAAAGGTCTCGTTAACATTGTAATCAAGATAGAAAGAGAGTTGATCGCCGACATAGGCGACTGCATCAAGCATCATGGCACCGAATGAACCTTCACTGAAGTCCTGAAAGGTGTCTGGGTAAAAGCGTTCTGCTATTTGGGTAAGATCGTTCCTGATAGACTCGTAATCACGATTGGTGTAGTTTATCGCTACTTTCTTCTTGTTTGTCATAAATGTTCCTCACACTAAATAGTGATTTCCAGCAAATCACTTGTTGCGATTTGTGGGATAGAATACTCCAAGTAAAGTCTCAATGTGTTGGTGTCTGGGCTGGAGCCCGCAAATTGGAGCTTTCTGATTTGCACGGCGGGCATGTAGCGAGCCACTTGCTCTCTTATTTTGTCGTCTATTCTCTCATAGACATCAGACTCAAAACTCTCGAACAAGAACCGCCTTATTCCAACGCCGTACTCTGGCTCCATGACTCTTTCGCCAGGATTGGTTAAAATTAACATCTTAAAGTTTTGTTTTACAAGGGCTTTAAGCCTCTTGATCATCCTGTAGCCATCTCCCGTGTCTTGCGCGAGTGGTAAGCCAACTGCATATGAAGCCACTTATTTTCCCTCCAGATTCTATTACTATTTAGTTATTCGTCGTTATTTTCACATAGTTGTTCGTCCGCATTGAACGGATTGCTTCTTAAGTTGCGTCGGCGCCACCAAGGCAAAATTCTTTTACCAGGGGCTAGTCTAAACTTTTCCCTCAAGGTCTTTAGGTTCGTAGCCACGATTCCGTTGTCTCCTTCTTCGGTGGAGCCGAAGTCACGAGAATTGTAGTATTCCTTGAACATTTTTTTAAGTTGAGAGTTCGTTCTTCTCATCGTTACTTGATCCCACTCATCCCAAGTTAGAACAAATGGCGTGAAAGCTATGCGTTCACTCTTGGGATACCAGCCCGGTAGAGAGGAAGCGGGGTCAAAGTCAAGAGATGTGCCCTCATCATTCGGCACTGCCCGTCTACCCGGCTTGAGATTTTTTTTGCTATTCTTTCTTGCGCCATCTACAACTTTCTCGCCAATGGACGGTAAGAAGGTTAGATCATTATAGATAGCGATTGTTGATAGAATCTTGGATGGCGGCAAACAGTAACGCATGAACAACTTAAACTTGTCATCATCCATCAAATTATTTATCAAGCAGAGCATCTCTTTGCTGTCTGGCTGTAGAGGCTGTAGTTTAGATAGAGGAAGATCGAGAACGTCTATCTCCACCTTGGTTACTGTTTCCATGACCCCATCGACATTTGCATAAAACTCAAGACCATAGCGAAGCCCAAGCTCTCCCTGAAGTCCGACGACTGGCTTGCCGGCATCTTCTCCAGAGAGGGCAATCGTGTCGTCATCTCTGGTTTTCTGCCCAGCGTAAACAAGCGACAAGGTGCCTGGGTAAACGTCTGAAACGTTTCCTTCTTGTGAAGTTATTGATGCTGGAATGTTAAACGGATCTACATCACCCGAGGGTGTTCTCAGGTAGGCACGAACACCAAATGGCTGATCGCTGAAAGGGGCGGTGACATCTACAGTACCTATCCCTTCGTCTCCTGCCTTTACAATTATGTTTCTCGCAAAAACAGTCAAAGTTTCGTGAGGTTCGGGCGAATGCTCCTCTCCAGCCATAAATTCTTGTTCGTGAATGTGATAGTAGCCAACGTAGGGTGTTCCGTCTTCAAGAGCCATCTCATCGCCATTTGTATACTTTACCTCTCTGGTGATTAAGTCACTTGAATCGGCAACACCTTCCTTTAACTCTCCAAGGAGGTTTAATTGACTACCGGCGGTTAGTCCACTTTCGCCGTCGAGAATGTAGTAGTAGATGTTCGTGGCATAAGAATCGTCAATAAAGCCGTTTTTTCTCATTGAGGACTCAAAAGAGTCAGCCACTTCTGCCAATTCTTTTTTGACAAATTCTTTGAGAACCATCTTGGCAATTTCTTCGGTTTCTTTCACAACTCCTAGCGCATCTTCATTGCGATAGTTTTTAAGTGTCTTGAAGATTGTTACTTCGTCATTCTTCTTTGCTTCTCGCAAGTCTTTGCGATCAGGATAATCGTAGCGCTCTTGGATGTTGTTGAGTCTAATCAAGGCATTAATCACATCTTCAGGGGGATCAATTATTTCGCCCTCGTCCAAAAGTCTTCCGTAGGTTTGAACTGATTGTTCCAAGAAGGCATACCAGAATTCCTCATCTTTGAATGGATTAAACAACTCGAAGAACTCACTTTGTTGGGCGTCTTTGAAGCCCTTTTCCATTTCTTCTACTATGAACGATGCGTAAAGATCGCTGAAGTTGTTGTCGAAGTCTGGTTTAAACTTGGAAAATGTTGCAATTGATTTGACAAAGTGTAGCGTCGAGTGAATTCTGCAAGCAGCACTTATAACAGATTGAATGCCCGCTTTTCCTTGACGACTTAAAATTCTGTTGTAAGGGACTTCTGTTACACAATCAGGATCTCCTGACAATCTCTTATCCTCTGATAGTCCAGAATAAGACTTCATCATTTCTGACTCTATTTGCTTAAAGTCTATGACCTCTGTTCTCTGTGGCTTGCACGGACTGAGTTCTGGAAATAAAGTGTCCACAAGACCAAGCCAGCCTGTATTCTTTGTGGGGCGCACATGGACAGGAGGATTTAAATAAGTCCCGCCAAAGGTTGCAGGGTCAAGATAAATAACTCTGGCTTTATCGCCATTTTCTTGCTGGTCCCTGCTTTCGCCAAGAATTGCATCTTTGTTGTTTATTTTTCTTGTTCCGCCGTCGCCATCATCTATCTCTTTTTCTGAATAGAGCACATCTTCGCCCGGATAAAGATAGTCTGCGTCAGATTCCGCTAGGTCATCGAATTCTGCTCCGTAGTTAAATGCCTTGCTATCTGTAGACATAATGGCTGAGAACATCTGATTATAGAGTTTATCTGATGTTGTGTTCCAATAAGAAGCCGCCGCACTGTCAGAAACACCCAGCATCTCAGACATCAACACTATGGGCGGGGATGTGGTCCCGATTGTGTCCAACGAACGCAGGAATCTTGGAAATTGATTTAAGGTTTCATCTGACACTATCTCAAGCGTGTTATCTTTCGCCAAGAACTCAAATGCAACTTGTTCAAATTCTGAATCGTCGAACCCTTCTTTCTTAATGGTAAACTTTTCTGTCACTTTTAGTCTTGCATTGTCAACGGGGATGTTTCTTTGATTATTGAGATCTGCGACATAGAGACCTATCTCAAGCCCGTAACCAAAAAACGTGTCATTTAGCGGATTGGTTGCGAAGCCAAGACTAATGTCTGGCTTTCTTTTTCTTTGCTTCTCGACAAAGACAACCCGTTCGTTTTCATAATCCACTTCGTAGTTCACTCTATAACCATAGTCAGGCAATTCGAGAGGCGTGGAGCGTTTCTTTATTTTTAAATCTTCGAAAGACTTAACGGTTCTCTGGTTAAACTGAACGCTGTTGTTGATTTCTGGAGGGGCTGTAAGTGCCCCGTTTTCTGTCATCCACTCCGCGATGTAGACCGGATAGGCGCCTTTTTGCCTCCCCAGTAGAGCGTAATTGTCAACAATTCCATCGGCTTCGTCCAAGTCGTTGTCGAGTTCTACACCCGTTGCAACGTGAAAATCAACGTACTGCTGCCTGCCTGGATCGTTGAAGACTTTTCTCTGGTGGGCTGTGTAGGGTCTGCCGAGTGTGTCGGATAAAGCCATGTTCATCAAACCATAATTTCTCTCGCCGGGTCCGTTGCCAAGCATGTCGTAAGAGAAGGCAACCTTCAATTGATCCATTCCAGCGCCTAGCGCTTTTGCTGTAACGGCGACCTGCTCTTCCGTCTCGTAGGGGAACAGACC
>Ga0098037_1000268_pt1 | contig 28799 bp, 11 predicted proteins | sample 5_EtaG_FD_75050 | JGI IMG/M metagenome (GOLD analysis project Ga0098037, IMG submission 75050) | Marine viral communities from the Subarctic Pacific Ocean - 5_ETSP_OMZ_AT15132 metaG | ecosystem: Environmental > Aquatic > Marine > Oceanic | place: Pacific Ocean | collected 2015-01-08 | reverse complement strand
TATAAGCAAGCTGTTGAAATGGCAGAAGAGCAAGCCATTAACGTTTTACTAGAAGGTAATAAATACGATTTAACAAGAAGAAGATTAATATACGACCTAACTGTTTTAGGTATTGCTTGTGTTAAAACTAATTTTAATTATAGCGAAGGTGTAACTATTGATTACGTAGATCCAGTTAATGTTGTTTATTCTTACACTGAGTCACCTCACTTTGATGATATATACTACATCGGTGAAGTTAAAACAATACCAATTAATGAGCTAGCTAGAGAGTTTCCAAACTTAACAGAGCTTGATTTAAAAGAAATATACGACAGCTCTTCAAAAAGATATTTAAGAGGTAGAAGAATAAGTGAAGTTGACAAGAACAAAGTTCAAGTTTTATATTTTAATTATAAGACTTATATGAACGATGTTTACAAAGTTAAGCAGACTGGAACCGGAGGCATGAAGGCTATTGAAAAATCAGATGCGTTTAAAGCTCCTGATAATGAAGAAAGAGGTTACAGTAGATTATCTAGATCTGTTGAGTGCGTTTTTGATGGCGCTATAGTTCTTGGTACAGATAAGTTACTCAAGTGGGGTAAGTCAAAGAATATGATGCGAAGCAAGTCTGACTTTAACAAAGTTAAAATGAACTACTCTTTAGTGGCTCCGCGTATGTATGAAGGTAGAGTTGAATCGTTAGTAAGCAGAATAACTGGCTTTGCAGATATGATACAACTTACTCATTTAAAACTACAGCAAGTGATGTCGCGCATGGTTCCAGATGGAGTATACCTTGATGCAGACGGACTTGCTGAAATAGATTTAGGTAACGGTACTAATTATAACCCACAAGAAGCTCTAAACATGTTCTTCCAAACTGGTAGTGTTATTGGTAGAAGCTTTACTGCTGATGGTGATCAAAACCCTGGCAAAGTGCCTATCCAACAAATATCTAATGGCCAAGGAGCAGGCGGAAAGTTACAGGCTTTAATAGGTAATTACAACTATTACTTGCAAATGATTAGAGATGTAACTGGTTTAAACGAAGCTAGAGATGCTAGTTTGCCAGATCCTAAGTCATTAGTAGGTGTACAAAAGCTAGCGGCTGCTAACTCAAACGTAGCTACAAGGCATATTCTATTAGGTTCTATGTATTTAACTTCAGAAGTTGCAGAGTCTTTGTCACTACGTATATCTGACATACTAGAATACTCTCCGACTAAAGATGCTTTTATACAAGCTATAGGCTCTCACAACGTAGCTACATTAAAAGAAATGTCTGATCTATACTTATATGATTTTGGTATATTCCTAGAACTAGAGCCTGACGAGCAAGAAAAGCAGCAATTAGAAAACAATATACAAACAGCGTTAACTCAACAGTTAATAGATTTAGATGATGCAATAGATATTAGAGAAGTTAGGAACATTAAGCTAGCTAATCAACTGTTAAAGATAAAGCGAAAAAGAAAACAAGAAAGAGATCAACAAATCCAACAACAAAACGCACAGGCGCAAGCACAAGCAAATGCGCAAGCTCAACAAGCCATTGCTCAAACTGAGATACAAAAAAATCAGGCAAAAACTCAAGCGGACATGCAACTAGAACAGATGCGTGGCCAAGGTAGATTAAATCAGCTTAGAGAAGAGGTTAAATTAAAGAAAGAGTTAATGGAGTTTGAGTTTGAACTTAACCAAAAATTAAGGCAACAAGATGGCATGAGAAGTGAGCGTATGCAAAAAGTTGGTGAAGACAGAAAAGATAAAAGAGAAAAAATTAAAAAGTTTGAGTCTTCAGGTAATGATATACTTGGAGGCGGATTGGGTTTAGATAAGTTCAACCCACAAGTTGGAAATTAATTATATAATATTTTATTATGGAAGAAAATAAACAAACAGACCTCGAAGAAGTAATCGAAGAGGTAGAACAAGAGGCACCTCAAGCTGAGGAAGTTGAAGAGGTTGTAGAAGAGCAACCAGAGATTGATTTAACTAAATTCAATAGCGCAGAAGATCCTGACGTTATTAAAGTAGATTTATCAAATCAAAATGCTGAAACTGTAGAAGAAACCACAGAAGAAGTTATTGAAGAAGTACAACAAGAAGAACCAGTACTAGAAGAAGTTTCTGAACAAGAAGTTGAAGATTTAAAAGAAGAAATATCTGATGCTATAGATGAAGCTGAAGCTACAGGTGGTCCACTTCCTGATAACGTACAAAAGCTTATTAACTTTATGGACGAGACAGGCGGAGACCTTGAAGACTATGTACGACTAAATAGAAATATTGAAGACATAGACGATCAAGACGCTTTACGTGAATACTACAAAGAAACTAAACCTCATCTATCTTCTGAAGAAGTAGACTTTTTGATGGAAGATCAATTTGCCTATGACGAATCAATAGATGATGAGCGAGATATAAAGAGAAGAAAATTAGCCCGAAAAGAGCAAGTTGCCGAGGCTAAAGCCTATTTAGACGGGCAAAAGTCTAAGTACTATGAAGAAATTAAAGCTGGAAGCAAGCTCACTAATGAGCAGCAGAAAGCTATTGACTTCTTTAATAGATATAATAAAGAGTCTGAACAGACGCAGAAAACTAGTGAAAGGCAAAAGTTAGTTTTTAATAAGAAGACCAATAAAGTGTTTAACGATAAGTTCAAAGGTTTTGAATACAACGTCGGTGACAAAAATTATAGGTATTCAGTTAAAGACGCCGAGCAAATTAAAAACAGCCAAAGTGATATTAATAACTTTATCGGAAAGTTTCTTGATGAAGATAATACTTTAGGCGATGCTAAAGGTTACCACAAAAGCTTATTCACAGCTATGAATGCGGATGCAGTCGCTAAACATTTTTACGAGCAAGGTAAAGCAGATGCTTTAAAAGAAACATTTGCAAAATCTAAAAACGTTGACACTAGTTCTAGACAAGAGTTTGTCGGTGGTGAAGACGGATATAAAGTTAAAATACTAGGTGATGACTCAGCCTCTTTTAAATTTAAAATGAAAAGTAAAAAATAAAAATTAAGAAAAAATGGCATTAACACCAGGAGATAATTTGAATAGCGTACCTGCTCCAATTCAGCAGGCGTTATCTACAAATTACTTAGACCTATCAACCTCTGCAGGTTGGGGTCAACAATACGTTCCAGATCTAATGGAGAAAGAAGCAGAAGTGTTCGGACCAAGAACAATTTCAGGTTTCCTTTCGCAAGTTGGAGCTGAAGAGGCGATGACAGCTGACCAAGTTATTTGGTCTGAGCAAGGTCGTCTACACCTTTCATACAAAGGTGAAGTTAAATCAAGCACTACTATTCAGATTCAATCTGATATTGACGGTAATAACTCAGACACTGGCAATGGTATTTCTGGCGGAGCTTCTCCGGCAGTGATAAACCACGGTATTAGAGTTAATGATACTGTAATTATTGCAAGTGCTAATGGAGTACACAAGTGTTTAGTTAAATCAATTGATGGTACAGATGCTGACTTACTCACAGTGTCTCCTTACAGCGCTGCTAACTTAGGTTACTCTTCTACTGCTGCGCTAGGTGCTACAATCCTAGTTTACGGTAGCGAGTTCTCTAAAGGAGTTGGTTACAACAAAGGAGGCGATGCTCTAGTTGATGCAAGAGACGCTAACGAGCCTTCGTTCAAGACATTTACTAACAAGCCTATCATTATGAAAGACTACTACGAAGTATCAGGTTCTGATGCATCTCGTATTGGTTGGGTTGAAGTAGCTGCTGAAGACGGACAATCAGGTTTCTTATGGTACTTAAAAGCTGAAGCAGACACTCGTGCTCGTTTCAACGACTACTTAGAGATGGCGATGCTTGAGGCTGAAAAAGGTCAGACTGGTACAGAAGTAGACCAAAATCTTGGAACTGGAACTGATACTACTGTAGGATCTGAAGGTTTATTTGCTGCTATCGAAGATCGCGGTAACTTAACTTCAGGTATTACTGGAGTAAACGCTGCTACTGATCTAGCTGAGTTTGACGCTATTCTTGCTGAGTTTGACTCTCAAGGTGGTATTGAAGAAAACATGCTATTCGTTAACCGTGCTACATCTTTAGCTATAGACGATATGCTTGCTTCAATGAACTCATACGGTGCTGGCGGTACTTCTTACGGAGTGTTTGAAAATGATGAAGACATGGCTCTAAACCTTGGCTTCTCTGGTTTCCGCAGAGGTTCTTACGACTTCTACAAGTCTGACTTCCGTTACTTAAACGATAAGTCTACTCGTGGAGGTATTAACGCTGCTAACGCTGCAAATGCTATCCGTGGAGTTATTATTCCAGCTGGTACATCAACTGTATACGATCAGCAGTTAGGTAAGAACTTAAAGCGTCCGTTCCTACACGTACGTTACAGAGCTTCTCAAACTGATGACCGTCGTATGAAGACTTGGGTAACTGGTTCAGTAGGTGCTGCTACATCTGCGCTTGACGCGATGCAAATGCACTTCTTATCTGAGCGTTGCTTAATTGTACAAGGCGCGAACAACTTCATGTTGATGAAGTAAACTATATTTGACGAAACTACCTCACCTTCGGGTGGGGTAGTTTTATATTATTTAATTATATTATATTATGGCTAAAAAGAAAAAAGAAGAGGTTGTAGAAGAACCTCAATTAGAAACTGTAGTAGTAGAGGCGCCTATGCCAGCTCCTGCTCCAGTTATAGAAAAACCTAAAAATAAAGGTTGGGAGTTTAAAGATAGAATATATTATCTCAAAGGACGTAGAAAGCCTTTGTCTAGATCAATAAAGTCTGCTGATATATACTACTTTGACGAAGAAAAAGGTTACGAAAGAGAGCTTAAATATTGCAAGAACCAAAAAACACCTTTTGTTGATGAGATGAAAGGCGATCAAAGGCTTGAGCATATTGTTTTTAGAAGCGGATCTTTATTTGTACCTAAAGAAGAAGTAACTTTGCAAAAGCTACTTTCTTTATACCATCCTCATAGAAACAATTTATTCTACGAGTACAAGCCAGTTGAAGTTGCAGAAAGTCAACTTGACAGACTTGAGCTAGAAGTAGAAGCTCTTATGACAGCTAAGACAATTGATATTGATTTAGCTGAAGCTATTATGAGAGTTGAACTTGGTTCTAAAGTATCAGACATGAGTTCTAAAGAATTAAAAAGAGATGTCTTGCTTTATGCAAAGAGAAATCCAGCTTTATTCTTAGAGCTTGTTAATGATGACAATGTAGTTTTAAGAAACTTCGGTATTAGAGCTACAGAGTTAGGTATTATAAAGCTTTCTAATGATCAGCGCTACTTTAAGTGGGGATCAAACGATAGAAAGATTATGACAATACCGTTTGACGAACACCCATACTCAGCGTTAGCTGCTTGGTTTAAAACCGATGAAGGTATGGAGATATACTCTAATATAGAGAAAAGATTAAATTAACTAGTAATGTGACTGCCTTTCGGGGCAGTCACTATACTTTAAAAACGAATTATGGCAGTAAGTATAAACACAGTATATTCAAGAGTATTAGTGCTGGCTAATAAAGAGCAGCGCGGTTATATAACTCCGCAAGAGTTTAACTTATTGGCAAACCAGGCTCAAATGAAAATTTTTGAGTCTTATTTTTATTCAAAGAATCTACGTAATAGGCAAGAACCTAATAGAACTAACGAGATAGACGAAACAGATATTGACGAGCTGTTAGCTAGGAAGCTATCGCCGTTTTCTATTTTTCAAACAGTAACAAGTGGAACTACGTTTCCAGCAAATGGAACTATATCAAGTGTAGCTAGACCGGTATTTCAGTACGGTATGGTATTATCTGGTAATGAACCTTGTCAGAAAGTTAGTGTATTTGAAGCTCAACGTTTAAAAAACTCTACTAGACATATGGCAACTACAGCTGGTTTAGGACCCATATATTGTGATAGTAGAACTACTGGAGAAGATATTCAAGTTTATGATGGTGGTGACACTCCTGTTTCAAGTAGCGTTACTGTTGAATGTTTTTGTACACCCAGAACCGCTGAGTGGGCTTATGTAGTTGTTAATAACCAAGCTCTTTTTAATGCTAACGCAGCGGTAGACTTTGAGCTACACATATCAGAAGAAGATACTCTTGTAAATAAAATACTAGAATTAGCTGGTATAGTTATTAACCAACCTGATGTTACAAGTATTGGTGCTCAAATGGGTGCTGCTGAATTAGAACTTCAAAAACTATAAATAAATGGGTATAATAAAATCAGCTCCTCAAGCTTATTACGATAACACAGATCAAGATTTTGGTAACTATAGGTATATACCTTTAAATGAGATTATAGATTCTTTTGCAGCAACTTATATAGGTAAAGGTAAGCTGTGTGAAAACGTATTGCTTTCAGATGTTACGTTTCATGCTATTAGAGGTTTACAAGAATTAAGTTACGACACGCTTAAGTGTACTAAAGATTTAGAAGTAGAAGTACCGTCGTCTTTAGTTTTAGTTATGCCTTTAGATTATGTTAACTACGTGAGCTTGCAGTGGGTTGATACAGACGGTATGTTTCGTAGATTATATCCTACAAACAAATCAGGTAATCCGTTTGATGTAAACGAACCAGTGCAAGGTTACGGTGGTTTTACTACTACAGGCGCTAATAACGACTTAACTAGAACAGCCGCAGACTCTGATGGAAACCTTGGATCTACTAGTTTTGAAAATTTTAAAAGCAATATTACTAACGATATAGGTAATCTTGATGCAGACGAAATAGACGACGTATATGGCGACTTAATTGGCGGTAGATATGGTATTGATCCTCAGTACGCTCAAGTAAACGGAACGTTTTTTGTAGACGAAACACAAGGCAAGTTTCACTTTAGTTCTAATATATCTGGCAAAACTGTTGTGCTTAAATATATAAGTGATGGCATAGCATCAACTGCAGGCTTTGACGGTATTGATCTTACAATGTGTGAGGTTCCTAAACTAGCAGAAGAAGCTATATACAAGCACATACTATATGGAGTATTATCTGCTAGAAAAGATACGCAACCTACAATTTTACAAGTTATAAAGAAAGAGAGGTTTGCAGAAACTAGAAAAGCTAAGCTTAGGCTTTCAAATATTAAGCTAGAAGAATTAACTCAAGTACTTAGAGGTAGCTCTAAAATAATTAAGCACTAACATATGGGAGAGTTGAGAAATAACTTCTCTGCCGGCAAGATGAACAGAGACATCGACGAGCGTCTGTTGCCTGTAGGAGAATATAGAGAAGCACATAACATAGAAGTATCAACGTCAGAGTCTGACGATGCTGGAGTTGTGCAGACTTTGCTTGGTAATTTAAGACGTGAAAACATAATAACTGGTGACGGAACTGGCCAGGCTACTGTTAATATAGAAAACACAGGTGCTACTTGCGTAGGATCAATAGCAGTTCCAGACAGAGATAAAATATATTATCTTGTAGCTAACGGTGTAGACGGAGATAATGGTAACGAAAGATTAATAGCTAAAGACTATATATTAGAGTACGACACTATTACTCAAAGAATAAAGTATATATTTGTAGATATATACAGAGTAACTAATACAGTTAATGCAGCTGTAACTGAATCAACAACGTTTCATATATCAAATAACGGAGCTTCTACTACAAGTAACCAAACAGGTATACGTGTAGGTATGGAGATAGCTCAAGGAGCTATTGTTCAAGGCAGCGGTGTGTTTGTAACTGATATACTATATGACGCTACAGTTGGTCAATGGCAAATAACAGTTAATGAACCTGTAACTTTAACTAATGCTCTTATAAGATTTTACAGCGAAAGAGTACTAGAGCTTAATCATCTTAAGTTGGTAACTGGTATTAATGTAGTAGATGATTATATATACTGGACAGACAACGAGCACGAGCCTAAAAAAATAAATATAGAGCGATCATACAGAGGAACTGGTGGTTTAAATTATTTAGTTGGAGCAGACAACGGCGGTATAAACAGTACTACTGCTAACCCAACAAACGAAACATTTTTAGGAGATACTGATTTCTTCCACACTAGATTAGTAATACCTTTATACGATACTGTTGGTTATGAAGTAGTAACTAATGCTGAAGGCAATGAAGCTGTATTTGTAGGATTAGAAGATGCTACTGTTATACGTAAAGCGCCAACTCAACCTTTAGAACTTAATATGTTTAGAGGTCCTGTAGATAGAGTAAACCCAGAAACTGGCATTGAAAATCCTACAAGTGGTATTGCTAACGTTAATTTTGTTTCTTTTAGTGAGGTTTTACCAGTAGGTACACAAGTTGCTAACGTTAATATATCACCTGCAGTTGATCTTAGACCAAACGATATATTGGTATTTACGCTTCAAGGTATATACGATGAAGTTACAGATGACCCAATATATCCTACAGTAAGAGCTAGAGTTGTAAATACTAATGTTGTAGATAATGATCCTGCAACAGTATCAAACGGTCCTTATACAGTAGAAATTTTATCTATATCTTCTACGTTATTAGACCCTGTAAATAGTGAGACTGCCGGTGCTGAAACTTACGACGTAAAGCTAGAGCAACAAGATACTTTATTTAATTTTAAGTTTCCTAGATTTTCTTACAGATATAAATATTGCGATGGTGAATACTCACCTTTTGCTCCTTTTTCACAAGTAGCTTTTTTACCTGACGATTTTGATTACCATCCTAAAAAAGGTCACAACCTTGGTATGAAAAATATGATACGTAGTCTTGTATTAAAAGGTTACCATCCTAGCGAAGACTCTATACCTCAAGATGTTGTTGAAATAGATATACTTTATAAAGAGACTAATGATCCAACTGTATATACTGTAGATACTATTAGAAGTACAGACGATCACCCTTTATGGCCAGACCTTGAAAATAACCCTAACTCTAGAGGTGAAATAGGAATAACTACTGATATAGTACATACTATTGTTCCATCAAATCAGTTGTTAAGGCCTTATGATAATGTGCCTATTAGAGCCTTAGCTCAAGAAATTACTGCTAATAGATTAGTCTACGGTAATTATGTACAAAACTACGATATTGATAAAGAGCCTAAGCTGAATTTCAGTATTTTATCAGAAGCTAAGCCTACACAAAATTTTCCTTTACCATCTGTAAAAACACTTCGTGACTACCAGTTAGGCGTAGTGTTTAGCGATAGATATGGCAGAGAAACACCTGTTCTGTCTAGTGAGAGTAGCATAAGGCTACAAAAAAGATATTCAGCTTCTAGGAACAGGCTTCAAGCTAGTATACCTGAAGACTACGTTATACCTAATTGGGCTGAATATTACACTTTCTATGTTAAAGAGAGTTCTATAGAATACTACAGTATGTCTATGGATCGTTGGTACGATGCAGCAGACGGTAACATTTGGTTGGCTTTTCCTTCAGCAGATAGAAACAAAATAGACGAAGAGAGCTTTTTAATAATGAAAAAAGCTCATGGTACTGACGAGCCTGTTTATGACGATACAAAATATAGAGTTATTGCTATAGAAAGTGAAGCTCCTGATTTTATTAAAACAAAAAGAGAGTTTTTAGGCACAGTAGGCTCGCTAGCACCTAGTGGAAACGGTTTTCCATTAATAGGTTACGATACAGTTGAAGTTGATGGAGGTGTTTTTGAAACCGTGTTTGGAGATCAATTATATATAACTCAGCCAAACAAATTAGTGCTTCAAGTTTCTCATGAAGACAATAGAAGTAGAGATTATGAAGTAGCTAATATAGCGAGAATAGGTGATCTATCAAGTAGTGGTACATATAAAATTAAATTAGTAGAACCTTTTGAAGAAGATATTGCTTTTACTTCTTCAGGTAATACATTTGCTACAGCAAACGATAACGTTCAAATAGAGTTAACTGAATTAATTGTAAAAAATTTACCTGAGTTTGATGGTAGATTTTTTGTTAAAATATACAGGAGCAAAGGTCTTGACGAGTATTTAAGTGAATTTTCTGCTGATACTTTACAAATAGTAGATTCGTTTGCTGTTGGTTATATAAATAATAACGCTTACATTAACGCTGGCACTTGGGCTACTGGTGATCCAACGTACGGCGGAGGTGGTTTAAGTAATAACTCTCATCACGGATTAGGCTATGCAAGAGCAATGCCTGAACAAGCATATCACGGCGGTATAGGCATGCCATGGAGCGATAGCAACACGCCAGACGTAAGTGAAGACGCTTCAGGCGCATGGTACTCTCATAGGCGTTATCCATATAACGCATATCACCCTACCGAACACTATTGGGGTAATCCTAACGACGCTAGTGATGCGGCAAACAATATAACAAATCCTCCATCTGGAGAAGTTACAGACGAATCAACTCGTCTTTTTTATCAAGGTCAAGGTGATATATACGGAAATGTAGTATCAAATACTATATATGGAATTAATGGAGTTGGAGATATTTCCACCTATAGACAATCCGCGTATAGTTTTTGGCTCGACATGTGGAGTAAAAATAGATTTTTTATTGATGCAGCTTCTGCTGCTTCATGGAGTGGATGTAGAAGAAGGAAGCCTGGAACAATTTTTAATCCTTTAGACGAAAGCGCTGGTTTTGTAAATGCTGATGATCACGACTGGTACGGACCTGCAGACCCTGAAGATGGTCATAACCTTTTTCCTGACGGTAGTTACATGTGGGCTGACAACGATGGTTGGAACTCTGCAGAAGGAGCTGGAAGCGCTTGGAGTGAAAATAGCGATGCTGAAGGACACGGTGCAGGCGGTGAAGATACTGGGTATGGTTTTCCTAGTAGAGGTATATGGGGATCTCACCCTCAATACTCTTTAATGGATTTGTCTTGGTGTAGTTTTCCTTTAGGAGGTCTATCACAAGGCGATTGGGATAGCCCGCAAGCAATAGGTAACGCCAGCTTTAGTTCTCAAGTAAATATACGTAAATTATCTGACGTAACTCTTGGAGATACAAGTGCTGGATCTAGCGCTGGAGCTAGAGTGTTTATAGAGCAAATGACTACGCCTGGTACTAATTTTAGATTTCAAAACGATCCAGGAGGTACTATATATACAACAAAAAGCTTTGCGGCGTCGAGTAATCCTGCAAACGGACAATATGCATATGACAATACGCAATGGGCAACAAACTCTGATGATGGCTGTTGGGGTATACAAAACTTCCATCATGAAAGCGTAGAAGGTAATGACGATAATCAAAAATCTTGGCAGCCTTGGAATAGAAGGCAAAGATTTACAATACGTGTATTTCCTAAAATAGGTAGCGGAGATTTTGGATATAATCCTATACACGGAACTGATCCAAACCTTGTTACAGACGGCAACGATCCAAACTTCAGAAGAGCTCTTAGACATGATAATCTTGGAGCGCCTGATGTTATAGAAATAGTATCAGATATATTAGTAAACTCTGATACCTATACAGACAACGCTGCTATATGGGAAACAGAACCAAAACAAAGTACGGAGTTAGATGTTTACTATCAGGCTAGCGGTTTGATACCTATTCATCTTTCAGACAAAACTAAAGAAGAATATATACCTATAGGTTCTACTTTTGAGTTTAATGGTTTTCAACTCGAGCTAGTTGACCTTACTGACGTTGATTCTCCTGGAACTATTAATGTTGTAGCCGTTAATACAGTTCACACTGTTACGTCTTGGACTGGTAATTCAATTAATTTTACTCCAGCTTTACCTACGAACTTAGCAGCTATAAATAATACTACTCAAAACCCTAACGCATCCCTACCTTTTCAAAACGGTAACGTTGTTACTTTTACAGTTAGAGATCATAATTTAAGAACTATGATCGTAGCACAAAACGTTAACGAAGGCGCTACATCAATGCTCATGCACGGTGGGCCTGACACTGTTAACGCAGGGAATATGCTGTTTAGTCAAAAACATGTTTTAGCATGGAACAATTGCTGGTGCTTTGGTAACGGCTTAGAATCAGATCGTATAAGAGATGATTTTAACGCGCCTCAGATGGACAACGGTGTTAAAGTATCTGCTACAGTATCTAACGATCAGTTAAGGCAAGAGAGGAGACGATTTGGTTTAATATGGTCTGGAATATACAATGCTGTAGCTAAAGTAAACGAAACAAATCAGTTTATTGCAGCAGAGCCAATAACTAAGGAAATAAACCCTTCAAACGGTAGTATACAAGCTTTAAAAACTAGAGACACTAGAATACTTTTATTCTGTGAAGACAAAGTATTAAGGGCTCCTACTAATAGAAATATACTATTTAATGCTGATGGCAACTCTCAAGTAGTAGCTAGTAATGCTGTTATAGGTGATATCAACGCGTATCAAGGAGACTTTGGCATATCTACAAACCCTGAGTCGTTAGCTACTACTCCATATAAAATGTATTTTACCGATGTTAACCGAGGTAAAGTTTTGCAAGTAACATCAGAAGGTGTTACTGCTATATCTGAAAAAGGCATGAAAGATTACTTTGCAGATTACATGGCTGGATATAATCAAGGCGGTTATCAAGTGCAAAGAGCTTTAGGTTCTTACGACGAGCGTAAAAACGAGTACAACTTAACGTTAACTCAGAAGCACACGCCTTTGCAATTAACTCCTGACAATCAAGTAACAGTATCGTATAGCGAAAGATCTCAAGGTTGGGTTAGCTTTAAAACTTTCTGGACACAAGGTAATAATAGAAATATACGAGGCGTACAAAATGGAGTTAGTTTAAATAACAACTACTACACGTTTTCTGACGGGCATATATGGCAACATCATATAAATCCTATAAGAAACAACTTCTACGCTACTCAGAACGTATCAGATATAACTTTTTTATTTAACCAGCAGCCAGACGTTGTTAAGAGCTTTATGACTTTAAACTACGAAGGCTCAGCTGCTAGAATAACCAACTTTGATACTGTAAACGATCAGTACTTTTTTAACAACAGCACTAACGATCCTACAGGTGACGGAACACAGCAAGGCACAATAGAAGTTGATGGTGTTACTGACGGCGAGTATTACAACATAGGCGATACAACAGCTGGTTGGTATGTAGATAACTTAACTACAAACCTGCAGACTTGTGGAGAGTTAGAGTTTAAAAATAAAGAAGGTAAGTATTTTGCATATCCAACTGGAGATACTACTACGTTAAATAATTTAGATACAAACGAGTTCTCAGTTCAAGGTATTGGCCTTGCTAATATAACTAATGCGGATACAGATCCTTCTGGAGCAGCGGTAACGATAACAGTACAAAATAGCTCAACTAGTACAGATGGTACTAATTGGGATACAACACCAGATTAATATGGCAGATTGGACAGTAACACTTAATGGAAATTTATCTACTACAGGAGGTACTAGTATAGACAATCAGACTGTAACTTTGGAAATACATCCTGAAGATGCAGACGGTAATCCTACTGGCGCTTATCTTGTAAAAGAAAATTTTAAAATAGGTGGTAGTACAGAGACTGCTCCTGGTAGTTGCATTTGGGAAGCTACTGGAGGGTCTTGGAACGTAGACCCTGACTCAGATTCTGATAGTGTAATAGACAGAGTTGAGTTTCAAAACGGAGGTATTAACGGTGAACCTAACAACTACGTTATAGCATTAGTTACTTTTGCTAACACAACAGCTCCAAACGTTGATACTGTATATAATATAGATATAGACGAAAACCCTAATTCACCTATACAATATGGTCAAGACAGAAAAGTATGCTTTCAGTTATGGCTACCTTATATAGAACAGGAGATAGATATGGGTGGTTTTCTAAATACTACCTCTGTTGTAGAGTACGATTTTTTAATGCTTAATACTTCAAACAACGAGAACAGCTGGAATCAAGCTGGAGATGGAACTCATGGAGGATCGTTTGCAGATTTTACGTATACACAACATGGTTTAAATAATTCTTCTATAGATATAACTAGAACTTTATTAAATCCAACTACTTTTATAGAAGACGGTTATTATAAGTATCAGTTTTCTGGTACTATACCTCAAAACAGTTATAATGCACTTCTTAACTATGATGTAGTTAAGCTTTTAGTTAGACGAGCTAGCTTTGGATCTCCAATTGATGGTCCTGGACTCATTAACGGAGATATTTCAGATTCTGATTTTCCTAGCGGTACTTTAGCTGAAAGCGGATTTAGCCACTTCTTAGATAACGCTAGCTTTGATGAGCAAAACATGTCTATAGGTTATACTACAACTTATAATACAGCGCAAAGTTTAACTGAAAACTTTTTATTTCAAGACGGTTTTTGTTATTTAAAATTTATGAGAATTAGGTATAACCCTCAAGATGAAGGTGACGCTAATTCATCTTTTTTAAATGTATATCCAGATCCAGCTAATATGTGTGATCTTGGGCATAGAATAGTTCTTGATGTTTCAGTGTCAGCTGTAACAGAGCCTGATGGTATAATAATATCAGACGTACAATATGACAGTGAGATTAGCCACGTAGGAGGTAGTAGAAGTATAACTGTAATTGGATCACCTGGCGCTGAGTATGAGCTTAACTTACAAAAAATGACTGACTTAAATAGTAATGTTGTAGCTTCTACTAGCGGTTATTACAGGTTTACAGGTGTTACAGGCTTTCAAGATACTCAACCTTATAACAATAACTTTACAATACCATCAAGCGGTAGAAGAATACATTACTACAACGCACCATCTAGAACTACTGATTGTAGGTACGATGTATTTATTAGAGCTTTAAATACTACTACGTTAAGAAGTAATGTGCCTAGCGCTGTAGGTGACAGATCAACTATACAGAGAGGTATAGTTACGGCGTCTTTAGTTCCTAGAAGTGAAAATAGCACGGCAAATTACGAAGATTTAACTACAGACGCTATGAAAATAAACATAGTAAGGTCTAAGATAAATCAAGAAGCATCTTCAAGGAGGAGATTTACTACAGCAACTGCGGCGGCTGCTGTGTCTAATAGTACGAGGCTAACTATAGAAAGGCCAAATCCTTTATTAGAAACAGGTATGTACGTAATGCTAAGGTTTGGTGGTAGCGGCATAGCACATGAAACAACAATATCTTCTATTAACGGAAATATAATAACATTAAGTGCTAACGCTACTATAACAAGTGGAGATGAACTATATTTTGAAAGAAAAAATCCTTGTATAGTTCCTTTTGCAAAAACAATTAATGCTGCTAGCGGAGCAATTACTATAGGTTTAAGAACTGGTACTGCTTTATTACCTCGTCAAACTATAACAAATTTAAATTCTGGTTTTGATGTAGTTACAGGCGGAGTTGTAACTAACAGCGCTGATATAGTGCTAAGATCAACTAATAAAATTGTTGTAGGTCAAGCTATTACTGGTACAAACATTATAGGTATTAGAGGCCAAAATCATACTATTATAAAAAGTGTTAGTGGTAAAACTATAACTGTCGATGCTCCTCAGAGTATAGCTAATGGAACAGCTCTTACTGTTATAGAAGATCCAGACGTTACAACTATTACTAACGCACAAGGAGATATAACTGTTTTACATGTTCAAGGTAGATTTACTAACGCTTCTACAGATCAAGCACACTACGAAGGATATTTATATGTACGAAAAGTGCATGAAGATATTACATTACCAGTTAATTTAGACACTTTATTTACAGCATCATAATGGCACTAGTAACTTTAGAATTTACACAACCTTTAAACGTTTCGTGTCAAGTAGGTGACACAGCGTACTATGTATCAACAACTACAGATGGCGGTTTCAATGTCGCTTCTAGTAGCATTGTTGAGATAGGTACTATTATACAAATACAAGATCAATTAGCTACACCTACTTTAATAGTTAGAACTTCAGATACTTTAGCTGGTTTTACAGGAGCCTTAAGTAATCAGTTTATATTCTTTTCAAAAGATAATAAAGCAAACTTAAGCTCGCCACTTGGTTATTTTGCAAGCGTAAAGTTTGTAAACGACTCTACTACTGAAGCTGAGTTGTTCTCGGTAAGCACAGAAGCAATACCAAGTAGTAAATAACTACTAAAAAGTGTAATTATAAACATAACCAATATATTAAAATAAAAATGGCACCATTTGGAACTATAGGATTAATGGCTGTAGGCACTGGTTTAGAGGCTATCGGTGGGATAGTTCAAGCTATCGACGGTGGTATACAAGCTAAAGCAGCAAAAGAAGAAGCTGATGCCGCAAGAATAGAGATGGAAAGGCAGAAAGAAAGATTTGCACAGCTCGATACTAGTAATCCTTATCTTAATTTAGAAAATACATTTGAAGATTTAACTGTAAATCAGCAAGCTGCTGAATTTACAAGGCAGCAGTCTATGCAAAGCCAAGCTAATATTATGCAGCAGATGCGTGGTGCCGCTGGTGCGTCTGGTATAGCAGCATTAGCACAGACACTAGCTAACGAAGCTTCTACTGATGCTCAAAAAGCTTCAGCAACTATTGCAGAACAAGAGCAAGCTAATCAGCTTAAGTCAGCTGAAGAAGCTAGCAAGATACAAGGTCTTCAAAGAGAAGGCGAACTTATTAGCAGACAAGCGGAGTTTGGTAAGATACAGTCTTTATTAGGTATGTCAGCTGATGAATTAGCTAATGCAAGAGAGCAGCAGAATATAGCAAAGCAACAACAAATGCAAGGTATAGGCACGGCGGTAGGTGCTGCATCAGATTTTGCTAGTATGGCTGCTTTCCAAGGTCTTGGCAAAAAAGGCGCAGCTGCAGACGGTGTTGTTACACCATCACAGGCTCCTAGTAATATAACTGACTCTACTCAGCTAATAAACTTTTTATCGGGCTTTGGTCAAACAGGCGCTGGCGCTACAACAACAATTAATGGTATAGCATATCAGTTACAAGCAGACGGATCTTATAAACCAATCGGAAATGAGTAAAGAAGCAGCAAGCAGAACTTTAGATTACGCTATTGATTCTCAAATATTAGACAGAGTAAAGAGAGCTGAGAAACCTATTGGCTTAGAAGATCTAGCTACAACTAGAGGAGAGCTATTAACAGGTGCTGGCACAATGGTAAACCAGAAAGGTAAAACTCTTCAAGCGGGTGAAGCTGCTTGGGATGTTGGCTTTTCTAAAATGGGTGATAGAGGTCAATGGGCTTCTGGTCAGCTATATGATGAGTTTCAGACCATGGAAGCAGGTTATAAAGAGGAGTATGTAAAAGCTATAGCTACCGGTAATACTGCTGGCGCTGCTAGGATGTTGCAAGATCAAGCTCAAAGAGCTAAGTCGTTACAAGGTTGGACCGATGTGATGCAGCAAGCTAAAGAAGTAAACGATGGTGTAGGCTGGAGCGCTAGCCTTTCACCTGAAAATAAAGCTATATTAAGCGCGTTAGCTTCTAATGATGGTAGCGCTAAGCTTGTTATGACACCAGACGGTGAGATGGGATTTGAGATAAATGGAAGAGTTGTTACTAAACGAGAAGTTGACGAGATGGTAGCTAGTGGTATTGCGCCTACAGCTAGATCAAACAAGTGGTTTGAAACTCTTGACAGTGATGAAATGAGGGGTTACCAAGGGCTAAGCTTTAATCAAGCTAAAGCTGCAAACGAAGCTTTATCTCAGATTAATAAAAACAATATTGGAGGATATATTGACGATGCTTGGGCTGGATCTACTAGTTTTAAAGAGGATTTTTTAAATGGTGACCACGACTTTGGATTAAGAGACGATGGTGGTGCTGACAGAGATTTGCAAGCTGGTGAGCTAGTATATCCTCTTAGCGAAGCTAACGAACAGTTGGCTGATAAAGATGGCAATGGCACGGTTACTGCTGAAGAAATATTAGCTTTTTTTAGAACTCCTGAGGGCTACGAAGCAGGTAGAAGAGAAATAGCGGCTTACATGGCTGCTAAACGTTTTCAGGTATGGACTAACGGTCACAATGCCTATGTAACTAAGAAGTCTCTAGCACTAGACGAGAAGAAGAATAACTAATGAACGAATTACAAAAGTTATATGATACCCTTGTAAAAGAAGGGTTGTATACAAGAACGTTTGAAGATTTTCAAAGGCAGTATTTAAGGCCGGATTATCAGCAAAAAGTTTTTGATACTGTAAGTCAATATGAATTATATAGCAATGATTTTGAGTCGTTCTTAACTGCATACTCACCTGACGGTATTACTGTATCTCCAGAGCCAGAGGTTGAAGAAGATCAAAAACCTGAAGCACCAGAGCGTGAAACATTACAAGGCGAAGAAGCTTTAATAGCAGCAAATAACCTACAGCACCAAGACTTCTGGAATGAAAATTCTAATCTTGGCAACAGTGCTCAAGATTATAATTTAGACTCTGAAGGTAACTATACAAGCGATAATTATTCTTTACGTAAAAATAGAAATGTACCGTCTGACTTAGCGCCAGGTCTTAGACAAGTAGATAACGAAGGGTACTTCATGTGGGAAGCTGATGGGTTAGATCCTTACGAAGCTGCTAAACTAGGCTCACAATTATCTCTTCAAACAGATCAAATAGATTTTGTATCTAAAGAAATTGTCGACGTAGAAGAAGAAACAGATACTATTAAGTCAAGGCAAAACAATATTGATAGTGAAAGAGCTTCTCTTGCAGTAGACGGTTATTCTGTAGACGACATTGCATATACCGAGAATAACAAAACTGGCGTAGCATACGCTATTCACAAGTCAGTTGTTGATGAAAATTACGAAGGAGGTTATGAGCAACTTATGTTTGACATAACGCTTGGTGATAAAGAGGGTTGGGAAAGTATAGAAGGTGTTTACTTAGCAGACGAAAATAGAAATACTGAAAACGAACAAATAAATCGCGCTCTTGAAGTTCAGAAAAAACAACAGAAACTAGACCAAGATCAAGAGCAAGGTAAAAAAGACTCTGCTGCTGCTCAACTACCTACTATAACTCTTGATATGCTTGGGAAAGAAAACTGGGCTAAAAGAGCTTTTAACGAAAGCGATTTAAAAAAACTTGGTATTGAAGTTTTAGATTTAGAAGACGAGTTTTGGGCTGGAGAGCTTACTTTTAAATCAGTTAAGACTGGTGAACAATTTAAAATATCTACAGAAGGAAACGCAGAACAAGATGATGTTGACAATTTAAACGCCTGGTTAAAAGAAAACGCGTTTGATTATACTTCTGCTCTCGAGCAAAGCCTTGAGTTGTCTAGACCAACTGAAGAGCAAGATATTGAGATAACAAATAAAGCGGCAGATATTGCTAAGAAAGGCATGGTAAGCATGCAAGCCGAAGAAAAAGATCGACAATTAATTGAGCAGGTTGAAGCCGATGCTAGAGTAAAAGTTGCTATAGCAAATATGATTAAGCGCTACGATGAATACGCTCTAGTAACAAACGGCGTAGAAGCTTTGACTCAAGACGAGAAAAAAAGGTTGTACGCTGAAGGCCGTGATTCTCTTTTTCGCTCTGAAGTTGCACAAACTTTATATCAAGAAGGTTACGACGCTTACGATGAGTTTGAAAACATCGATAGAAGTAACCCTGATCTTATAAGTACAATGTATAACGACCTTTACTCATATTACAAAGGTGATCAAATACAAAAAAACTTACAAGAAAATATCAGCGCAAAGTCTAGCACTTGGTATAGTGAAGAAAAATTTAAAGAAGATCTTGAAGAAGACGCCGCAGAAAGATGGGAGACGATTGATGAAACAATCAAAAACAAAATAGGTGCGCTTCAAGAAATAAAAGGTGAAACTGAAAACAACGGTAAACAGCTAAACAAAGCCATAGAACACTTAAACAATTTAAGATTTGATGGTTTAACTTTTGAAGAGGCTGTTGAAAAACTAACTAGCAAAGAATATAAAAATAAAGAAGAGCTTGACGCTGCTAAAAAAGAACTTGAAAGAATAAAAGGTATATATACAACTGCATACGATAACGTGCAGGTGTATATGGATGCTGCTAAAGTAAACTTACAAGTTACTAGAAATATACAGAACGAGCTAGGAGAGCTTGAACTTGAAGCAGAGGACTTATCGTGGTACATGGAGACTATTGACGATAAGAATGGTTTAGCTTTTTTAGCAGCAGACGCTTTTGCAAATGCTGTTGTAGAGCTTGGTCAAGGTTTTATAGAGCTAGGCGGTATTGTAGGAGACGTTTCATTAGGCGTTACTTCTTACCTAGCAGGTAAAGTTTTTGGAGAAGAAGCTGATGAAGCTATTGACGACTGGTACGCTGAGACAATGTTCGGTGACAGAAGAGTTCAAAAATGGATTGATGAGTTTCAAGAAGAAGGTGTTATGCGTTATGGCTTTGGCGCTTTAATTGAAGGAGAGTTTGGTGCATCTTATGATGTAAGACAAACAGTCTCTATGAGTGACATAGACAGCTTTAGTGATTTTGGAGAATGGGCTTTAATGACCGTGGCTCAACAAGCACCTCAACTAGCTTTAATGCTAGCTACTAGCGGTATAGGTAGTGTAGCTACTAGAGGAGCTTTAGCTGCAGGGAAAATGACTGCCGCAAGAGCTGGTGCAGTTGCTGAGATAATGTCTCTAAGCACTATGGGTGCTAACGCTATGGGTAGTAAATACAAAGAGCTTAGAGAATCTAATGAGCTATATGTAGAGAGTGGAGGCTTATACGGCGAAGAGTATAGTCTATCACAGATGGTTCTTGCCTCAGGAGTGTCTGGAGTTGTAGAAGCTTTATCTGAAAAAATTACTTTTAAAATGCTTAAAGGTACTGGAAGCGGTATTACTGGTTCATTTAGCACTGCTGCTAGAAAAAAGTTTCAAAAAGATTTAAAAGACGGTTTTGGCACTGCGTTAAGAAGATCTATGTTTGGTGACACCGCTAAGTCTGCTTTCCAAACTGTTAGGTATCAATTAGGAGATGTTGCTGAAGAAAGTATAACGGAAGGTTTTGCTGAAATAGGTAACAACTTAACAGATATTTTTGTATTAGGCAAGAAAGATGTAGGTGTATTTGATAATGTAACAGAGGCAATTGCTACTGGATCACTAATAGCTACTAGTATAAAAACACCACAAGTTTTTGCTAAAGTATACGCGCCTTTTAAAAGTATAGACACGCAGAGAACTTTAGCTAATTTAGACGTTAGAGAACAAACTGTATTAGCTAAAATTAAAAAATTAGCAAACGATCCTAGTACAGATCAAGCTTTACTAGAAGAAGCTAGAGATGAGTTAGCTGCTATACATGTAGAGAAGTCAGAAGCTATAGAGCTAGACATAAAAAGAGTAGATCTACTTACTAATCCAGAAAAAAAGCTTTTAATAAAAGCTGACAAGGTTCAAAGAAAAGCTAAACAAGACGCTTTAGAAATACAGCAAGATAATAATCTTACGGAAGCTGAGAAAAACCAAAAACTAGAAGAGCTTGCTAAAACATTTGAGTCTCAGCAGAAGATTAAAAATGAGATACTAGAAAGATATCCTCCTAACGTAGTAGACAAGCGCTATAAGTCTTATATGGACTCAGTTAAAAGAAGAGCCGCGGACTTTACTAAGCGTACTGGAACTGAAGTAGTAATAAAAGAAGGTAATACAAAACAGTTTGAAGAATACTTAGACAGCGATCAAATAAAAAACCAAGAAGGTATAGATGAAGCAATAGCTGATAAACAAGCTGTACTAGATAATGATAACTCTACTGAGCAAGAAAAATCAGACGCTCAAGGTGATATAGATAATTTAAGAAACTTTGCTAAACAAGGTAGTAGAGAATATGGCGCTATGCTACCTATTATTGAAGATGGTAAGCTCGTTAGATACGAAATGTTTGTTAACAAACAAACTTCTGTAACTGATGGTAAATTTAACACAGGATCTCACGAGTTTATGCATGTTCTTTTGCATAATACTATACGTCAAAACCCTGTTACTAGAGGTATATTAGGCCAGAATTTATTAGACATCGCTATGTCTGACAAAGCTAAATGGAAAAGCGAAGCTGCTAAAAATAATTTTGAGCGTACTATAGCTTCGTACGAAGGCACTCAAAGAGGTGAAGAGATACTTACTAATTTATCTCAAGCTATACAAGATGGTGATGTAAGTTTATCTGCCGATACGTTTGGTGGTAGAATTAAAGACAGCATACAAAGACTTGTTCAGCGAACAGGCTTAGGTAGAGACATAGAGTTTAACACGGATGATGATGTTAGAAGATTTGTTGTAAATTATTCAGATTCTATTAAGAAAAATTATACTAATAGAACTTTGCAAAGATCTGCTGCTAAAGGTATTACTGGTAGATTAAAATCAAAAGGACCTGTACAAGTTTCTTTAGCTCAGTCTCAAGCCGCTATACAAGAAGCTAGGCAGAGAACTAGTTTTTCTAGAGCAATAGAAGATGCTATAAGATCTAAGCCAGATTTAATGCAAGAGTTTGATCAGCTTGTTAAAAACGAAAATGGAACTCCAAAATACAATAGCTTAGACTCATGGCGAAGATCAATAGACTTTAGCAACGCGCTACTAAAAGTAGTTGAAACACCTTTGTTAGACGGTTTAGTACAGCAAGGTATGACAGAGTTAGGTTTACCACCTCAAGCTTTACGAGAGTTTACTAGATCTGCAAAAGAAAATATACAAGAAAGATTACTTACAAACTTTGATCCTACTAAAAACGATAGTTTATTTGGTTGGTTGACAGGTGTGTCTGGCGGCGCTGGTAGATCTATTATATATAGAGCTAAAGGTGACGTTATGAAAGCTTATAAAGAGTCTGGCCAAGCTGAAACAACTTCGCTAGACGCTATGCTTGCAGAAGACTCTAATGTTACTTTTGCTGAAACAGTATCAGGTACTGGAGCAGACACCTCTATTGATATAAAAGAAGTTGAAGGAGCTACTGTATTTTTAGAAAGTATTAATGCTTCGCCAGAGCTAGTTACAGCTATAAATAAAGAAGTACAGAAAGCTGGTGTAGATATTCAAGGCTTAACTTACAAAGATGTAAAGAAATTAGTCGTAGGTACCAACGCGCCTTTAAAAGGTATTATGGATCTAGTAGGTAACGAGTTTGGTATAGCTACTAAAAAAATAAATGAAAACAAAGATTTAACTAGCGCAGAAAGATCTAGTGCTCAGACTTTTGTAAACTCATTTGCTCAAGAGTTAATTGACATGCTTCCTGAAGGTCAAACTCAAAGCGGCCAAGCTACAGGTTTACCAAGAGCGTTGTTAAATAAGTTTTATGTAAAAGGTGATAGACTTGCTATGAAGTCTGGCGCAACTGCAGCAGGTAAGTTTTCTCAAGACAAAAGACAAGATATAAGTATTGAAGAGTTTAAAGCAGCGTTTGGTATAAATCCTGATGGCAGCTTTATAAATAACAAAAAGTTTGACGGTGCGCTTAGAGCCATAGCTGTTCAAGCAGCTATGATTAGTGCTAATCAAACTATGAGGCAGCAGGCTATACAAAACGAAACTAATCCTTTATCTGTTGTGGCTACACTAGGTGAAGGTAGAGGTAGTCTTATGTTCTCTAAAAAAGGCATTGGTAGCTTAGGTAAGCTATTGAGATCTGAGATAGATCAAGGTATATTGCTAGGCCTATCTGGTCAATTGTCACAAAATATATTATCACCAATAACAGTTATTGAAGAAGGCAATAATGTAGCTGCAAAAGAACAGTATTCTAAAGAAAATATAAGAGGCGCTATTGTAGCTACGTACGGTAAGTTTTTTAACGAAACTCAAATAGATAATTTAGTAAATGCAATACACGCTATAGCTGTTAGTAACAAAATACCTAAGACAGACAAAGGTAAAGTTACTAGACAAGAAGCTATACAAACAGAAATAAATAAATTAGTCGTAGATAACGACACTAAAGTCAAGCTATACTTTGGCACTAATGTTGATACTGTATCTTTGTACAACGACCCAGTTAAAGTAAAAGAGCATCAAGGCCACGCTATGGCCTTCATGAGGCAAGAAGTTGCTAGGATAGACGAAGAATCTGCTAACGAGGCAGAAGCTGGTTTTGCGATAATGAAGTCAATGACTATGCTAAAGCAGCAGATGTCTACCGCTGGTAAGATCGGAGGTAAAAGAGCTCAGCTATTCACAGGTAGATTGTTTTTAGAGCAAGTACTAGAAAATAATCCAGATCTAAAGTTTAGTATTAAAGAAACTAAACAAGGCGTTAGTATAGACTTTAGTAAGCCTATTACTTATAAAGGTCAAACCGTAAGCATTACTCAAGCAGACTTATCTTTAGATGCACAGTCAGGACCTGCTGTGCTAGATCAAGTTGTAGACGACTACGTTAACGGTACCAATACTGTAGACGAAAGAAGCAAGGGTGTCCTAGAGGCTAGAGAGCATTTAAATAGATTTGTCGAGTTTCACGTAAGTTTATACAACAACGGTATAACTGGATCTGAAGATCTTCAAATGGCAGCTGCTAACTTGTTGTCTAACATGAACCCAAGCTTAGCTAGAGCTGCTCAGCCTAAGTACATAGGCGAAGACTTATTGCCAGAAAACTGGAAACAAGAGACTAAAGGCATGAACGCTAAGCAGCTTCGTGACTATAAGCGTAAGCTAAGGCAGAGAAACAAAGGAAAGTTAAAGCCTGTATACGAGCACATGCAGCCAAGAGTTAACGTTGTGTTAGGTCTATTTGATGCTCATCTTTTTGAAGGTGGTGTATCAGATGTAAACGTTCAGTTTGCCAACTACGATGTTGCTATTATATCTGATAGCATGGACAAAGGTCTTAAAGAAGCTAAGCTTAATAACTCTTTAGCTGAAAACCAAAGCTTAACAGATCCTTCTTGGATGAGATACTACAACAATGCTACTGTAGCGACTGGTAAAATGGTTGGTCTGCTAGGCATTGGAGCTAATACAGACGTTAATGTAGGTCAAGGACACGCTGCTGTTTCAGAGATTATAAATAGAAAACAGCAGGCTATAAAAGAAGCAGCAGTAGCTAATAAGCTTTTATTTTCTAAAAGCGCTCGTGAAGGTAGAAAAGGCGCTAGCATTTGGGACTTTGATGATACGTTAGCTACTACAAAGTCTAATGTTATATTTAATAAGGAAGGTCAAACTAAAATAGTTAGCGCTGAAGACTTTGCAAAACAAGGTGCTGATCTAGTAGCTGAAGGTTGGACGCCAGACTTCTCAGAGTTTAACAAAGTAACGGGAGGTCAGCCTGGTCCTATGTTTGATAAAGCTTTAGAAAGAGCTAAGAAGTTTGGAACTAAAGATACGTTTATATTAACAGCAAGAGCTCCAGAATCTCAACCAGCTATTAAAGAGTTTTTAGATGCAATAGGTTTAAAAATACCTATTAAAAATATTGTTGGTTTAGGTAACTCAACTGGTGCTGCTAAAGCTAACTGGATAGCAGAGAATATTATTGCAGAAGGATATAATGATATAGGATTTGCTGACGACGCTTTGCAAAACGTAGATGCGGTACAAGAATTACTAGATCAATACGATGTTAAAAGCAGTGTTCAACAAGCTAAATTAAACTTTAGTAGAAGAGGACCTGTAATTTTTGCAGAGATACTTGAAGAAGGCGCAGCAGATCTTGACTCAACTTTTAATATTATACTTGAAGAGACTAAAGGTGTAGGTAGAAATAAAAGATTTTCTGCAGCTAAAGCTAGAAAACGAGGTAAAAATAAAGGTAAATTTAAATTCTTTTTACCACCTTCAGCAGAAGATTTAAAAGGTCTTATATATCCTTTCTTAGGTAAAGGTAGAGTTGGTGAAAAGCATCACGCTTGGTTTAAAGAAAACATATTCGATCCGTTTGCTAGAGGTGTTAGACATTTAGACATGGTAACTCAAGCTATAGCAAATGACGTTAAAGAGCTTAAAAAAGCTTTACCTAATGTTAAGTCTAGACTTAGAGCAAATATACCTAATTCAGAGTTTACATACCAAGATGCTATTAGAGTATACAACTGGAACCGTATGGGTGTTGATATACCTGGTTTGTCTCAAGCTGATTTAACTAACTTAGTTAATATTGTAAAAGGTGATGCTGACTTAATGGCGTATGCTGACGGAATTAACACTATAACCCAACAGTCTGTTCAAGGCGATGTAAAGCCTGGCAACGACTGGACTGCTGGTACTATAGAATCAGACATAGCAGACGCTATGAAAGATGCTAGAAAAATATACTTAACTGAGTTTATTGAAAATGCTGACATAGTATTTTCTGAAGAAAACTTAAATAAGATAGAAGCTGTATTTGGTAGTAATCATAGAGAAGCTATTGAAGATATGTTGTATCGTATGAAGACTGGTAGTACCAGAAACTTTGGTAGCAACAGATTGATGAACACCTTTACGCAGTGGTTGAACGGTTCTGTAGGTGCAACGATGTTCTTCAACGCTAGATCAGCAATGCTCCAGATGATATCGAACATCAACTTTATAAACTGGCATGACAATAATCCACTTAAAGCGGCTGCTGCGTTTGCAAATCAAAAGCAATATTGGACTGACGTGTCTATGATATTTAACTCACCGTGGTTAAAACAAAGAAGAGGTGGTATTGGTACTGACTTAAACGCGGCTGAGTTATTAAGAGAGCTGCAAGGCGCTAAAAACCCTATGAAAGTAGCTATAGCTTTTATGCTTAAGCTAGGCTTTACACCTACTCAAATAGCTGATAGTTTAGCTATTGCTACTGGTGGTGCTACTATGTACCGAAATAGAATTAAAACATATCAAGAGCAAGGTTTAAGTAAGCAAGAGGCTGAGGCAAAAGCTTACGAAGACATGAGAGAAATTGCTGAAGAAAGCCAGCAGTCTACAAGAGAAGATAAAATATCTCAACAACAAGCTTCTCCTCTTGGTAAGATTATACTAGCGTTCCAAAACGTAACAATGCAGTATAACAGACTTATGAAGCGAGCTGCACAAGATTTAGTTAATGGTAGAGGTGATATTAAATCTAACGTGTCAAAGATTGTTTACTACGGCATGGTGCAGAACTTAATATTCTACGGACTGCAGCAAGGTTTATTTGCAGCTTTATTTGGTGATGACGAAGAAGATCAAATAGATGAAGATGAAAAAGCTAACCTTCTAAACGGCATGCTTGATAGTTTGTTGAGAGGCGCTGGTATAGGAGGAGCTGTTATATCTACAACTAAAAATGTTATACTAGAATTTATAGATCAAAAAGAAAAACTTGATGATGACAAGTATTACACTGACTCTGAAGAAGGACCAATTATATTAGAAGCTCTTAATATATCTCCTCCAATAGGTATTAAAGCTAGAAAACTAGCTAGTGCTTTAAGAACTTGGCACTACAACAGAGACGTCATTAATCAAATGGATAAAACAGATATTGATAATCCAATGTATGAGTCTTTGTTTAACGCAACAGAAGCTATAACAAACATACCTCTTCACAGGCTTTATAATAAGTTCATGAATGTAAGAGAGTCTATGGACTCTGACCATGAAACTTGGAAAAGAATAGCTATGTTCTTAGGTTGGAGCCGTTGGAGTTTTGGAATAGAAAACCAAGACGTTATGGTAGCTCGTGATGAAGTTAGAGAAATAAAAGCGGCAGAAGCAGAAGAAAGAAGAGAGCAAAAGAAAAGAGAAAGAGAGATTGAAAAAGCGGAGGAAGATGCTCAAGTTATCGAAGACAATAAGTTAGATCAAGAAGAAAAAAGAGACGATGGCGCTACTGAAGTGCAGTGTGCTGCCGTCAGCGGATCAGGCAAACGCTGTTCTAACATGGCTTTAGATGGTAAAAGTTTCTGTACAGTACACGACGAAGTTCCTCAGCAAGCAAACGAAGTACAGTGCTCACACATAAAGAAAGACGGTAAACGTTGTAAAATGAAAACAAAAAATAAATCAGGAAAATGTTATTATCACGATTAAGTTTATTACTAACTTTACTATTTAGTTGTACTTTAGTACAAGCTCAAGAGCTAAAGAAAGCTTTTAAGTTTTCTACGTTCTATGCGGCTGTTAACGGAGGCAACTCTGTATCAGATCAGACTATATACTCTGTTACTGACGGATTGACTCAAGAGACTGTAGCAACTCCGTTTGACTATAGCTTATCTATGGGTGTACGTAAGATCGCTAGGTTTGGCTATGAAAACAGAGCTAATGCTTTTTACGACGGGTCAGAAACATCTTGGTCTGCTGACGCTAATATAGGTAAGCGTAACGGCATAGAGTTTCTTGGAGAAGTTACATACGAAAGACAGCAAGGCCGAGAGTTCTTTAATCAACACCACTTTTTTCGTTACATCGGAGACAAAGTTATGGCAAAGGTTGAATACCATGAAGACGGTTTTGCAGACATTGAGTACTTTGAAGCCTCTCAAAGATATAGACTTAAACTCGGTAAGAAGTTTTCTCTCCACGCAGGAGTCGCTCAACGTATCTCAGAGCCCTATGGATATGATCCACTTGCTGAATGGAAGCTTGCAAACGGAGATATCCACTACACTTACCTCGCGCTTCAAGAAGGATATACTCACAACCTTACAACTGGAGAATACATGGCTCCAGACGGAACAGTTGTCGCTTCAAACACTGAGGTCTGGGAAGCAGTCACTATCCCTGAAGTCTTATCTGAATACTCTGCTAGAAAAAGAAATGAACTTGCTCGCCAGTGGAATTACTCGGTGGTTGCCGGGTTCGACTTCTATCACTTTACAGAGGACTTCTGGTTCCACACTTGGGGAAATGTTATGCCCTACCATTACGACACAGGTGGGGAATATATGTATCACAACACAGTGGACGGCCAGTGGCTTGACTACTCGGGCGGACTTATTTTCGG
>Ga0098037_1000266_pt1 | contig 28966 bp, 26 predicted proteins | sample 5_EtaG_FD_75050 | JGI IMG/M metagenome (GOLD analysis project Ga0098037, IMG submission 75050) | Marine viral communities from the Subarctic Pacific Ocean - 5_ETSP_OMZ_AT15132 metaG | ecosystem: Environmental > Aquatic > Marine > Oceanic | place: Pacific Ocean | collected 2015-01-08 | reverse complement strand
CGACGGCGATGATGTGTGGAAAGACTACGGTTCAATCCTACGAGTTCGGCGTGACATCTACGACGGACTCCTTGAGTGGGCGAACGATGACCGAGGGCCACCCGGATGGTGGGAGGGAAAGAAGAATGTCTGAGATTGTGATGTGGCGTACAGCCAGTATGGAAAACAAATGGAAGGATGGTAAGGGTGATGTGCGTCTCGCTTACATTGACTACTACGGTAAGTCATGGCTTGACCTACGGGTGATGAACACCACGGATGGTAAGAATCAACACACACGCCACGGTGTGAGACTCACACTACAACAAGCGAAGGAGATGCTACCACGACTCATTGAAGCAATTGAACACGCTGAGAATGTGGAAGAAGAAAGAGAACGAGAGGATTGAATCCTATATAAAGCAGCACCGAAGTGAGAACCATGAAACAAGCCGCCGAAATGATTTGGACAGACGGAAGTGGGAAGGCACTGAGTGCCCTCGCTTCACAACTGAGCAAGCGTGAGAAGACCTTGCACGAGAAGCATGAGGACTACTACGCTAACCCACAACTCATGGTGGTTGATATGCTCACAGGCTCAACCGTGATTCTACAGACTGAGCCACACGAAGGTGGTAAGACCCACGGCAACGGGTACCGACGATGCTCCGCTGTTGAACAGCGCATAGCACGGAAGTTGCCAGCAAAGCGCATCATGCGCCGCCTGCTCAGCATGGCGATTCGCAATTTTGTTCCCAAGGATGCTGACGCTGATGTCGCAAGTCCTGTTGTCAAGAAGGCGTTGAAAGACATCGCCGCTATCATCGCTGACGATTCAGTGGTGGACGACAGCAAGTACGACGCTGCGTTGGATAAAGCGATTGAAGAGATTCTTGGACACACGATGTCCACACGAGCGGGTGATACCCTGCTCAAAATGGAGGCCATTCCACTCAGCACTGCGTTCATGGATGTGGATGCAGTAAAGGCTGAGTTGAAAGAAAAGGAAGTGAAAGCATGAAAATGAAGAGAGGAGAGAAAGAAGGACGAATTGCATTTGCCGCACGAGTGGTCAACGCCGTGGCTGGCGCAGTAGAAAACCCACCACAGCCGGTTGATGAGTTGTACGCAGTTATTGACAAGCGGTGTAAGCGAACCAAGACTACAAAGGTTCGCTTTGCCACGAACTTGAGCGACGCTGCACGCAAGTACGAACTCATCTCCGTGAGGAAGAACAAAGGCTTGTGGCGTAAGTTGAAGGCTAACGCACCGTTGTTCTACCCACTGGACGGTGACGGTTTGTCCTGTGATGAAGAAGCGACCGTGCAAAAGGAAGCGACGACTGAGAAGGTTGTCAAGACGGTGAGTGTTTCCAACGAGTCAATTGACGGCTGTTCAGCAGGTCAGTTGTTGAAGTTCGCTTACGGTATGGACAAGGATGATGTGATGAGCGTTGTTGAGGACTTGTTGTATGACAGACCAATCGCCAACACTCGTCTCGCTCTCAAGAGCGTGCTTGATTACCTATCGTCTCGCAACGGTGAATATCTCTTGGATGCGTTGGATTCTGCTATGCAGGTGTGATGAACATGCGAGACTATCTCGTTCACATCATTGGCCCTCTTGATGAAGAGACGGGCCTGCCGATGTGGGAATTTTGGGAGCGTGAGGAAGCATGACTGAAGAAATTGTTATCAGCAAAGAAGCGGACGCTCTCGCTCGCTCAGTTGCTGCCCACAAGGACAACGACCGGGCGCTTGAGTTGGCTACGAGTATTGGGCTTGACCACATTCAGTACGCCACTGCGAAAATCATTCAGTTGACGGTAGGAAAGGATGACCGTTGGATGAATCAGCGAAGCCCGCACGGCCTCATGGTGGATTGCATCTACCTTGTAGCAAAGAACGCTGGCATCAAAGTCAGTGCTCAGCGTATGCGAACAATCACGATGAGTATTTTCAATGTAGGTACGCAACCCCGACCCAACAAATGGCAAGACGAGTTCAGCGATGTGTTGGAGTTGTTGTTGTGAACTTCTCTAAGTTGGCTGACATTCATGAGCGCTTGCGCTTAGGCTCAAAGCCGGGCGCTGAATTGAAGCGCATTGAATCACTTGAGGAAGCGCTCTTTGCTTACGAGTTATTCTTCCCGTCTTACGCTCGCATTTCACCTACAAGTGTTGCGAAAATGATTGGTGAGGAATTGGGACTCTACATCAATGTAGTGAAAGAGATGTTGCCCGATGAAGAAGTGTTCATGGGTTTGGCCTCCGAGAGTAACAAGACATCCTCACGCAATCTCACTACCGGCCAAGTTCTGTCCTACCCTTATGAAGCGGCATCGTTCACGGACATAGCGTACCGACATGATGAGAAGGAGGCTCGGCTGGTGTGGCGTTGGCTCTTGAAAGCGAGAGCAGTACTCAGTAAGCGAACCTTCTTCGCAGCACTCGCACGGCAGTTGAAGTTGCCAGTTGAAGTGGTGCTTGGTTCTCAGTCCAAGGACACCTTAATCAAAATGTACAAAACACCTTCAAGCATCATGTCCCTCAAAGAGTGGTGGAAGTATGAAGCGAACTTTCCTACACCTGCCCGTTGGAAGGCGTGGAGCAAACTCCAACCACCCGAGGGTCAATGGTATGCTATCGTTATCCCCTCAATGTACCCCAGCGAAGAAAGCCGTCAACGGTTGTGGTACACATGGGGGAATGTAACATACAACCGAGAAGGTGTACCTATTGGTAGCACAAGGGAAGACTTCAACATTCTCAAGGAGTTCACTCACAACACTGTGCTTGACTACATTTCATCAGCAGACCCTCACGCTCCTTTCAGTAGGCGTATGCACCACATCCGTGCAAGAGTACATGACCTGTCCAAGCATGGTGCTTGGGAGTTGGTCAATAACCGAGTTCAACATGAGGATGTCCACTGCGTGCGACTCATCCACGAGGACACACAGTACGAACCGGGAGGCGTCATGGGCTACACGCTCCACGCTGAGCGCTCACGAGCGTACCTCAAGTTGGAGAAGCAGTACACTGAGAAGAAAGAGTTGCGTTGGGAGTTAGCGGCGCTTGATGGCTTGTCCGATTTTGTTCCTGTAGTTGATGTACCCTCGTGCGACGAAGCGGTTGTCAAGGAGGACACTGACTTAGGAGAGGTTGTTATCGTTGTTGAAGTGGCAGTGCTCAGTGCTGATGCTAACGGTAACATCACACAGTGCTTACCGATTAGAGTGAGACGAGACTTGGGTATCAACGACTTGACACAAATAACTGAACTGATTGAAAGAGGAATGACACATGCAGAAAATTGACGACGACAAAGAACAATGGCTTACGGCTGGCTACATCGCTGGTGCGATAAAGTTCAATGTGAGTGTGGTGAAAGCCAACGAGCGACCCAACGGACACCGTGTACGCATGAGCGTATCGTGGGCTAACAAGCCTGCGATAGTCATGCAACCCCTCATTCAAAGACTACTACAATTAGCGAACCTTGTGTACAAGGACGAGTGGACGAAGCAAGGAGATGTGATGAAGTGGATTGTCCTGTTGGACGGACTGGACTTAGCGTACAAAACTCGTACGCTGATTGCAGACCGAGCGGGACTTCACATGTTTCAGTGGGTGTGGGATAACCCCGCACCTACCGACTACGAAGAGTTCATTGAATGGGCGAAGGCTTTTGACGACGAAGAAGCAGTATTGGGTTGAATCCTATATAAAGCAACAACAGAAGGGAGTATCATGAAAACCGCAGATTTTGAACCCACCATCCTGTCACAACTGGCAGGGCAAGCGACCTTCGTGGAGGACGCTAAGCGCTGGGTTGCGAGTGGTAAGTACCCCAACGCTGTTCTTCTACATGGCCCACCGGGCACTGGTAAGACCACAGCCATGCGTGTCCTGTTCCGTGCCATGCTGGATGACTTCTACGATGAAGTCAACTACATGATTACCAATGCCAGTGATGACCGTGGTATTGACTTTGTTCGTGACCTCAAAGGTAAGGCACAAGTCAAGGGTGTGGGTGTAGAGCGAAGAGGTATTGGTCTTGATGAGGCAGACGGTCTTACACCCCAAGCACAAGACGCTATGCGACAAATCATGGAAGAGTGTGCAGACAATGCGTTCTTTGTACTCACGGCCAACGACCTTAGCAAAATCCGACCGGCCATCAAGAGTCGGTGCCTTGTGTACGAGTTCATGCCCATTAGTGTGGGCGATGGGGCGAAGCGACTTATGCAACTTCATGCAGGCGCTCCTACAGAAGAGTGGACCCAAGCCGCTGCCCGGTTGATGAATCACACAGGTGGCGACATGCGACAAGCCATTGAGATTTGGCGACACACTGATGACCCTCAAGAGATTACACGCTTGCGTGATGAAGGCAACGCTTCGTCAGCAGCGCTCGCTGCTGTGAGTGGTGAGTACATGGAGATGCGACAAGTCCTCTACGGTATGCTTGACCGTGGGACAACTCTCAACTTCGTGATGCGCAACTTCCACGACAGCCTCACTGAGTTCTTTGAGATGGACTCCGACACTACCTTCACGGTCATGGCCGTGTTGGGCGAGATGGTACCTCACATGTATGAGTGGCCCATCGGTTCCTATTCCTTCGTTGATTGCCTCGTGGCACGACTACGAAAGGAGGTATCTGCATGAGTGAAGAATACGAAGAAGAGTACTACGAAGAAGAGCAAACGACCGACCTACCTGCTGGTGTGCTTGAGCGAATCGCTAAGCATGCTGAGCGATTGAAGAAGCCGAAGGATGAGATTCGTACGGCCTTCCTCAATTACATTCGCAGCGTTCATGGTTGTGATGATTGGCAAAGTGAAGATGCAGACCTGTTGGAAGACTGGGCTGAGCAAATGGTTGTTGAACTACGCAACACTGGTGGCGGTGGCGGTATGGCTGGCTCCGTTGCTTTTGTCGGTTGCTTCGTTGGTGTTGACCCATCACGCCGTGACCGTCGTGGTGGGCTTGTTAAGCGTGCCAAGCGTGAGTTCACACTTGACCCCGGCAAGGCTGTGGGTCAAGGTATCGCTGGGCACTACACCAAGAGTGGTGATACTTGGGTGCTCAACCGTGCAGGTGGTACTGACAAGACTGACATCTCAGTGGACGAAGTACCACCCAACTCTTTCATCGCTGACGGTGAACGCATCTGCTTGGTCACCAAGGCTGGTAAGCCAAAGGCCATGAGCATGATGGGTCGCAACTACTACTTCCTCGGTGCTCCCGAGGATGAGTTCACTCACGACGGTGCCATTCAATTGTGGCGCTTGGACATGCAAGGCGAAGACGCTGACGCACCTGTGCTCCTCGGTGAGCCGTGCCGCATTCAAGCACGACCACCTAACGAGAACGCACCCGAGGGCTTCAAGGATGTGCTCAGTACGAGCCTTGGCATCCGAGACAAAATCCAGTACACTGATGAGTTCGTTGACGCTGAAATGCGCCCTCTACTCAAACCGTTCCGCTTTTGGTTAGACACTGAGTTGCACGGTCACTCCACTCGTTTGGATGAATTGGTTGAAGCGTATGAGGCTGGTAGCCGTACCTTCACCATCAACGGTGAGCAGGGTCGCAGTGGCCCCATCGTGTTTGTCAAGGGTACAGTCAATCGTCTCAGTAGTGAGGCTCGTGAAAGTGAGTACGACGAAGACAAGCGCTCCTACTCTCTATCACTCACTTCCAGTGCGCTTCAAAGCATTCATGGAAGTAGCGATACAAGCGAAGTCATGTGTTGGCTTGGAAGCGCATGCAACGACCTAACCAATCCATTCAGTGCTCGTGGTGTTGAGGATGAACTCATTGACTACGCTGAGAAATCAACGGTGCTTGTGTGTGGCCGAATCGCTGTGAAGCGAAAGGACGGCAAGGACATTCCCAACCTCAAGGTGATGGGTGTCTTCGCTGACCCACGACGCATCCGCCGACGACAAACTGGTGGCGACACTGGACGAGGACAATTCAACTGAGGTGATTAGATGGCAGGTTTTGGAAAGACGAAAGAAGCAAACAAGGCAGAAGAACAACAAGCGGAGATTGAAGCGACACCCGCTATCCAGCGGACGGATGATGACCCGTTCAGCGCACTGCGTAAGGAGTACTTACTGATGGACAACATGCCACAGTCGCACTTGTTCATGGGTATCGCAGGCCACGACAACACCGGTAAGACGGCTATCGTGACTGACGCATTCTCACGAGATGAGGAAGCGCAAGAGCGTGGTGAAGAGTTGTGGATTCTTGACTTTGAAGGTGGCGGTGCCGCTAACAAGTCAGCCTTCCACAGCGAGAATACCAACATCCGTTGTTGGGAACCATGGGTCATGATGCAAGGTGAGCGTACTTCGTACAACTACCCAGCCACTCACGCTCGTGTGATGTCAATTGCACAGTTCGCCAACGACATAGCGCAGAAGCAACGGGACCCCGACTACGAAGGCCCACGCTTGTGGGGCTTCCTTGTCACTGGTGTTGACTTGTGGGACAGCGTGTGTGTGAACTGCATGCGTATCGTTGACCTCAACATCGCCAAGGACGGCATAGAAGCCGCTGACTGGAACAAGAAGGTGGGGCACCAATGGGACTGGGCGATTCGCAAGACTCGCTTCCATCAACTCACTGGGTTGTGCCGAGCGCTTGTCAAGGCTGGTGTGCGTGTGTTTTGGGAGACTCACCTGCGCCTCACGAACTACTCGTGGGGTAAGGCTGAGGATTCCGACCCGACATGGCGACCCGACTGGGAGAAAGCCAGCAACAACTTCGTGTATCAAATTCTCATCTGTGAACGCAAAGACCACAAGGACGATGAAACCGGTGAGGTTGTTCGTTCCGAGTACACGGTGACCTTTGAGAAGAGCAAGACCAATGCCAAGTTGCAGGGTCAAAAGCGCACGACACTCATTACTGAAAGCGGACAGGAGCCGCAGTGGTTCGGTTTGCCCGAACTCTACGACGGTACGCTATGAAATTCAAGGGGGTTTGAGGCTAATAAGGAAGAAGCATGTTTCTTGGTTTGGGCACTTCTCACGGCGTTTTTTCAACTTTCTCGCCGCTTCCTTTCCCCCACCTCTTATTCAATGATGTGATACAATGACAGAACTAACTATTGACAGAAAACAACTGGCTTCCTTCCTCGGTGGCTTCGGTAAGAATGTAGGCGACTTACGCTTAGTAGTGAACGAAGAAACCATTGGTGGGACTGTGGCATTCATGTCTCACTTTCTTCGGAAGAAGGAGACTATCAAAGGTAAAGTCAAGACCAAAGGTGCGCTCCACATTAGCGAGTTAGCAAAGGTACAGAAGTTCGTGAAGTCGCTCAAGACTGACGAAGTAAGCATTAAGCAACTTGGGACTACGAAGCCACTTTACATCACTGCTGGTGGAAGCAAACTCCAACTACCAACAAGCGCTACGATTGTATCGTTCAGCAAGGTATCGTTGTTTGCACAACTTATTGGAGATGCGAAGGAGAAGGAGTGGACGAAGTTCCACAACGCTGACCTCGCTGTACATGGTACAATTGACCTGTCTGCATTGACGGGTGTGACTAAGATGCGAGGCATCCTCAACAGTAGCCCGCTCTTCCGAGTGATTGCTAACGCTGAGGAAAAGGAGTTCACCGTTACTGCTGGTAAAAAGAACGAGGCTCGTCTGTTCTCAACAGCGGCGCTTGTTGACGCTAAGGGGCCCGGTGCCCCTATTGAGTCCACCTTTGGTGCGTGGTTGATGGAGGCTCTTGCACTCATGCGACCGCAGCCTGCTGACATTCACTTCGGTGCTAACACTGTGCTCATCATTGAACAGAACGAAGACCTGTTAGTGGTCATTGACCAAAGGGCGTGAGTGCATGATTGTGGACTTCTTCTATGAGGACGGCGAGTACGACCAACCTTCACTGTACCTTCGTACGAGGAACAAGCAAGGTGAACTAACGAAGCGCATTATCCGTCCACATGATGAAGAGTACATCCGACCGTTCTGTTGGATTGCTGAGGGTGAGGCTGAATGGAAAATCAATCGGTTGAAGAATCGCTTCCCGAACATGGACATCATCAACAACGAGACAGCAGTTGGTATTGACAAGAAGAGGCTCGTCAAAGTAGAAGTGGACAAGCCCAATGACTTGTGGGACATCAAAGACGAAGTGCGTACTTATGAAGCGGACTTGAATTACTTGGACCAAGTATTGCTCACGCTCTATCCCGACAAGGTTCCCGACTTTCACCCTCGTGTGTGGTACATTGACCTTGAGTGGGACCCGAAGCAAGACTTCACGACAGTGATGGCTGTAGTTGATTCCCACACTGAGCATCCCGTCGTCTTCGCATGGCGACCGGAAGGAGGAGACCATTACGGAGCGAGGTGGGTTGAGCGTGAGGGTGGCTACATGCTTCATGAGTATGGTAGCGAGGCTGCGATGCACGAAGCGTTCATTCAACGCTTGACAATGTGCGACCCCGACATCCTCGTAGCCCACGCTCTCATGTGGGCTGACTTACCACATCTCATGCGTAGGTTAGACAACCCCGATAGGCTCTCACCCATAGGTCAAGTTGTTCGTCCGTTCAAGACTAACGACGGCTACAAGGAAACACAGCAACCCATCAAGGGTCGCCTGTGTTGGGACTCAGCAGCAGGGTGGAAGAGCGGTAGCGGATTTGAAACGCTATGGCAAAAGTCCGGGCGTGGACAACTACCCAACCGAAAGTTGAATACCATCGCTGAACAGTTGGGTCTTGGTTCTAAGTTGACTGAAGAGGTTGAGGGTATGACCGTACACAACGGTTGGTACGACTACTACGATTCTTTCATTGACTACTGTTTGAGAGACACTACGCTTTTAGCAGGTATCTCCAAACGCTTGTATGCCATTGACTTCTTCGTTGCTATGCAAAAGTTGTGTGGTGTATCATGGGCGAGCACTCACAAAGTCACACGCTACTTCCGTGGGCTTGTAGGTCGGCGCACTGACAAGAAAGCATTCAGTGCGAAGAATGTCTTCCGTGAAGACTTGGAAGCGGCTTACATCCCCAAGCCCATAGCCGGGCGACACAGGGGAGTAGCGCTTGTTGACTATGCTTCTCTTTACCCCAACATCATTCTCAGCGACAACCTCTCCTACGAGACGAAGCGAGATGCACCGGGACCGGGCATCAAGACACTGGGGAACGGTACACACTGGGACCAAAGTGAGAAGGGGTTGTTGCCTTCTATCGTTGAAGAAATGCTTGAACTTCGCAAGGAGTACAAGCGTAAAATGAAAGAGGCTACTACTGATGAAGAACGCCTTGGTTATGACATGCTACAAATGGCAGCGAAGGTTGCAGTGAATGCGCTGTACGGTATGTGTGGAATGAAGTCTCTACAGGGAATGTGGGTTGACAATGACATAGCATCCACCATCACCTTCCGTGCCCGTGAGGCTATCCGTCACTTACTGAGCGAAAGCGAGGAGCAAGGCTACAAGTCCCTGTTTGGACATACTGATTCGGCATTCATTCAAGTGCCCTTTGATGACGCACAACCATTAGCAAACCATCTCACTAAGACGGCTCAATCAAAATTGCAGTTGTCTCATATGGATGTTGAACTGGAGGCTTACTTTGACTACTGGACTACTGCTCCTGTGAAGAATCGGTACTTCGGTTACAAGGTGTGGCCCGAGAGTGCGAAAGGGGATTTGAAAATTTCCGGTTATGAAATCAAAGCCTCAAGTTCAGCACCTATTACAAAGCAAGTACAAGGCTTAGCCATGGAACTCATCGGACACGGTGCCGATGAGTCAACTGTGACTGAGGCGCTACGCTCACTTTCACTGGCTGTAAAGAACGGCACTATCCCATTGAAGGATGTGGTGATGTCCACTCGTCTTACCAAGGACCCGTACGACTACGAGAAGCCCACACCCGGTGCCAAGGCTGCGATGTACTACAATGAGCACAAAGGTGGCGAAGCGTGGGGTAAAGGCGACAGCGTATCGTGGACCTATGTGAAGGGTTTCAAAGAGGGTGTACCCGATTACTTTTCTTTTGGGGGCGACAAGAAGCCTGCATCATTCGTTGCATTCCGTGAGGATTCGGAACTTGAGAATTACATCATCAATTGGGATAAGGTACTGGATGTACTGGTAAAGTCCAAGTTGAAGAGACTCTACGAGAGCCTTGATTGGGACATCAAGGCCGCTGCTGGTGATGTAGTCCCGAAGACATACTGGTGAAGACGATGGGATTTTGGGACAGACTATTTAGACGCTTGAGAACGCAAGAAGAAGAGAGAGAGATTGAAGGTTATTATTCAAGAGCGAAGCGGTTCTATGGGGTGGAAGAGGAGTGAAGTGCAGTGAATGTGGTAGTGAGAACTTACACACCCGACGACAGAAACACTTTGACTATATAAAGCGGCAGTGGAGTAAGAGAACAGTTGAATGTATCAAATGCGGACACAGTGAAAAGAGGGTGATTGAATGAGCAGAATTGAAGACGAAGTGTGTGAGAAAATCCAGCAACGGGCTGAGGTTGGCAAGACCAAGTACGGGGTGACCATGGAGACAGCCCCGTTGTCTCGCCTTGAATGGCTCGTCCACGCACAGGAAGAGGCCATGGACTTGGCCGTGTACTTACAGAAGTTGATTGAGATGGAGATGGAACAATGAGATGGAATCCAAACCCCGAAGGTGGCAACAACGAGCGTGATGGCTACGAGCACAAAGAGTTGCTCAAGTCCTACGACAACAGTACCTATGCGTGGCAACCAACCATGGAGGACAAAATCCTACGAACGAGTAAATCATCACTTGGTACTTTCAGTACTTGCCCTCAACAGTACTACTTCTCCAGTATTCTCGGCCTTCGTGGTGAGGAGCAAGACTACCACATCCGTGGTTCCAATGTTCACGACGCAGTGGAGTATTGGTGGAAGGCTATGGTTGATGTGGTGGAAGGAGTGTACGATTTGATAGAGGCTGGTGAGAAGGATAAGGCCCTCACGCTGTGCATTGAGACGCTACCCGACCCACCGACTCCCTACATGTACGGGGAGCCCGAGCAGTTGCGCCTCTATGTTAAATGGCAATTTGAACGCCTATGCAATTTAGAGCGAATACAGATGCGAGACTGGTTCCCTGTTGGGAACGAAACTGAGATTCACGCTACACGGACTGTTGTAGCAAGCGACGGTACTGAGGTTCCTATCCACATGAAGGGGTTCATTGACCGCATGTTTGTGGACGATGAACACACGGGTATCGTTCTCATGGAATTGAAGACGGGTAAATGGAACAAGTACAAGCCCTCGCAAATGAGGAATGAGATGCAGTTCTACCGCATGATGCTTGAACATAGTCCACACATGGAGTTTCTACCTGTTGTTGCTTGGGGATGGCAATTCCCCGGCGGTGGTATCAACGGGGGCGACGGCCCCATGTGGGACTACGAAGCATTGAAAGGGCGTGTTATTCAATACGCACCGAAGACAGTTGAGAAGCGTTTGACACAACTGGTTGACGCTCATTTGGCTATGGACTTTCCCCCTAAGAAAAGCATGCTGTGTGGTTGGTGTGACTACATGGAGCGCTGCCCAGCATGGATGGAAGAATACACAATTGGAGATGAACAACATGAACAGAAGTGAATTGAGAAAGAGAACAACAATGATGAAGACAGCAGTGAAAGGAATCATGGAAAACCCATGTAGTCTTGAATTGGTGTCATCGTTAGTTGGAGAAGACATCAGCATTCGTATGATGATACAGAAGACACTGAGCGACTACGCTGACTTGGGGTGTGAACCCACGGTACCACTACCGTGCCACCTTCATGTCACGATACACCCCTCATTACTGCAAGACGATGTGCTGGCTGATAGCGCTCAGCGTATTGCCGCCCGCTTAGACGATTACATGGCTAACTGGTGATGTCATGGTATTCGTTCCGCTTGACTTCCCACGGGAAGTCCTTGAGATGGCGTCAAACGGCCAGCAGGCTGGACGCTACATCGTGAAAAGTTGGAGCGAGTTAGAGCGATACTGGAAAAGTAAGAACGGGAGCGGGAATGTTTATTTCACAATGTACGGTTATCGTGCAACAAAACCACCACGCAACCACCGAGTGGATTACGAAACACCGGTCATTCATCATTTTGTGATGGACTTTGACTGTAAGGATTTCAAACGCCGTGGTGTTGAAGTTGATTTCACTTACATGCACGAACAAGTAAAACGCCTACATGCTTTCTTCCTACAAGAAAACATCCGACACTTCGTATGGTTTAGCGGAGGTGGCTTCCACATTTGGGTTCCACTCGCTGAGACTTACATGCCCAGCAACGGGAACGAAGTCAAACGCATACGAGAAGGTGGACGGAAGTTGATGGCCCAGTGGCACAACGATTTAGATTTAGGATGCAACGACCCAACTGTTGCGTTTGACACAAGCGGTATGATTCGCATTCCCAATTCCTACAATGCTCGTCGTGGTTGCTGGAGCATACCTCTTGAAAGTGAGGAGATACTTACCTTAGACCACGACGGGCTGATGGAGACAGCACAAGTAGCACGCAGTGGCTACATTGAGCACGGTACTGAGAGCGTGGTTATCACGCTACCAAAACAACGCAACCTATTCAAGCGCACAGTAGAGAAGGTGGAGGGCCTACCGGATGTCACGCTAAACGACATCGTGGTCTTACCCTGCCTTGCTGGGGCTCTTGGTGAGGGCAACCCGATTCACAAAGCACGCTTTCACCTTGTGGCTTACCTCGCTGCTCGCTTCCGTTGGTTTCACCCACCCGAGGCTATCAACGATACCGAAAAGCAAGAGCATGCGGTACGCATTTGCGACATCATTTCAAAGCAGAATTGGGTGGACTACGACCCCGACATTACGCAGAAGCATGTAGAGAGCATCGTGTTCGGTGGTGCTGGCAACAAAGGTTACTGTGCATCCTCTTGCGCAACGATTGAATACGATGGGCTGTGCGTAGGGAAGTGCCGTTACCACGATGGTAGCATGGAGGAATTATGATGCCGAGAGTGAGATGTTCTATTTGTAGTGGCTTGATGAGTAGCAGTAGTCGCTACAACAATACGCCCGATGACTTCGCACATGTGTGTCATACTTGTCGCTTACGAGGGCCCGAAGATTCAATGAGGTGTGTCGCTACAACTAGCACGGGAAAACGATGTAGGAAGTGGAGAGGCTACAAAAGCGAACACTGTAAGACACATAGGAGTGATGACAATGCCTAAGCCGGATTTGATAATTGACAGCAACGAAAGAGGACCCCTGTGTGAGTCTATCCAGCGCAAGGCAGACAAGGCCGGTCTTGCTGTTGCGAGACAGGCGTTAGTGGTTGGAGACTACCTATTGGGTAGTGCTTGTGTGGAGGCGAAGAGCATTAGCGACTTCATTCAATCCCTTCATAGTGGACACTTGTGGCGACAGTTAGAGAACATGGATGCAAATTACGAGCGCTTTTTTCTTCTCATTCACGGGAGCATAGCGAAGTACATCGCTATGGCGAAGAACAACGGTAAGCGTTTGACACACACGGCTGTGCAGAATCAGTTGCTTGGTAGCATCGCTCGGGTCATGGCCGACTTTGATTGTCAAGTGTTCTTCACACCTAACATGAGCGAAGCGGCACTGTTCGTTATCAAGTTGCACGACAAGTTGCACAAGCCAGCCAGTAGCCACGGAGCGAAGGCTGTGCGCCGTGTGTCCACTAACGATGTACGCAAGGATATGTTGCTCACAATACCCGGCATTGGTGCTGACTTGGCTGACCGTCTTCTTTCAAAATGCGGAAGCATAGAAGAGATGGCGTTCCCCGACGCACTAAAACAAGTCAAGGGCTTAGGCGACCGGAAGAGGAGCATGATAGTGCGTGTACTTAGCAGCGAAGAACCAGTCCACATTGAGCGTAGCGTGAGGCGCTAATATAAAGCGGCATCACAGAACTTTATTGAAATTCATTTAAATAAATTAAAAAGAGATTTAATTCCGGTTGAATCCTATATAAAGCAACAACAGAAGAGAAGAATGGTGATAGAATGAGAAAAGCAACCGAGTATGCCGCAGTGGACAAGTACCCTTTCTTCAAAGGGTATGTGCAAGAGTTCGGCAAAGTGAGTATTGACAACGACATTCCAGCCATGCTTTCCTTCTTCTTTATTCAAGGACAGATTGCCGCACCGTATGTTCGCATCCCTTGGGATGCTACGCACCTTGACCCTCGTGTTCACGCTTTTTGGATTCAACCCTCCCGTACTGGTAAGTCAATTGCTTGGGAGTTTGTAGGTGATGTACTCAATGACTGTGGAGTCGCCAGTGATGCGTACACGAGTGGTTCGGATGCAGGGTTAATTGGTGGTGTCACGAGCGAGTGGGTGGAGAACGAAGACGGTAAGAAGGAGCAAGTCACTGTTGAAACACAGGGTATGCTCGGTGGTCAAAAGGCTCTCAACTTTGACGAAGGGAGTATCATTCTCAATCCCGGTAAGCACAGCCAAGAGACAGTGCTGTACCTACAGTCGGCGTGTAACCCTATTGGAAGCAACAGCAACATTCTCGTAAAGCACTTGAGCGGGCGACGCATTGAAACCGAGTCACTCGCATCGTTGTGGATTACCACTTACCCACCCAAGGGTGTTAAGGAGTATGTATTGACCAAGGGTATTTTTCAGCGTGTGTTGTTGTACTGGTCGCACTGGGACATGGACCGCAGGCAAAAGGTCAGCCAAGTGCGTATGAATCGCTCGTACCGTAAACCGGAGGATGGCATCGTTTCCTATGATGAAATCGTTGACTACTTCAAGTCCTTAGAAAAGCGCTTGCGTGACCGTGTATTAGCGCTCACTGAGACAACCTACACGGAATGGACGAATGAAATGACTCGTGAACAGCAAGAGGACGCTGTGCAATCAGTCATGTACGATATGTTCACAGCGGATGAAACATACTACGCCGCTATTTACGATGTGGTGGAGGATTTTTACAGCCTTTTGGAAGGACTTAACTTTGCCATCGCTGATGTCGTGGCATCCTTCGTACCTGCTATGGAGAACTATTCGGTTATTCTTGCTACTCACCTCGCCATGATGGATGACACATGGGTGGTCACAGGCGACCACTTAGACATGGCAAAAGACATTCTCTACGACCTGTTCAAGAACCTCATTCAATGGCTTGAAGGAGAGGTTGAAGTTGGTGCCAAGAAAATGGAGAAGGAGAATCATCGCAAGGATTGGCTGGAGGCTTACAACAACATTTCACCTGTGGAGTTGGACAAGCGTGGTGAGGGTTGGCGCAAGAAGGCGGCTGTCCTCAAACAGTTCCAAGCGAACCATCACATCACCCGACCTACCGCCTTCAAGAAGTTCAATGACTGGGCGGCGCATTTATTTGATGCGGCCAAGGACGGTGCAACTGTGTACATTCGTTTGAAGGAGGTGGACGCATGAGCGACATTATGGCATTGGACATTGAGACAGGCAACTACTCATGGGAGATTGGTGGATGGGACAAGCATTCGTTGTTTGAACCGACCGTTGTTGGTACATGGGATGGCAACGAAGGACACATTTTCAGCAAAGAAGACATTGAGATGGTTGGTGCTACTGTTCACCCACTTCACCCCCGAGACTTGGGGGAACACTTGCAGAAGCACATTGACAACGGTGGGCGCATTCTTGGGCACAACATTCGCAAGTTTGACTTGCCTGTGCTTAATGCAGCGCTTGACTGTTGGACAGCCGGTGATTTGATGAGCAAGACTGAAAGCCTCATTGACACAAAGTTGCTTGTAAGCAAAGCCGGGTTATCAACAGGAAGCGTGGCTACAGCGTTAGAGGTTCTCGCACGCACTACGCTTGACATCGGCAAGAGCATGTCAAGTGTAGAAGCGCCCGAAGCGTGGCGCAACGGCCAATACCTTGAAGTGGCGGAGTACTGCCTCAAGGATTGTCAACTCACATACGACTTGTACAAGTACGGATGTGACAACGGCATAGTCAAGAGCCGTTCCTTAGAGGACGGTTCAATTATTGACATAGAGGTGGATTGGAAATGAGTGAAAATAAGAACCATAGCGCACAACGAATGAACATTGAAGCAGCGAAGCGAATCGTAGGCACGGTGAGAACAACACTGGGCCCGATGGGCATGGACAAAATGATGGTTGATGGTGGTGGAAATGTTATTGTCACCAACGACGGTGCCACCATTTTGCGTGAACTTGACAGTGCTCACCCTGCTGCAAAAATGATTGTGGAAGTCTCCAAAATGCAAGAGGCTAATTGCCACGACGGTACGACAAGTAGCGTTGTGTTGGCTGGTCAATTACTCGCCAATGCCGAGGCGTTGTTTGACAAAGGCTTGCACCCAAATGTCATTAACAAAGGCTACATTCATGCCATGAATGAGTCTCGTGCATTCTTGGACTCGTTCTCAGCGCCCCTCAACAAAGAGGCATTGACTGACATCGCTCGCACTGCTATCACCGGTAAGTCGCTTGAAGCATCGGAAGAGCAAGTGGCTCAACTGTGTGTGGACACCATCAATGCGGTGGGCGATGTCGGCAAGGTACGCATGCTCGCAGCGCCCGGTGGTTCGTTGAGTGATTCGTATTTGTTCAGCGGAGTGGTTGTCAACAAAGACCTGCTCGGACAAGAGGACATAGCGGAAAGTTCACCTGTTTTACTTCTCAACAGCGGCTTGGAAGAAGAGCAACAAAAGGCCAACATGCAGGTGCAGGTTGATGCTACTTCCTACAGCAGTGTGAAGAACGCCGACCGTCAACATTTGCTTGATGCGGCCAAGAAAGTGGTAGCCGCTAAGCCGAAGGTTGTCTTTGTGCGAGACGGTGTGCATGACACTGTGGTTTCGTACTTGCGCAAGGCAGGTATCGCTGTGTGCCGACGCTTGCCCGAGAGCACGATGAAGCGCTTGTCAAGCGAACTCGGTGCTGAAATCTATCACTCACCCGAGGACGACATGGTGTGTCAATTGGGCGAGATTGAGCGAAGAGAGTACAACGATGTAGTGTACTTGTTTGTTGCCGGAGAACAAGGTGGAGAAGCCACACTCGTTCTCTTCGGTGCCACTCAGTCCACGCTTGACGAAGTACAGCGTGGCTTTGACGACGCACTGGGCGTTGTGTCGCTTGTTGCTAACGGTGACTCCACGGTGTACGGCGGTGGGGTTGCTTACCTCATGACAGCCATGCACTTGCGTGAGAATGCCTCCACCATCGGTGGGCGTGCTCAAATGGCGATTGAGTCCTTTGCTGACGCATTGGAGAGCATTCCCGGCACCATCGCTGAGAACGCTGGTCATGATGCACTGGACACCATTCTTGCTATGCGCCACGCTGGTGGTGCTATGGGCCCGGATGTTGAGAACGGTGGTATTGTGTGCATGAAGGAGTTGGGTGTACGAGAACCCAAGTCGCTGGTACGCAGCGCTATCACGAGCGCTACTGAGGTCGCTACAGCCATTCTACGCATTGACGATGTTATCGGCAGGCGTGGTGAGTGATGGGTCGTCTGCTTGATAAAATGAATGTCAAGTGTCGTGCTTGCGGGCACGAGCACATTCCACGACGAATCCAAGGTAAGTACTTGGACGGCGACAAGAAGCGTATCAGTTTGTGGCAGTGTAGAGAGTGCGGGCACTTTTGGGTGGATAGCGCTTTCAAGAAGAGGCGCTCACCGTTCACAAGGTGAATTACCAACTTGCCATTTCGGCGGGCGTTGGTGGAGTCGGATATGTGTTGGTAGGCCATAGTCCCATGTTGACACGATAGGCTCCAGTTCCCGACATGTAAATGATAGGTAGTATTTCCATAGCAGCCCAGTTGTGATTAGGGTATCTCGTTTGTAATTCTGTTAGCATCATTCAACTCTCCTTATGTCAAGAAATGTTCGGGTTTCCTGTCCACTTCCACCAGCGATGATTCCACCGACTTGATAATTTCCGGTGGAATTTGAGACGCTGAAATAAACTGTTGAGCCTGCCGTCAAATAAGCGGTGGTTATGCCTGCCCCGGTGTAGCGGTCCACGAAGGTGCTACGGTTGCGGAAGGAAAGCAAGTCGCCTGTAAGAGCGGAGTTGCTTGAGATAGTTATCCGATAATCGGCACTTGAACCACTAAGGGCGGCGATGAATGCGCCCAAGGTGAATTGGTAAAGCCCGTCTTGTAAGATGTCAATGTAGGCATTGGAAGGGTTGATAGTCCAAGCGGATAGGGTTGTGCCGTAGGCAGGGGCTAAAACGGTACCGGAAGAGCCAAATTGGAGTTGCGTTGTCGTACCACTACCCGTACTCGCAGTTGAAGTTTGAAAAATGTATTTTTCGTATTCGCCTGTGATACCCGGCCCTTGTGGCCCCGCTGGACCTGCTGGACCTGCTGGACCTGCTGGACCCGTAGCACCTGCGGCACCTGCGGCACCTGCGGCACCGTCTGCACCGTCTGCTCCGTCACTACCGTTTGAGCCGTTATTCCCTGCTGGACCTGCCGGACCTGTTGGCCCCGCTGGACCTGTTGGCCCCGCTGGACCGGTTGGTCCCGTAGCACCTGTTTGCCCTTGTGCCGCTACAACTCCACCTGCGGAGATTGTGATGTTTGTTCCCGCAGTTAAGGCAGCAACAACATTCGTGGTATCGGTGACATTAGCACCGTCTTCTACATTGAGAAGCGTAAGCACTTCTGCTTTGGTGATGCCTGTCGCAAACGCTGGCGTACCACTATTGTCCTTAATTGCAGGTGGGTCTGTAGCAGTAGCACTTGAAGCGATTGCATCCAACTTACTTTTGTCCCCGTTAGCAAACGCTCCTTCGCTAAGCACTGCTTGATAGTCGGTGTTGGCTACAGCAGCAGACACTGTGCCGCTACCATTGGATTTGAGAATACCACTGGCACCGCTGGCACCACTAACTGTTGTACGCTCACCAGCAGTGATGATTGCACCGCTACCGGCGTTGCTGACATCACTAAGTTGAGTCACGCTTGATGCCGAGTTAAGAACTGTGTTTGCTCCATGTTTCAAAGCGTTGGATGCACCAGTGTCCATCCAAAGCGTGTTAGCATCTACCACACCTGCATCAGCAGCAGCGGGGTTGCTGGACTGTGGAGTGATTTCAAGCCCAGTTGGGTCAATCAAACCACTAACCGTCAACTTACCGTCAACGATGAGTTCGTTGGCTGTTGTGTCGTATGAGAGGGTTGAGTCGCTTGTGAAGCCACCTGCACCGTCGGATAGTTGCACAACACCACTTGCACCGCTGGATGTTGTAGCCACGGTGCTACTGTAGAGCACCTTCTTCCAGTTGCTACCGTCGTAGGCAAACATAACTGCATCGCCAGCAGCAACGGCTGTGTTGAGCCCTGTGCTGTCAAAGGTCACTGTGCTACCGCTGGGTATGCTAACGAACACGGTGTGGCCGGGTGGGAATGTACCACTGGGGTTGAGTGTGATGGTTGTAGAAGCGGTAAGAACAAACACTTGGTCGCTGTCAAAAGTAAAGGTTTGATTGCTACCGGGACTTGAGATATTGATGTTAGTAGGACCAAGTAGGTGAGTGTGTCGGGCTGAACTGTCCTTGCGTGAGTAGTAGAGCATAGTCTCGCCACCGCTGTTGAGTGATTGCCACAACACACCAGCGTCGCCAAAGTTTCCGTGCAGCCCACTACCGTGAATTTGCTGCAAGGTCGTGTGGTCGTTGACACCGGCTGTACCAGCGGCGTTGTTTGTCGTTGTCGTCAAGTACACAGGTGATGTGCGAATAAATGTGCGATGGTCGTTGAACTCGCTGAGTGCTTGAATACCTGCACCGTGCGTAGTACCACCGCTGTTGGTTGCACGGATGCTGCCAATCACAGTTGATTGTTGGTTGGTAATAGCAGACCCACCACTTGAGAGGTCGCTTAGGTACGAAGCGGCTGAGCCACTGATTGAAGGGTAAGCACCTGCGGTTGTGGTGATTCTTATTGATTGCGTGACCTTTACACCAAGCGGCGTAGCGATAACAACGAACAAACACTCTTGCCCACTGGTCAATGCTACGATTGCTTCACCGTCCAAAATGTCGCTGCTCCCAACTGATAAATCCAAAGTGATGTTGGAGCCGCCACCGAAGTCGTACAGTACACCGTGAAGAATGGCTTGGAAGGGTTTGACAATAACCTCACTGGCGTTAGCACCTTGACTCATGGCTCCACCAAGGTTGGCTGGATTGTTGCGGTCGCCATCAAGAAAAGCAGTGTCCTCGGTCAATAGAATGCCGTTGCCGTGCAACCCTTCGTACAGGTTTGTCAGTGTAGGCGACAGCAAGTGGTCGCCGTCTTGTAGTTCGTTGATGTTTTCTTTCAGTGGGTTGTTTGACATTCTATTTCACCTCAATAAGCAATTGAATGCGTATTTCGTTGCTGGTTGTTTTGATAACGGGAGCGATGGTATGTCGTGCAATTGGTGTGAATGAAGAAGTTCCCCGCAACTGCACAAACACCTCTTTCAGCGTTTCATCAAACGCTTCGCTCGCTGGTATGAAACCTTCTACCAAGACAGTGTTTTGGTCAACAATTCGCACTGACGGGTTGAGCACGATAGCGGGGCGACCAGCAGCGCCATCGGTTGTTGTGGATGGTGTGCCGTCAAAACCAATCACCATTTCATTGATGTTTGACACGATGGTATCAAGCAAGGCTCGTTTCAAATGGTCGCTAACTGGCATCAATCTCCCCTCATAACTACGACAGGTGTTTTGCTACCACCCAATGTCTCTTCGCTGCTACTACTACCCAACGCGCCCCTGTTCATGGCTCTACCGATGATGAAGCCGCTTGTACCATGACCCTGTATGGAGACAAGTACACTGCTTTTGATTTGTAGGTCAGCAAAGAGAGACAAGTTGGCTTCAACGATTTGTTGTACATTATCGGGCACAGTACCTGTGGGTTTGCTACCCTCAACAATACCTTGCAGTATGCCTTCAATACCGGTGTCAACCGTCAAGAACACAAGGTCGGCTGTGTTGGATTCCAACTGGTGTTTTACCTCAGTCAAAATACGCTTGACGCCCTCGTACTCAATGACCTTACCCGGTCGCAAATCCCATGACTGTGGGTGTCCCGAACTCGTTTTACTACCGCTAAGCAGGTTGTTGGCTTTGAGGATGCTTCGTGCGACTCGTCGTGCGCCTTCGTTGGTAGAGACGCTAAAGTCCTCAACAACCTGTGGTTCTTCTTGCACATCGCCGCCACGCCCGCTTTGCCGCTCAGCGTCGCTGACCTTAGCATAAGCAGCGTTGTTGAGAGAAGACGCCTTGCCTTGTACAACAATGACATTCGCTGTGTTGTCAATTGGGTTTGTACCTGCTGGTCCAGCACGGGTATTTGCATCCACAAATCGCCCAGCCTCGCCAAAGTTAAACGGTACATAGAGCAAACTGCCGAAGCGGTCAAAGTACACAATGTGATTATCGTGGCGACCAAGGAAGCGTAGTGCTGAAACAAGGTTGACACCGTAGAAGTCAGTAGCAACAAAGGTGCTGCTTTGCTTACGACGGTCAGCATTGGCTCGTGTAGGCGACAGGGGGAGAGCGAGGCTAACCGAGGTGAACGAATCACCAAGGTCCTTTGCCAATCGCATAGCCATGTCTGTTGTACGCAGCCCGATGTCCACTTGTTGTCCCAAATGACCTCGTGTGGAGTTGAAGCCAATCTCTTGAAACGAGCGGTTTTGCATGTTTCGTACTGAGAATGTCGTACCTTCGTTTCCAGTAGAAACATCGCTCACGGTCATGCGTTCCGACGGATTTTCAGCAGCGTACAAAATCGGCGGTGTATTTAAAGCGGCATCGCCTGTGAGTTTATGACCGGCGTAAAACACCGCTGTGTCGGAGTTGTGCCCAGCAGCACCTGTGTGCTTCAACACTACAGCGTCTTTTAGTTCGTTGATTGAGTAGGTTCGTTCCGTTGCCACGGCGTAAGTTGCTTGCTTGCGCTTACGCACAGTGACTTGTTGTTTGGTGCTACTTTGCATGTTGATTTCGCCAAGGTGAACAGCGTTGTCAACAAAGTGCGGCTTGCGCACTTGCTTCATGACAACATCGCTGTCGCCAGTCAGTCGTTGTTGTGCGAGTTGAGGCATCAAGCATCACCACTCAACATTCTTTTCTGCTCGTTAATCCAAGCATCGTGTTCGTCTTCAGTCATGTCTTCAGTCACGCTTTTAGAAGGTCGGGTCATGACAATGTTTTCCCAATCTATAGGCTCATTGTGAGCAACAAACGCTTCATTCATGTAGGCATCATTGGTCGGGTTCCACTCACCACTACGGCGTTGAACCTCACCGATGTTTTCCAAAGACCCTCTATGACCGAGCACCACACCGTTCCAAAGAGGGTGGTTGTAAAAATTGCTTCCGAACCACGAAGCCGTAGCGTGAGGCTCAGGCCCGTCCGTAGCCCAGTATGTGCCCTTTATCCCCTCATTGTTGAATGGGGTGTTCTTGCGAGTGCTCTTACTGCTCTCATCCCACATCGTTGGACTCATCGGTTTGGTAGAAGGAAACGGCACGCCCCGATAGGCGGTAACAGGCTCTTTACCGGGGTAGTCTTCTATGTAGTTGTACAACTTCATTTGCCGTGAAGCCTTGAGCAACTGCCATGCTGCGTCAAAAGCCCTCATGTCGCATCACCACTGTGGTCCGATGTGTTGTAGGTCACATCCTCCTTATGTCCCTTGCTATGCAACGATTGACTAAACCGTGGCTTCACGCTGAAGTCCTTCGCTACACCTGTGTTGCGAGGTGCGTCGCTGCGATAATGCTGTAGTGTGTTCTCACTGATGAGCAAACGAGTGACTGTGCTCTTGAGCGAGTCTTTGTCAAAGCCTGTAGCCTCAGTGCCGGGTAGTTTCGGGCCCTTTGCTGTTGGTACAGTATCACTGCTGGTTTCCATCAAGTACACCGGTTGGTACGGAGCGTTGCTGTTTGGATTTGTAGAGCGCATGTACGAGCCTGTGCTGGCCCTGCCGCTGGCTGTTTCGTAAGTGAACAGACCGTATTTACCACCAGCAGTTGCAGTGAAGAAAGTGCTGCCGTACTGTGGGCTTGACGAGTGCAAGTTGAGTTGCGAACGGAACACCTCAATGTGTTGGTTGTCCAACAATCGTACAGGTCGCAACAAGAATCGCACAGTGGTGTCAGTGTAGTTGGTTTGATTTGCACTGCTGTAAGTGGTGTTTTCGTATGGGTTGCTCGTCTTTTGCACACCAGTGACACCACCTCGCCCCCACCCAGTATCGTCAAACGGATTAACGAATGAGCGAGCCTCCAAAACATAGGTGCCGCCAAGCGGCTTCATGTTGCTGGTGTGAGAGAAACGCATGACGCCACCGTGAGGTTGCGCTGCAAACGATAGGCTGGTGAGGTCGTAGTCGCCAAGTGTTTGCGAACCTGCTTGCATACCACCATGCAACACAGTTCGTTGACCAACGCCACGGTCGGTGTGTAGGCTGTGCGCTTCTGTATTGATAGCCACCATGTCTTTGTTAATGCCTTTAGTTTTCATCTCCAAAATGTCAGCATCAACACCAATACGAGGACTTGAACGGGACACTGCATCCTTGTGTACACTTGTACCACTGATGCTTTCTACACGGTCGCTGACCACTGCGTCGGACTTGAGTAGTCCGTCTTCTGCAATCTCCAAGCGAGCGCTAAGACCACGGTTGACTTCATCGGGTTGCTTTACATCGTTGCGTGGTCGTAGCATACCTTTGCCAAATGTAGGCTCAGCGGTGTTATGCGACAACACGATACCCGACCCTTCGTACACAGCGCTGAGTTCAGTAAGGATGTCCTCGTTGAACTGTGTTGGATAACGCACACCACGCCCAGCCATGTCGCCTACACGCAACGGGTTGACAGGTGCGAACACATCAACGAGGATGTCTCCGTTGTTGTTGTTATCGTCGTTAAGCCGCCCACCAAAGCGTGGAATAACAGCGCTTGGGCTTGACAACACATCACCGCTTGAATCAATGATGCCCTTCAAGTTGACAATTGATTTACCACTATTGTACAAACGAGCGTAGGGCGTTTTGCCGTTAGTACGGTCGTATTCGTAAGCGTCGCCCGCATCCCAAGCAGGGCGAATACCAAAGGAGCGTACAGGTGCTCGGCGTACATCCTCACCACGGGTGTTACCCCACCAATCAACGAGGTAGTACGCTACCGCATCGTCAATGTTGAGCACTGCTAAACCAGCGTGGTCTCCCCACCAATCACGAGGTGATGCAGCGTGATTGCGAATGGTACGCACTGGACAACCAAACGCACGAGTCATACGCACACCATCGCTGTAGCGCACTTGCCATTCGGGTTTATCGGGACCAAGCATACCGCTGAAGTTGGTTTGCCGTTCCATGATACCCACATAGGTCACAGGTAGTGTGCTGTTTGTCCCACTACCACCAGCGTAGTTCCAAGCCTGCGTTTCGTATTCAGTCAATGGACCAGCCTTGTACCCAACAGTGATGTTGGTTGCGCTGCTGAACACACTGTATTCTTGATATGCTCGCATGCCGTAGTGCCCCCACTGCGGTCGGTTCCACGGTTGACGCAAACCAAAGCGATAGCCAAACGGATAGGGCCTACTTGTGATGCTACTTGCAGCAGCCGTCCCAATACCAGTAGCAGCGTTGTAAGAACCACCATCACCGCTGTCAACCCAATAAGTGGCTGCGTTTTCACTGTAGGCTTGTGGTACATGCCATGCAGCAGCCCATGCTGCGTACCCATCAAGACGGCTGACCAACGGGCCACCACGGCTACCACAAGGCCAAAAGTGTGTGAGCATAGCGCTGTTGCTACCTTGCGCTTCGTAGCCACTCATACCATGGATAGCACCACCTAACACAACATCCCCACTTGCACGGAAATAAACAGTCGCTCCAGCGGCGGGAGTATATAACATGTCACCGGTCAAAGTAATTCGGGTTCCACTCACGCTTGCGAATTTACCAATAACTCGTCCATCAGCAAACAAGTAATCTGTTGTCGTTACGCCATCGCTTGCGACATCGGCGTTAAGAATAATCACAGCGGGTGTACCGGGTACACGGGAATTGTAAGTACCCGACAGAATACGAGGTGGTTCGGGTGTGTTGAAGTTCATAGTAAACGGACCATGACTCGCAGCGTAGTTGACATCGTGATAATGAATGGTCTCAAAGTGCTCGGGCATGCTGTTGTACGCAGCCTTGTCAACAGCACGGTCGCTTGTGAGATTCCCCCATGTACGAGATGAATCGGAGTAGAAGGTGTGTGGTCGTCCAAGGTTGGGATGCCAAGCACATAGGAAAGCATCGGGTGTGTACATACTGTTAGTGTCTTGCGTGCCCGCTGGCAAGAAGTAATCTGTGTTTTGCGCTAATATGCTACTCTTTGATTTGGTGAACAAATCTGCTCTTGATGCAGCGCTGTACGGTCGGCTAAGACGCAACACTGTACCTGTAGATGGTACAGTACCACTTGTAAGGAAACGGTCACTTAGATTGGCTGTACCGCTGCCCGATGTTGTGATACCTACTCTTTCCGTATAAGAGAGACTTTGCTGTACTCCGTTAATATCAGTGTACAACAAAACTTCACCATAAGATGGTTTTTCGGGGAATTGTGAACAGTCGTCAACCTTGACAAATGTTCCCGAACTGCTACCCGCTACAACTGTTGCAGTGGGTGTGAGAGAGATGTTAGCCATGACTTTTGAGTAAATGTCGGGACTAACAGAAGGATAGCCCGATAGCGTCAATTGAGCGCCTATGCAACCGGCGTTGGCGCGACAGAACTCATAGTAATTGTCAATGCGATAAATCGCTAAGTGTCGGAAACCATTAGCAGTAGAATCGCTTGGTGCTACTTTGTGAAAAATACTCCACCAAGGAATGTGCAGCGTGTGTCCCGGTGTAGAGTCATCAAACATTCCAACATGGTATGCTTGAGTGCGACGGGTAAAAGCAGGTGATTCGCTGCCTTGTACACCCAATGCGTTATAGAGCAGCATCGGTGGTATGTTTGTCAATTGACTACCATGGTCGGGCTCATGGTCAAGAATCACTTCGTTGATGAAAATTTCACAACCTCGTACATCTGCCAGTGTAGCCTCAGCGAGAATCAGTGTAGCGCCACCAATGGCAGTGCCTCGCTCACTGTCGTACTTGATACCTACAACGAGGTTCACTTGTTGCCCTGTCAATTCAACTGCACTACCGTCGGGTAGTGATGATGCAGTACCGTGATTTGCATGAAAACCAGCAATTTGTTGTTTGCGTGTATTTGGTTGAATGACAATTTGATAAGCACCGACTTCTGCTGGGTCGGGGAAATGCCCATCTTGTGTGTAATTTGCACCAGCCTCAAGCACGATTGAGTGTCCACCTGCTTTGTTGATAGTACCAGCACTACCTTTAGATGCGAGAACACCGTAGCCATCATACCTAATTTTAGTTTCAAACATCAATGTAAATCCACCACCATGTATGTCACTTGGTCCACTTGGTGTAGCGGTGAGGCTGCTGATGCGCACTTGTGGGTTGAGTGGGTGCAAGCGGTCAGCGACTGTTGTAGTTACTCTACTCTCCGTATTGCTCGTGTTCTCAAGGAAATATGTCATGTCCGCTTCTTGTTTGTTTGCTAAACGCTGTGCTTCATGTTTGTTGTACAAACCTTGGTAGGCTGGATGTGCCCAATGTCCGGGCAACATCGGCATGGTAGCGTTGACAAAGTGATGACCCATGCGTGGCATCGGCATAGGAGTAAGTTGTGGTTTTTGATAGCGAGTCAGTACAATATCATTTGCTGTTCCATCTAAGTAGTGAGTGTGCGGCATGTCGGGGCTGTTGCCGCTAACCTCAGCATGGTCTCGCAGCCGCCGTGCAGCAAAGAAGCGAGTGCTACCAGCAGGGATGTAGTAGGACGGAGAGATGTTGATTGTCGCTGCTGAATTGTCGGTCAAGAATTGGTCAAAGTCAGCATCACCAATTACACCTTTAAACAAATTGACTTCTCCTCCAGTGCCAATTGAAGTGTAAGAAACAACTACGCTATCAGTGGGTGTAGAAAGACGAAGGAAGCGGCGGCTGTCGCTGACCTCTTTCGTACCGTAGCCAGCGTCAAACACACGGGTGTTGATAGTAGCCGATGCAGTGATATTGCCGCCAGCATACGACGAAAGAGTCAGTGTTTGATTCTCTACACCGTTAGTGTGGGTGTAAACCACAGGGTATCGCTCGCTGTGGCTGTGTCCCATTTTGGTAATGTGGAAGTAAAGTGCTCGGTCGTGTTGCTCGTACGAAGACTTGAGCGGACTGTTGTTGGTAGTAGCAGCCCAACCGTCTTTTGTGCTGTCATAGGTATTGGAGTCAATGTGCTCCCAACCGCTCTCGTTCATTGTTGGGCCGTAGCGTGGGCCTTTCACCACATTGTCAAACAAGTGTCCGAGATGAGATGCGCCAAGGTCGGGATGAATCATACCACCATCACCCATGGTTTCGTTTTGATATGCCTGCAAACGGTCAAAGCCGCTACGGATGAGGATGTTGCCGGGGATTGATTCGGGGTCGGGTAAGCGGATTTCTAAGTTTGGCGACAACGAAGTGTTAGCGATTGAAGGCGACAAACCTTCTGCGTTTCGCTCACCAGTTGGTCGGTAAGCACGAATGATAACACCAAGAGGCGAGCCACCTTCTATTGTGTGGACTTGACCTGTATCGTCAACAACTTCCATGTCTTCAAACTGCAACTCTTCATTGGGAATAATCAACACATTCTTGAGTTCACTGGTATGCTCCTCAGCCAGTTGTGGGTGTGCGAGTTCTTGTGCTTGTAATACAGGCATCATGGCTGAGTTGGTTGTTTCAAATGAAAAGCGGATGTTGCCGTACAACTTCTCACCAAGTGTGTAGCCGTTGCCCACTGCGCCACCCACAACTGCTCCACTGGTACGGCTAACCCAAGGCACAGCACCCATACCCCGTGCATCCATGCGTGGTAGCGACAAACTACCACCGTCCATACGCTTCCACACAACATGCTCAGCGTTGAAATTTTGATGTGGTGCTTTGAGATTTAAATCGTAAGCGTTGACATCACCAACCCAAAATGTGTTACGCTGTTGAGTGCCACCGAGGTACTGAGATGGGTCAGTAGATGATGCTGAGTAGTAATCGTTGTTGATGTTGCGTTCAGCAGTGAATTGACCGGAGAAGTGGGAGCCAATACTGTGGGACGGGTCGTAAAACAAATCACCAGTTTTTGATTTGCACGGTTCACTGTTAGACAAAGCGGTGTCAGCCGATGGTACATCATGGAAAAAGAGTGGTGCGTTAAACGGCGATGCGTCAAGTGCGTTTGGGGCTGCGTAATTAGCAACTTGAGGTAGCGCAGTGGTATCAGCAATAAGCGCCTCAACATTCGGACCAGCGTTGGCAGTAGCAGTGAATCGGTCTTGACCGTGGATGCGCTCGTCCCAACGAGTTGTACCACCGAGCACTAACGATGATGCGTCGCTCAATCGCAACCAATCTCCAGTTGCCTTGATACCGTCTCGGTCAGTCTTTGCGATAAGGGCCAGTTCCGATTCGTGAGCCACAACAAGCAGGGCGCGACTGTACACACCTTGTGCGCTAAGCAATTCTTTCTGCAACTCGTCTTCCGTGTTGGGCAAGGGTGCTGAATGGAAACCACTCGCTTCAACAAATCCGAGCGTGTAAGAAGACAACGCCCCATCAGTGTTTTGGAATGGTGAGGTATCACCGTTGTTTGGTGGGAAGTTAGCGAGCGATGAACTGCCGTCGTCAGGCACAGCACTTTCGGGGCTGTTGGGCATGGGTGAAATGTGAGGGATGTGACCCAGTGCGTTTGCACACCCCATACTACCACCGTAAGGTGAGAAGCCCAGCATT